>Ga0326727_10000151_pt1 | contig 297655 bp, 263 predicted proteins | sample MB2enrmetagenome_FD_207643 | JGI IMG/M metagenome (GOLD analysis project Ga0326727, IMG submission 207643) | Lab enriched peat soil microbial communities from McLean, Ithaca, NY, United States - MB29MY | ecosystem: Environmental > Terrestrial > Soil > Wetlands > Peat | place: USA: New York... | reverse complement strand
CACCGACCGACCGGGGCACGATCTAGACGTAGGGCTCGAGGCCCTGGGCGCTCCAGTGCTCACCCGTCGGTGGCTCGGTTGGCCAGCCTCGCTCGTTGATCAGGCGAGGTGGTCGATCCCCATTAGGAGCGATTGCTGCAGGACGGGCGAGAGCTTGTTCGCCAGTTCGAGCCGGGTCGCCTGGCGCTGGGTCTCGGCCATTTTGATGGCGCTGGCCATCATGGGGTCGGCCCCGCTGGCGGCCTTGGCCATGACGGCCGGGCTCGCGACCGGGCTGTACGCCTTGAACAACTGGCGCACGAAAGCGAGGTCGTCGTGGTCCTGGCGGGCCTTCGCAGCCTTCGCTGCCGCCTTCGCCGGGTCTTTCCCTTGCTGCCGTAGCTGGTGGCGCCGGGCACGGAGTTCTAGCCGGTCACGAGCAGGCGAGCCCACCGGCTCGGCGCAGCCGCTGGCCAGCTGACGAATGAGCAGCTGGTGCGCGGCCTCGTCGCCGAGGGCGTCGTCGTCGGGGAGCAGTGGGTTGTTTGCCATTTCAGTTCACCTCCTGGGTTGCGGTTACAGAGACGAGCGCCCGGAACTGGTCGGCGGCCTCGCAGGCGTTCGAGAGATCGGCGAGCAGGGCGACGAGCCGGGCACAGTCGAGGCGGTCGGGGTCGCCGTGCCAGGCGTCGACGCGCACGCGCAGGTCGGCCAGGCGGTGACGGAGACGGCCTTGCCCTTCGATGACCGGGCGGGACGTCGGCCGGAGCCGTTCCGGGTGGTCCCTGGGATCGTCGGACGGCGGCCCGTACTCGGTCCGGTCCGTGACGTACCGCTGCCCGGCGGTGAGTGCCTGCCGCACGATCCGCAGACCGTCCGCGTCGAGCTGCGGGGCGCCGGAGCGTTTGACGAGCAGGTGAGCCGCGGCGAGTCGCTGGGCGGCCCGCTCGCGGGCGTAGGGGTCACTGTCGGCCCGGTCGAGGTCGTCGGTCGCTGCGACGACGCGGGCGAGGTCGGTCCGGGCGGTCTGTTCGGCCGCTGCCAGTCGGTCGAGCGCGGCGTCGAGGTCTGGCGAAGCAATCGCCGGGTGCCGTTCGGTGGTCGTGGTCGTGGTCATGTTCGAGCCCCTTTCTAGGAATCGCTAGAACTTGCGAGGCGAGCGTCGGCGCGGCGGGTGATCTCGCGGCCTTCGGCGCGCAGCCGGTCGAGCCCGGCCGTGGCCTCGTCACGTCCGACAGAGGCGCCGAGGGCGCGGATCTTGGCGAATGAGAGCGGGTCGAGCCCGAGCTGTGCGCCGAGGTCGTTAGCGAGGCGTGCTGTCGCGTTCGCCACTTCGGCGGTCCTGGTCGGGATCGCGCCCGCGCCCTTTTCGGCGGCGAGCCGTTCGATGTGATCGGCGAAGATCCGCGCCCGGGCCTCGACGGTCAGGAACCTTTCGACGGCGACCGCAAACGAGGGCTGATCTTCCAACCACGGCGCCACGGCGAACAAGTCGGCGCGCACCAGCTCGGCGCGCTCGGCGACGGAGCGGTCGCTGTAGCCGCCATGCACGAGCGCCGCGGTGTTGCCATCCTCGAACGGCGGCCAGCTGTAGCCGCGTGCCGGTCCGTGACCGACTGCCTGACAGTTATCTCCGGGCTGATCTGTGCTCTGAGCAGGGCCGTCGCTGGGTGCAGGCGCGCACAGGGGGATAACGTGACCATTTCCGGCGTTTTCCACAGGCTCCCGGGCGGTCTCCGTCGCGCGCGCATCGTTTCGGGGATGGCCGCGAGCAGGCGTGCGAGGGCGTCGAGGCGTCATCGCTGACCGTGCCACGGTGGACGCTCACTCATGGGGATGCGGTTACAGACGATCACGAAATGCCGCGCGGCGTACTCAGTGAGGCGACCCCATGCGCGGTACTTCCAGCGGCGAACGGTGAGCCTCACGACTCCCCCCCTACCGCGACCAGATTGCCTAGACGTCTAGGACTTTGCGCCCGTAGCTCGTCGGCCTCGTCGGTCAGCCCTGCAAGTTCCAACGCCCTGATGGTCGACGCGGTCGAGTCATAGGTAGCAGGCCTGGGCGCGGGTTCCGGTCGGTGTTCGGCAGTCTCGGCGACCTTGGCCGCGATCTGAGCCGCGGTCCAGGTTGGGAACTGGTCGCACAATCTGGCGAGTTCGTCCCCCTCATCGCCCCTGACGGATTCCCGCGTGACCCGTGCGTACTCGCGTCGTGCCCTTTCGGCGATCTGTCTCCCGGCCATTCTGGCGGCGACTCGAATCTCGACCGCCTCGGCGAATCGCTTGTCGGCGCGATTCACTGATAGATCTTCTCTATCTTCTGTATTCACTAGCGTCGGAAAACCCGTTTGCGGTGCCACCAGGGATTTCGGCGCGTTGTCGCAGGTCGTGGCCGGTAACGGCTTTTCCGTTTGCGGTGCGACCTGCCCGTTTCCCGTGTTCTCGCTGGTCGCCACCGATAACGGCAAACCCGTTTGCGGTTCCTCGAAAACCGACGTCGAGGCGGTGTCAAACTCGCCCGTGGAACGGTGGCCCTGGCTCCTGACGAGGTAACCGGCGGCCTCCAGTTCGCGCAGCGCGGCCATCACGGAGTCACGCCCGTCCGGGCCGGCAGAGGCCAGCTCGCAGACGCGAACCTGCCATCGGTCGGGCTTGCTCATTAAGTACGCGTGGACCCCTCGTGCCCTGAACGAGAGGCGGTCATCCTCTAGTGGCTTTTTCGAGAGAATGACGTACCTATCCCGATGCGTCGTCCGGATGATCACGACGTCTGCCCCTCGATATCACCCCCTCGGCGCGCGCGGCGGGCCTCGTGAGATGCCAGGGCAAGTTCGGCCATGTGCGCCCGCTCTAGGAGCCGCGCACGCCTGGCACGTTCGAGAGGATGAAGCTCGCCGGTCGGGTCGGCCAGGTGCTCGAAACGCTCGCGCGCAGCGCCGCGGGCGGCGCGGGTAGATTCCTCGCCCGACCTGCCGAGATGACTAAGAAACGCGGCGCGGCGGGCAAGCAACGACTTTTCCGCCGGTGTTGGTCGCCTCCGTGGCACGTGGACCCCTCCAAGGATCCTCGTCGCCACCGAGCCTTCCGGGCGTCCCACGCCCAGGCGCAGATAGAACTACAGCGATGCAAGTCTACGACATGCGCCCGCACATCGCAAGCATTGACCCCTATGACTCGTCCCCTTCGGGGACGGCCGCGACAACTTCCGGTCCCCCGGCGCGCCCACCGAACCGCGCAACCGCCCGCTGCAGCTCGTCGCCACCGATCCGGCGGTAGCCGTGCCGGTCGCACGACAAAGCGATCCGCCATCCCGCGAGGTCCGACACCGAAACGCGCCACTCCCGCATCCACCGGGCGCGCCTGCGCGGACCATCCCTCCTGACTTTGGGCTGGCGCTCTTGGTCAAGCGTGCGGACGTCGACGGTGCCCTGGGCCGCGGCGTAGACGCGCGCCAGCTCGCGCTCGCACTTCCCGGCCCCGCACAGCACGACCGCGACGAGCACGGCGGCCCGCGGGTCATCGGCGCGGCGCTCGAAGCCCGTTTGCCGCGGTATCCCCCGCGTCACGGGAACCGCCAACGGCGTCGGCGCGATACCAGCGGCCGGATGCCAGCCGGGAGCGTCGACCGGGACCCCGGGTGAATCGGTCACAGCCGGTCCCCCGGCGCCAGGCGGCGGTGCGCGTCGCGCGCCCGCTCGTCGGCCGCTGACGCGCCGTAGCGATCCGCCATCGCCCTAGTCCGCCAACCGGCGAGCCGCATGAGGTCGCCTTCGTTGCCACCGTTGGCGAGCCAACCGTGCGCCCAGGAATGCCGGAGCTGGTGCGGGTGAATCTTCGCGATGCCAGCCTGCGCGCAGCGGCGTTCAAGTAGCTGGGCGATTCCCGAGTCGGTGAGCCCGCCCTTCGGGCCTAGCCATAGCGCGGGACTCGTCGCCTGCGAATGGCGCGCCCGGACGCGCAGGTAGCGGTCGAGGGCCTGGCCGGTCTTGGCGCCGAACGCGAGCACACGCTGGCGGCGCCCCTTCCCGGTAACGACGATCTGGTCGTCCTGAAAATCGACGTCCTCGACGCGGATCCCCGCGCACTCGCCCAGCCTTATACCGGTGTCGACGAACGTTCGGAGGATCGCAAGGTCGCGCCGGTCCTCGAACGTCTTGCCGTCGCAGGCGCGCAGTAGCTTGCGGAGGTCGTCGTCGGAGACGACCGGAACGGGAACCTCCGGGACAATCGGCCCCGCCATGCGCGCCATCGGCGAGGCGTGGATCTCCCCCTCGTCGACCGCCCACTTGAAGAACTGTTGAAGGCAGCGGTAGCGGACGCTGGCGGTCGTCGGCTTGTGCCGGGCGAGCTGATCCGCGACGAAAGACTCGACGGTTTCCCGCGTGATCCGGTCAACGGCCGTGATACCGAACGCCTCGCGGGCGAACGCCTCGAACTGCCGGGCGCTGTCGCCGTACACGCGGATCGTTTTCGGCGCCTTGTTGCCAGCGCGCAGGGACCGCTCCCAGGACGGGATTAGCACCTCTAGCGTGCCAAGCTCGGTGGCCTCTCTCAGCTTCGCTGGCATGACTTTCGCCTCCCCGGAGGTCTCCTAAGCGCCCCTCCGGGAATCCAAGTTATACGGTCTCGCCACGCTGTGCAAGCCTCCGGACCCCTCAGCTATCTGGTCTCTCCCTGGTAGCGCCCCCGGCAGGATTCGAACCTGCGGCCAACTGCTTAGAAGGCAGCTGCTCTGTCCGGCTGAGCTACGGGGGCGGTCGACTCGCGCCGCTTCCACCGGCGGATTGCCGGCCGAACCGGCACCCGTATACCCTGCCACCGTTCGCCCGAGGGAGGTGGGACCTTGCGCCCGCGACTGCAGATCGGCATTGATTCCCGCGACCCGGAACGGCTCGCGCCCTTCTGGGCGAGCGCCCTCGGCTACGCGATCGGGGACTTCGACCGGGATCGCGTCTACTTGGATCTCGTACCGCCGGACAGCTCGTCACCGATCGTCTACTTCCAACGTGTCCCCGAGGAAAAGCGCCTGAAGAACCGCGTCCACCTCGACCTGTATTCACCGGACCCTGAATCCACAGTCTCGGAATTCCTCAGTCTCGGCGCGACCCGGCTTGGCGAGCCTCAATCTGGCTCGGAAGGTGGTTGGTGGCAGGTCATGGCCGACCCCGAGGGCAACGAATTCTGCGTCTGTCGCGCAACCTGAGAAGCGACGGCAGCGCGCGTCATCGAACACACCCCCGCAGGTCGTGTGCCATGCTTTCCGGAAGCGCCGACCACGTGTCGGCGCGGCGACGGTGGCCGTAGCTCAGTTGGTTAGAGCGCCAGGTTGTGGCCCTGGAGGTCGGGGGTTCAAGTCCCCTCGGTCACCCGAATGGACCCGAGAGCCATCCCTGAGACCTCCGTCCGGGTCTTCGGGAGTCGTTATCATGCTCGTCACGCGCCTCTAGCTCAATATGGCAGAGCAACGGACTCTTAATCCGCAGGTTGAGGGTTCGAGTCCCTCGGGGCGCACTCTGTCCTTGTGTTACCACGCCTGATGTGGAACAAATCGATAACGCCTGATGTGGAACGCAGTAACGGCTGATCCGTGACGCAGTAACGGCTGACCATTGACACCTCGGCCCCACCGGCCTCGGCTCTCGCGCACGAGGAGGTGGCCCGAGTGCTCAGGGAGCTCAGCAAGGTGGAACAGCGTTATCAGGCAGTCCTCGCCGTCATGCGAGACGGCATCCAGGTCACCGAGGTCGCCAAGGCGTTCGGCGTCGGTCGCCAAACGGTCCCCGTGTGGCTCGCCCACTATGAAGAAGGCGGGCTCGACGCGCTCGCCGACCGGTCGCGGCGTGAACGATCCCGACGACGATCCACTCGGTCACCGTCACGCCGTCGTCCCTCTCCGGGCTGTTCGTCGGGCAACCGATCGCGGCCGCCGCCCTCCTAGCCGGTCGTCGTCTGGGTGCTCGAGCTCGCGGCCAACGGGGGCCCCGCCGGGGGTTTGCACGCGGAGCGGGCTCCGTCAGATCATGAGTGCACTAATTCCAGGAGAAAGGAACCTCGTCCGCTCGCTAGAAAGGTCGTCTGAAGGCGCCACGAACCGACCCGGCCGACCGCCGACTTCGCGGCGTGGTTCTCAACCCAAGTGCTTGCCGAAGATCCGGCAAGCATCAGGGTGACCACCAGAATCAGGGTCACGTCCTTGCTCTCTTCTCCCTTTGGCAGGCCGGTGAGATACGTCATGTTCATCACTACCCAACTGCTGCCGACGAGGTATTCGATTCCGTTCTTCGAGGCGAACGCAAACGACCCGGCGGTGTTTCGCTGCGCCGACCAGCTCAGCCCCGGTCCTGCCATGGCGCTGATGACGGCTCGGTAATGCGGGTTGCCCGGCAGCGTATGCGTCGTCGCCCCTGCAAACGTCGCCCACCCGAGCAGCAATGCGAGCACCACTGTCAGCGTGGCTCCGAGCTTCTCGGCTCTCGTCTTTGCGGTCATCCGCCCATGATATGAGGCCGAGTCTCCTGCGTACGTCGATCACCTCGGGGATCCGCTCCCCGCCTCCTGCCCGTGACGTACATCACGGACATCCAAGTCGGCGCGGGGACGATCTCTGCCAGCGCCCAGGCGACCGCCAACGCGAGCGGACAGTCGGCGACCGCCTACGGCTGGGTGAACGTCGCCGTCGCCCTCTTCGCGCTCTCGGGGGCCCTCAACCTTCACTGAGGCGAGGCGGACGGGCCGCGTCGAACGTATGTACGTCGCGACAGTCGCCGCAGGGCTTTGCGCCCAAAAGGCACGGTGAGCGACCTTTGAGGTGCAAATCGGATTTCTGCACCGAAAGACACCCCGCTCTTACTCTTAACGAGGGGGTCGAGGAGGAGCGGAAGATGAGGGATCGACGCAACATGCTCGGGGCAGCGGGGATCGCAGTCCTGGTCCTCGGGATGACCGTAGTGCTGACCTACATGGAAAACCGTGCGGCTGGAGGCAAGCCGTTCGAATGGTCCACCCCCTTGGTTATCTCGGGGCTGGGGGTCGCCGTGATCGGCCTAACTGTGTTTGGTGGGGTGCTCTGGGGCTACCACGTTGCAGATCAACACAGGCTCAAGATCAACGGGTTTATCCGCGAAGGCAATGAAATCCTCATGAACCTACGGACGAACCCTCCGCCCGCCGGGATACATCAACGTGTCCATTCATGGACCAAGGAAGTATCAAGATGGCTGCACACAAATATGCCCCACTACGAGGGTGTATTCGAGAGCCTGGCGGATGCCGAAACGGCCGTCGAAGGCCTCGCCACACGCAAAGCCGCGGGACTTCCCTTCACCGCGCAAGCCGCCGCCTTGGGAGGACTTGAAAGCGGCCACCGCGCGCGGTTGCTGCGCCTCAGAGAAATCCAGATGAGCCTATGACGTAGTATTCACGCAGCAAAATAGGGTATTTCTAGCCCAATCTCATGAATACACGCGATCAGCACACACAGGTTGTGCGCGACCTCGCCGCAGCTCGGAGGGCCGGCGGCCCTGTCGACCGGGACAGGCCAGCGGTAGCATCGCCTTGTGAGACAGACGGTCTACAGGCACGAACGGCCAGACGGCGGGACCGACGTCGTGACAATCGGACCCGGCGCTCGCTTCGGGCATGGCCTACGGATCGGCGTCGCGGTGTTTCTCGGGCTCGGCGTCATCGTGGCGCTCGTGCAGTCGAACCTCGGCGGCGCGACGATCATCTTCCTACTGTTCGCCATCGCATTGCCGAAGCGCGGTGTTCGGAGGACCGGATGAGCGAACGGGAGTGCCGTCGCGTCGGCTGAGCCCGGACCCTGGCGAAGTCGGCGTGAACCGCGGCGACCCGCGACCGATGTCTGAGCTACTTCTTCTTCACTCGGCGTATTCTGCGGAGACATGACACCTAGGGCTTGGCGGTCGCGGATAGCGCGTTCTCAGTTTCATCACGCCTCAGTACCGGGATCGTCAGGCCCTTTTCCGTCTCTTGCGTGGGGCGCCCGTCCTTTCGCGACTGATTTGTTGCCATGCCTCCTGGCGTACTGAGCCGTCCCGACTTTGTTGGCGTTCGGGCGAAGCTCGAACGGGCCCAGAAACACCGTAAAGCCTTTGATGAAGTCTTCGAGACCTACCGGAAAAAGAACACCGAGGTCATGGCCGTTGAGCAACACAGCGATGGTCTCTTGCTCGTGATTAGAGCTGAAGCATTCCCAATCGAGATTGGCTTGATCCTCGGCGACATGGTCAATTGCATACGCGGAGCGCTCGACCACTCAGCGTTTGCTCTGATGAGGTGGAATACCAGACGACTTCGTGACGAGGTGAAGATCGCGCGTCTCGAAGCCAGTTCCCGATTTCCTATCTGCGACAGCCCGTCCTCGTTTGCCAATAGCCAGCGTTACATCGAGGGCGTCTCGGTGCGCGGCAAGACGGTCATTGAGCGGCTGCAACCGTATAGAGACCAAAGGCATCCGCTTCAGGCCAGTCCTTTGCGGATGCTCCGGGAGCTGTCTAACGCGGACAAACATCGGGTACTGAACCCGGTCTACGCCGTAGGTGCGCTTGGCAACATCCACTTCTCGTCCGCGACGCCCGTGACCCCGTTTACCATTTGGACCGCTGGACCGTTGGAGTACGGCACGGGTATCGCCAAGGTCTATTTTCCCGACGGTCCACCCCCACACGTGCGCGTTCGCGGCACGGGTGGCATTGCGCCAGTTCTGTACGACGGTTGGACCCTGCTCGGGGGCGTCACCAGCATTCTCGATGGCATATACGACGCAGTCGAAAAAGCGGTCGAACGGATGCGTCGAACCACGTTCTAACGTTTCGGCAGAGAAGGGATGGGTGCCTCTAGGCCATCGCGCCGAAGGTCGGCTCGGGCCGAAGGGGGCACGATGCCACGCAAACGAAGCCTCACCAGCCATCTCTGCCGAAACGGCTGACTAGGGAAGGGTCTGCAAGTGACCGATCACGCGAGCCCGTGGCGTCTGCGAATGACGAATGACGCTTACGACTTCGAGGGGAGCGACGGGGGCAAGGTCCGACATGCGCGCCGCTCGCGAGAGTCACACTCGATCTCGAACCGGAGAACCCCGTCGACCCGAACGCGATCGCGGTCCACCGAAGTGACGGACAACTGGTCGGCTATGTCCCGCGAATGCTCACTCGGACCATCGCCAACCTCGTCGCGCGGGAGAATAGGTTTCGCTTGAAGACGATCAAATCTGTTCCGGCCGTCATCATCCGAACCTACGCCGACGAGCGTGGATCGAGGAATGCGATCGAGGCCCTCGCCGGTCTGAACCGTGAAGTGGACCTTCGGAATCCCTAGACGTCTAGGCATCTGCCGAAATTAGGCTCGGGCACGATGGCGAGATCGCTCACGAGCACCCTCTACCGGGCGGCACGGCTCTCGAGCAACATCCGCGCCGTCTCGCGAGGCCCGGCCGTGCAAGCCTTTAGCCGGTTAACACCAGCGCCTTAACGCGCGTGATCACGTCGGCGATGATGTCTTCGACAGCCGACTGCGCGCAGCCCACCTTCTGCGTGATCTCAGCCTCCAATTGCTTACCGCTGAACCCGGGAACCTCGATGAGATATCCGTCGAGCCGACCTTGGCCGCCGGCCGCGAACAGCTCTCGGAGAACCTGCGCGGGGAGCGGGCTCGGGTCGTCCGGGCGCTCGTCCCCGACGACCAGCATCGTGAGCCGAGCGCCGAGGTACTCGATCGCCGCTTCGTCGCGAACGATGTCGGGAACGTAATAGGCGCGGCGCACGAGTCGCCGCCATTCCGCCGCGGTCGCTTCCGTCCCGGGTTCGGTCATCGTCGGACCTCCGCTCTCTGGGCTGACCCGAAGGCTACGCCTGGCGCCCGTCGTCGTCGCCGACGGGCGCTGGACCATACTTCGCGCGAATAACTACCTGATCAGGGCTACGGTGCAACAGTGTGAGAGCGCATAGGGCTGGAGTCAGCCGGGGCATCCTCGCCGGTTCCTGGGTCCTTCTCACTCCGCTGGCACTACTGCTCTGGACTGTCCACATTTGGGGCACCGTGTGGTTGGCTCTCGCGTCGGTGCTTTGGGTCGCGATCGTCGTCCTGTGGTTCTCGATGAGCGGGAAACTCACGATCACCTGGCGCGGGCGTCGCCGGCCGGATTCAAACTGACCCACTACCCGCCTACGGATTCTGAACCGAGAAAAGGATTCGGAACGGACTATTTTGGAGGGTCGCCGCGACTACAACTTCCCGCGTAATTCCGCGAGCAATGGTGAACAGTGAGAGCAAGCGAGCAGCTCAGAAGGTATATCGGCAAGTGCTCGGGAGCGCCCGGAGGCCAGGGATAGGACTCTTAATCCGCAGGTTGAGGGTTCCAGTCCCTCGGGGCGCACTGACAGCGGACCTCGGGACGCACGAGGTCTTGCGCAGCTCAGATGGTGGCTACGGTCAACGGTTGACCTGCCCGTTGCCCGGCTCTTTAGCTTGCATGCGTGATTTCCTGATCGCGCTCCAATGGCTATTCCCCAACGCGGCAGCTGGCTCCGCCATTCTCGTGCTTGCGCGACGGCGGCGAGAGAGAGACCCCGAACCTCTCCCCCGCTCCCGACTCTCTTTGCCCGTGGCACGTCCCATGTCGTCGCGGTGCGCGGTCATGCTCGCCACCGGCATCCGCGGCGCGCCAGGCAATATGGTCTCATGGGATCGGTCGTAGGTGCTGCTATCGCCGGTGTTCTGCTGCTCGGTGGCGTTGTGTTCGCCGCGTTCTTGATCGCCCGCCACCGTCGTCTCGACGCGGCGATCCGGGGCGCTCTCGGCGACTCCGACCCTTCGGTGCGGATCGCGGCGATCGAGCTGCTCGCGCGTCGGGGCGCGGAACACCATCTCGCGACTCTCCTCTGGCGCAGCCGCGTTGAACTCGACGTACACGTACGTCTGGCGCTCGAACACGTAATCGGCCCTGACGACGCCCGCCTCCTGCGGGCCGGTGCACCCTTCCGTGAGCGCCGACGCACAGCTATCCGTTACCTACGCGGTCGTGCTCAGCACCCCTTCTGACCTCGTCGGTAGGCGATCCTCGGACACCCAGTTCCCCTCGTCTTTGGTGCGGCACACCGGCCGACCGCTACTTGGCTATCCGTCGCTTCGCCCAACGCAGGGCCCTTCCCGGAACGAGCAGGTACATGAGTAGCAAGAGCGCGGTCACCAAGGTGATTCCGGTCGAGGCGACCTCAAGGGACGACAGACGATAGGCGAATTCCACATCCACAGGTCCGCCGTGTGGAAGAGGCACGTACATCATTCCCGGTCCAGCGGGAAAGATCTCCGCAGGCTTTCCATTGATCGTCGCGTGCCAGTCGGGGTAGTCGTTCTCCTTGAACAGCACTCCGGACGCTCGAGACGATGCCACTCTCACCTGAGCGAAGTCGGCCCCGTCGATTTGTGCTCGGTAGGACGGTTCCTGCACTCGTCGGCCACTCGCTCGTCCACCCTCGATCAACTGCTTCAGGAAGGTCCCTTCCGCCAGGTTGTTGAACGCCGCGGCGTGGTACGGGAGATTCATGCCACTCTCGACCACGGTCCCCTTCCCATCGCTAGCCGCCAATATGACAGGATGGCCCTGCGTGCTGAGGACGACCTGCGCAGCGCGGCGCCACTTCAACGCGATTTCCGTCAGCCACGCGCCCGTCCCGGCGTAGTTGGCCGGGCTAAAGGCCGCGAAGTCCACACCGGCAGTCAGTGGCCCCCGGCGAGCGGAAAGGCGCCATTGCCGTTGGATGGGCTCGGTCTGCCAGAGGGACACTGGGAAGGCCCGCGGTGAGGCCACCGACATCGCTGAAGCGAGCGGCATGTCACCGGCGACATCGATGACGAGCTGCCCTCCATGACGCACGTAGTCATCGAGCAGCGATGCCGCTGCCGGGACGGAGTGCGCCGCAAAGTCGTAAAGAACGACGGTGCGGAACTGTTCCAGGGACGACAGACGGTAGTCATCCACGTACTGCGTTCCCTCGACCGGGACGACCAATGCGCTCGGCGTCGCGCCAAGAGCGAAATCCTGCAGGACGAGCGCGTAGGCCTCGGGGGTGCCGATCACGAGCGTCGCCCGGGCAGAGCTCGCCGAGAGGATCGGCGTCGGATGAATGACCTCGTACGTGCTCTCCGGGGTTCCCGGGATGTTCTGGATGAGACGGTACGTTCCGACCTGCGACCCGAACATCGAATCCGCCGCTGCGCCGGTCGGTGCATAGATCCACTTGATCGCGTACCAGTCGACCATGAAGGAACGCTCCGGGGACGGAACCAAGGGGTTCTTCAGGCTGTCCTCGAGCGCTGTCTGGTCACTGAGGTTAAGGATCCCCTGCACGAAGCCACCGCGTATTTCCGGCGTCCGCGTCCTGGCGCTTGTCCAGGTCGTCTCCAGATCCTCCGTGCCGGCGATCCGCTCCTCAAGCGTGTCATTCGTCTTCGGCAGACCTGCGATGACCCGCAACTCACTCGGAGAGAGCAGCGTGAAGGTGGAGCCCGTCAACAACGATGACGTCACCGCGAGGTTCCCCACCGCGAGCGCCACGACGAGAGCTGCGCTTGCCAAACGCACGCCACGTTGTCGGCACAACGCAAGGACCGCCGCCAGGGCGATGCCGAACGCCGCGGCGAACGGCCAGACCGCGTAGGTGAGGATCTGATACGGGAAGACACCGTTGAAGGTCAACCGAAGGCCGGGAATGTAATCCACGTAGGCGTAGCCGAGGCAGAACGCCACCGGCACGAGACAGGCGCCAGCGATGGCGAACGGACTTACGAGTCGCCGGCGTCGGATCTGCCACGGCTCGTCGCGTGTCTCCTCAGGGGACATCCCCCACGCCTGGCGCGGTCGCCACAGGAGGATGGCGATCACGATGGCAAGCAGGATCGTCAGCGGCACGAGCACCGCGGGCAACGCAGCAAGCGGCTGGTGTGCTGGAACAGCGACCAGGCTACGGATCTGCGCTGGCACCCCAGTGGTGAGGGCCGGTTGCGCGGGAGGCAAGTAGTAAGCGCGTGGGCGTAGCACGTACGGGATGTAGAACCAGGCGGACAGACCGACGACGAGCGCGACGACTCCCGCCGCCAGACGAAGCCTCCGCTCGAACGGGAATTTCGATACGGCGAGTAGTATGGCCACCACCTGCAACACGCCGATGGCACCAACGACGGGATGGGCCCCGAGCGCGATGGCGAGGGCGAACGCGGTCAGCGCGATGCGAACCCGTGTGGGCCTTCTCGCTGTCCACGCTGCGAGCACCGTCGCGACGTCGATGAAAGCCATCGCGAACAGTCGCGGATAACTCCCGTCGGCGAGCGTCGCTGACCACAACGTCGGAGCTCCGAGCAGTATCAGCGATGCCGTGATTCCCATTAGGCGACGCCGCCCAAGCAGCCGAACGAAGGCGTACAACGAAACAATCGCGGTGATGTAGATCGCCGCTGTCGCGACATCCATCGCCTGGGAGATGGATGACCCGCTGATCGCGACACCCGCGGCGACGAACAGCGTGTAGAACGGCGGGTATGAACCGGGATACGCCGGGAAACCGCCGTACCACGCGTAGTTCCAGAGAAGGTGCGGGAAGCTGTCGAGAACGAGCCTGATTGTCGCGAGGTGGTTCAGCGCGTCGTAGCCTTTCGGGTATCCGCTGAACGCCTTGGCACGCAAGCCGACTGTCCACGTCGCGAACGCCAGTCCCGCCATGACCGCGAGATCGAGCGCGACGCCTTTGCCGTTTTGGACGCGACCGTTGCTCACTACCGTGCTCGGTGCGCTGCCCACCCGGTGAGCCGGATCCCAATCCCCGTGGTGCCGCGACCGAGCCAGGGGCGGGGAATCCGCGTGCACCGGAGCGTAGGAGAAGGCCCAGAGACGGAGCGCCAGCCAGTCGGGGGACTGCGATCGGGACCACCGGCAGGTTTGGACATGTTCGGCAAGGAGGCGGAGGATGTCGCGATCAGCCTCGACGAGGCGGTAATCGAGCAGGGTCGCGGCGTGGCGGCTCGGATCCACCACGGTCTGGACGGCATATCGCCGAACGTCCGGGAATTCGGACCCGAGCAACCGGGCGAGTCGACGGTCCGATCGGCGACGCGCGAGCTCCGACCACGCTGCCGCCGCGAGTAGCAGCAGCAATCCGGCTCCCAACACGGGAACGTCGCCGAGGCTGCCGAGAATTATCGTGCGCACCGGCTCTATCCTGGACCGTTCGGCGGACTCACCGTGTGGATGCTCCGGGGGCCGCCCCAGCGGGGCCGGACCGCCAAAGAAAAGCGCGGCGCGACGCTTACCTCGGCGTCATCTTCAAGGCGCGCACGGCGGCAACGTCATCGGCGATCTTGCGGCGAAGTTCATCGACCGCAGTGAACCGGAGCTGGCCCCGGATGAACTCCTCGATCCCCACGATCAGGCGTTCCCCGTAGAGGTCGCCGTCGAAATCCAGCAGGTGCGCCTCCACGACGAGACGTCCTTTGTCGTCGTAGTACGTCGGTCGCCGGCCGACCGAGACTGCCGCGACGTACCTCGTCCCGTCGGCCCGCACGACGTAGCCCGCATATACCCCATCCCCGGGACAGCCGCTCTCATCAGTCGGCTCGAGGTTCGCTGTCGGAAAACCGAGCTCGCGCCCACGGTGATCCCCTTCGACCACGATCCCCTCGATGACGATCGCCACGTGATCGACGCTACCAACGAGTCCCGGAACGATCCGACGTCCACATGTGAGAGCTCGCGCCGGTCCCGGGCTCGGAAGGTAAGGATGCCTGCTAGGAACAGCCGCTCGTCGCCCCGCAACTCGGGCAGGCGTAGCAGGAACCGGCCCGTTGCATGACGTTGCCGCACGAGTAGCAGAACGGCGCGTCGCGGTTCTCGAGCGACGTCTGGTGGACCGTCGCCAGGGTGTCGCCTCCCTCGCCGAAGCGCTCCTGCTCGCGCTTGGCGGCTTCGGCGAGCTCGATGTCCTCGAGCCCGGGCAGTGTCGGCTGCTTCCGCTCCCTCGTCGACAGGATCCCCAGCTCGACCCGCTCGTCGTAGGGCAGGTAGTCGAGAGCGAGGCGCCGGAAGATGAAATCGACGAGACTCGAGGCGATCCGCAGGTCCGGGTCGTCGGTGATCCCGGCTGGCTCGAAGCGCAGGTTCGTGTACTTGCGAACGAACGTCGCGAGCGGCACGCCGTGCTGCAGGCCGAGGCTCACCGCGATGGCGAAGGCATCCATCACGCCCGACAGCGTCGAACCCTGTTTCGAGACTTTCAAGAAGACCTCTCCGGGCCGCCCGTCCTCGTACTCCCCCACCGTCACGTAGCCGTCGCAGTCGGCGACACGGAAGGCGAACGTGTAGGAACGTCGGCGACGCGGCAGGCGCGTCCGCGTCGTCGCGCCAGGGGCCGTCACGTGACCGGCGAGCGCGTCCTCCAGCTCGGCGATACGCGCATGCAGCTCCCCGAGGGCTGCCGGCTCCTCCCCGGCGCGGGTCTCGGGGGCCTTCGTCGTCGACAGGGGCTGGGCGACCTTGCAGTTGTCCCGGTAGATCGCGACCGCCTTGAGGCCCATCTTCCAGGCGTCGATGTGCAACTGCTCGACGTCCGCCACCGTTGCGTCCTCCGGCATGTTCACCGTCTTGGAGATCGCGCCCGAGATGAACGGCTGCACCGCCGCCATCATCTTCACGTGGCCGAGGTACTGGATGACATTGTCGCCCATCGAGCAGGCGAACACCGGCAGATGCTCGGCCTTCAGGTACGGCGCACCGAGGATCGACTTGTGCTCGTCGATGTAGGCGATGATCTCGACGATCTCGCCGTCGGCGTAGCCGAGACGGCGCAGCGCGCGCGGCACGGTCTGGTTGACGATCGACATCGTGCCCCCGCCGACGAGTTTCTTCGTCTTCACGAGCCCGAGGTCCGGTTCGATGCCGGTCGTGTCACAGTCGAGTAGGAACGAGATCGTCCCGGTCGGCGCGAGCACGGTCGCCTGCGAATTGCGGACTCCGTGGGCCGCGCCGAGCTCGACCGCCTCGTTCCAGGCTTCGTGCGCCGCGGCGACGAGCGAGGCGGGAACGAGCGAGACATCGATCTTTCCGAGTTCGGCCCGGTGCATCCCGAGGACGTTGAGCATCGGCTCGGCGTTCTCGTGGAACCCCGCGAACGGCCCCATGCGGGCCGCGATGCGCGCCGACGTCGCATAGGCGTAGCCGGTCATGAGGGCCGTCAGTGCCGCGGAATAAGCGCGCGCCTCGTCCGAGTCGTACGGCAAGCCGAGCGCCATCAAGAGCGCGCCGAGGTTCGTGTAACCGAGGCCGATCTGCCGGAAGCGCCGTGTCGTCTCCGCGATCTTCTCGGTCGGGTAGTCGGCGTTACCGACGAGGATCTCCTGCGCCGTGAACACGACCTCGACGGCCGCGCGGAAACCCTGCGTGTCGAAGACGCCGTCGTCACCGAGGAACTTCAACAGGTTGATGCTCGCGAGGTTGCACGCCGAGTTGTCGAGGTGGACGTACTCGCTGCAGGGGTTAGAAGCGTTGATCCGACCGGTGTTCGGTGCCGTGTGCCAGCGGTTGATCGTCGTGTCGAACTGCAGACCCGGGTCGGCGCACTCCCACGCCGCCTGGGCGATCTCGTGGAACAGCTCCCGGGCCCGCACCGTCTCGATCGTCGCCTGGCTCGTGCGGGCGACGAGGTCCCAACCGCGATCCTCCAGCACGGCCGTCATGAACTCGTCACTCAATCGGACCGAATTGTTGGCGTTCTGGTACTGGACCGAGTGACTGTCCGCGCCGTCGAGGTCCATGTCAAACCCAGCTGCCGCGAGCGCGCGGGCCTTGCGCTCCTCACGGGCTTTACACCAGATGAACTCGTGGATGTCCGGATGATCGGCGTCGAGGATCACCATCTTGGCGGCTCGGCGCGTCTTACCCCCGGACTTGATCGTCCCCGCCGAGGCGTCGGCGCCCCGCATGAAACTCACCGGTCCAGAAGCCGTACCACCACCGCCGAGCAGTTCCCGCGCGCTCCGAATCTTCGAGAGGTTGACGCCCGCGCCCGAGCCCCCTTTGAAAATCGTCCCCTCCTCGACATACCAGTTGAGGATCGAGGGCATCGAGTCCTCGACAGCGAGGATGAAGCACGCCGACGCCTGCTGCGGCACCCCCCGCACGCCGATGTTGAACCATACCGGCGAGTTGAAAGCGGCCTTCTGCCCGACGACCAGGTGCTTCAGCTCGTCGCTGAACGCCGCGGCCTCGGTCTCGCCGGCGAAGTAGCCGTCCCGCACGCCCCAGGCCGTGATCGTGTCGACGACCCGGTCGACGACCTGTCGCAACGAGCTCTCCCGCTCCGGCGAACCCGGGGCTCCGCGGAAGTACTTCTGGGCGAGGATGTTCGTCGCGTTCATCGACCAGCTCTTCGGGACCTCCACGGCGAGCTGCTCGAACGCCACCTCCCCGGTCCGGTAGTCGGAGATCACCGAGTCGCGGCGCTCCCACTCCACGGCGTCGTAGGGATGACGACCCGGCGCCGTGAAGTGACGCTCCACTCCGATGCCGACCGTCTCGTCCGCCACCGTCATTGTCCCGGTCCCCTTCTGCGTCGCCGGCAGCGCTTTGCTCGCCTGCCTTGGTCACGCTCTCGTGCCATCAACGATGAGCCACGTACACACAATATGTAGTAGCTCACCCGGTCGCCACCACTAGATGAGGAGATAAGTACAGCACTGTAGTTACGGGGCTGTCAATGACCGCTTCGCCTCGGCACCAGCGAGCCGACGGCTCGCCACCGGAAGATGCGCCGCGGACCTGCGGGGTCCTCCACCCCCAGCCGCTTCCCCGCTGACGCTACCGGACGGCTCTGACGGGCGCGATCGCAGCTCACCAACCGAGAGCGATGCCCGCCGCCGCTGCCGCCGCGACGATCGGCGCCACCGATCCCGGCCAGAAGACGACCACCCAGGTGGCCCCCGCCGCCGCCAGCGAGCGGAACTGGGCGGCGGCGACGCCGGTCCCGCGCCCAAGCGCCCCTCCCCAGGAGACCGGGCCACCACGCGCCAGTGCGGCGACCCGGGCGACCGGCGTCCCGAAGACGTTGACCGTCGCAGCGATCTCCCGGGCGAGCGCGTTCGTCGTCGCGGCGCCGCCACCGATCCACACCGGGATGTCCTCGGCGACGAGCGCCGCGCCGACGGCGCGGACCGCCTGCCGCCGGACGTCACCGCTCCCGGGAGGGAGCCCGTAGGCGAGGTTCTCGGCCGCACTCCTTCGATCGCCCGTCCCGATCCCCGCGATCAGCCTCCCGCCGCTCACGTCGTTCAACGTCCGGAACTCGCCGAGCAGCACGGCGTCGGGCACGAGACCGATGCGCGCGACGAGCGTCCCCAGCGCGACGTGGGACGTCACGGCGGCGACCATCCCGAGAAGCGGGAAGGGGGCGATCGCCGGTCGTCCGGGGGCACCCGGTGGCCAGAGATGGTCATAGGCGAACAGGCCATGGATCCCCGCCGCTTCCGCCTCGGTCGCGCAGGACCGCGCCGCGATCGCCGTCGTGTCGAAGGAAGGGAGGATGACGCCGACTCGCATGGGCAGTCGTCGCGATCGTTCAGGAACCGCTTTCCACGCGGGCTTTCAGGTCGCGTACGGCGGCGTGCAGGATGTGGGCCTCGGCTCGCCGTTTGACGAAACCGGGGATCGGCACCCGCAGCTCGACGGAGAGCTCGTAGTGGACCTCAGTCGTTCCATCCGGCCCAGCGTGGAACTCATACCGCCCGTCGAGCCGGTTCGTCAGGTCGCCATCTCGCTGCTTCCAGGAAACGGCGAAGGGCGCGTCCGAGTAGTCGTAGCTCAACACGTAACTCGTGCTCCGGCCGAACGCCCCAGCGCGGAAGCTCACAACCGACGGCCGCCCCGCGGCGTCACGCTCGAGTACGCGGACCTCTTTCACGTCGGCGACCCATTCCGGGTAGCGCTCGATGTCGGTCACGACCGCGAAGCAACGCTCCGGCGTGCCGGCGATCGTCATCTTCTGGGCCGTGTGTTCCACGGTCCTCTCCTTTCGGCCGCGTCGACCGCTTCTCAGCCTCTCACGACGATCAACGCTTGTGTAGCAGGCCGCCCCGTTCCGCGCGTCGATGCTCAGCGCTCAGCGGCCTGCAGGGCGGCGTCAAGTCGGCTAGCGAGCGCGTCCGAATTGAACTCCGCCTCGGCGCGCTGGCGCGCCGCCGCCCCGAGGCGGCGACGGAGGCCCTCGTCGTCGAGCAACGTCGCCAGCGCTTTCGTCGCCATGACCACGTCACCCGGCCGATCGACGATCAGACCCGTGACGCCGTCGACGATTGCCTCGTGCGAGCCGCCACTCCTCCCCGCTACCTGCGGCACGCCAGCGGCCGCGGCCTCAAGGAAGACGATCCCGAAACCCTCCTGTTCCAGCCCGCCCCAGCGGGTGCGACAGAGCACCGCGGCGACGTCGGCCGTGCCGACGAGGTCGGGGAGATCGTCATCGCTCACCGGACCGAGGAAGCGCACCGGCGCCCCGAGACGTCTGGTGAGCGACACGAGCCGCCGGGCGTCGCGCCCGGAACCGGCGATCGCCACCGTGAGGTCCGGGCGCTCCTTTGCCAGCTCAGCCGCCGCCTCGATCAGCACATCCATTCCCTTGCGGGGCACGAGTCGGCTGACCGCCACGACGAGCCGACCATCCTCCGGAAGCCCGAAACGTCGCCGGACCGCGACGATCTCCTCGCGCCCGAGCGGGTGGAAGCGGCCGACGTCGACGCCCGGGGGGACGACGACGACCTTAGAAAGCTCGTCACCCGCGAGCCGGCGCGCCTCTTGGGCCGGATAACCACCCGCCGCGATCACAAGATCGGCGCCGACGAGAACCCCGCGCAAAAGGCGCGATGACAACGGTAAGTGTGCCGCCACGGTCACCTCGGCCCCGTGGAGAATGACCGCGTACGGCATGCCAAGCTTCGGCCCGACGAGGCCGAGGGGTAGCGCGGGATCGAGCACGACGAGCGAGGCACCCTTGTCGTGCGCCATCCGTCGGATCCTCGCCCGCAGCCACGGCGTCGGCCAGAGCAAGCGGACCCCGAGCCGTTCGATCTCGTGCGGCGCCGCGGCGTCGAAGACTCGGGCCCCGGGATGGTCGATCGTCAGCACGACGGCTCGCCCGGGTGGAAGTCGGCGCCAGAGCTCCCAGAGGTACGACTGGATGCCACCGATCTTCGGCGGGTAATCATTGGTGACGAGGAGATGCGTCACCTAACGTGCGCCTCACGACCGGGGGCGCCCGTCGCACCCGCGGGTTCAGCCGGCTCGCTTCTCGTGGCGCAGCGCCGGCAACAGCCCGGCCCGTTCGAAAAGACGCACGGTGCGGGCTTCGGCGGCGTCGATGACGATCGCATCGCCAGGATCGCGTCCGAGCACGAAGCTGACGACGCAATCCTCGCAGACCAGGGTGCCCTCGTGGCTGCAGGTGTCACAGCTGATCGTGAGCGCCTCTTCGGCCATGATCCCCCTTTTCGCCCGCAGTGGTGCCTCGCGCCTTGCCCGGCAAAGTCCATCATCGTCCCCGGGTGTGTCAACGCGGCGCGGTTGCCTCGCGGGCGGACCCGTCCGGCGCCTGCGTCGTCGGTGAGGGGGCCCCTTCGATGACCGCGATCGACGACTTCCCGCACCACCGACACGTCACGGATTCCACCGCCTCGTCGAGGACTTCGGCCTCATCGATCGCGCGCTCGCCACCCAGCGTGAAGTGCCAGAACTCCCGGGTCCTCCGCGTCGTCACGACGTCGAAACGAGTCCTGTTCCCGCAACCGCGACAGCGATAGTAAACGGCCACGCCGTGAAGCTAGCGCGCCCGAGCGGAACCTCAGCGACCGATGACTCCCGCGCTCCGGGCTAGGCGACATCGGGCGCGCTTGTCGCTGTCGAGAGGTGCGCCTCGATCCGCCGGGCGAGGGCGCGCAGCGCTCGTCCGCGGTGCGAAATCTCGTGTTTCTCATCAGCTGTCATCTCAGCGAGCGTGCGCCCCCCGGCGCCGTCGGGAACGAAAACCGCGTCGTAACCAAAGCCTCTCGTCCCGCGGGGACTCTCGGCAATCGCCCCCTCGAGCGTTCCCGCCGCGACGAGCTCGACACCATCGGGCAAAAGAACGAGGGCGACCGTGTGAAAGCGGGCGCGACGGTCCTCACGACCTGCCAGCTCGTCAAGGAGTTTCGCGATGTTGTCCGCCGTTCGTTGCTCCGGTCCCGCGTAGCGTGCCGAGCGCACGCCCGGCCCTCCACCGAGCGCGTCCACCTCGAGACCCGTGTCGTCGGCCACGGCCGGTAGTCCTGTGGCCGATCGCACCGCGCCGGCCTTCAGCCGGGCGTTGTCCTCGAGCGTCTCGCCATCCTCCTCGACTTCCGGCAGGTCCGGCGGGCGCGCGACGAGCTCGACCTCGCTCCCGAGCTCGGCCTCGAGGATCTCGCGCATCTCGCGGGCCTTGCCGGGGTTCGCCGTCGCGACGACGAGCCGCAGGCGGCGCGGTCCCCCGCTCACCCGCCCGCCCGAGGCAACAGCGGCGCCGCAGGCAGGAAGGCGTCGCCCGCGAGGAGGTTCCGGATGCCCTGGTCGGCGAGCTTCAGCAGCTCGTCGAGCCGCGTCCGGGGAAACGGATCGCCCTCGGCCGTCCCCTGCACCTCGACGAAGAGGCCCGACCCCGTCATGGCGACGTTCATGTCCAGCTCGGCACGGGAATCCTCCGCGTAGTCGAGATCGACCATCGCGACGCCGTCGACGACACCGACGGAGACGGCCCCCACCGAGTCGACCAACGGCCACGCGGCCAGATCGCCCGCGGCGGCGAGGCGCGCACAGGCGTCGCGCAGGGCGACGAAGGCACCAGTGATCGCGGCGGTCCGGGTTCCGCCGTCGGCTTGCAGGACGTCGCAGTCCAGGATGATGAGGCGTTCGCCGAGCGCCGCGAGATCGCACACCGCACGCAGCGATCTCCCGATGAGGCGTTGGATCTCCTGCGTACGTCCCGACTGTCGTCCCCGCGTCGCCTCGCGCGGGACGCGTTCGGCAGACGAGCCCGGCAGCAGCGAGTACTCCGCCGTCACCCAACCCTTGCCGGAGCCCCGCAGCCAGCGCGGCACCTCCGAGTCGAACGAGGCCGTACAGAGCACCTTGGTGCGCCCCATGGTGACGAGCACCGAACCCGCGGCAAACTCCGTGAAGTCACGGACGATCTCAAACGGCCGCAGCTCGTCCGGCCTCCGCCCGTCGCGCCGAACCTCGTTCGTCATCGTCGATCCGTCCCCTCCGTCACCGCGGCCCGCCCACCTCTCCATCCGACGCCTCCCCCGACCGTATCCGGCAGTTCGAGGGTGCCGCGAGCAAAATCGCCTTCAGCCCCGACGCCGTTGCTCACTCGCCGAACGAGACCGCTTCCGCCGTCGCGAGCTCAGGACCGAGCAGACGACGCCCCAGCTTGACGAACCACTCCGGGTCCCCCGAGGAGAGGAAGCGGTGCGTCCCTTGCGAAGGGACGCGGCGACCCAGTCCCGTCGACTCGAGGATGGCCCGCACGTCGAAAGCCGTCTCCTCTGCCGAGGACACGAGGACGACGTCGCGCCCCATCACGTCGGCGAGCGTCCGGGCGAGGAACGGATAGTGCGTGCAGCCCAGCAACAACGTGTCGATCCCTGCCTTCTTGAGAGGCGACAGCAGCCGCTCGGCGAGGACATGCACCTGGTCGCTGTCGATCTCGCCGCGTTCGACGAACTCGACGAATCCGGGGCAGGCGGTGCAGTGCACGTTCTTCTCGACCCGCATCGCGGTCGCGGCCCGTTGGTAAGCACCCGAAGCGATCGTGCCCGTCGTGCCGATCACGCCGATCTGGCCGTTGCGTGTCACCGCCGCGGCAGCGCGTATCCCCGGCTCGATCACGCCGACGACGGGAACGTCGAAGTCGTAGCGCAACTCGTCGAGCGCCACCGATGCTGCCGTATTGCAGGCGACGACGATCATCTTCACGTCCTCGACGGCGACGAGGTAGTCGGCGATCTCGTGGCTGAGCCGCCGAATCTCCTCGGCCGGGCGCGGCCCGTACGGATAGCGCCCCGTGTCGCCGGCGTAGACGATCTGTTCGTCGTCCAGAAGATCGATGAGAGCGCGCGCGACCGTGAGGCCCCCAAATCCACTATCGAAAACACCGATGGGTCGGTCGTTCATCTGCGAAGACCAGGTTACGCGCTGAAGATCGACCGATCCTTCTCGGCGTCGGCCCCTAGAAGTAGACGGTTTCCTCGGCGCGCTTGACGACCGCGTCGAGGTCGCCGGTCCAGACCTCGGTGGAGAGGTACTTCCATCCGCCGTCTGGTGACAGCACAACGATCACCCCGGCAGAGATCTGTGCCGCGCAGCGCACCGCGCCGGCGACGGCAGCCCCGGTCGAGAGCCCGGCGAAGATGCCGACGTCGGCCAGGCGTCGCGTCCAGACAACCGAATCAGCCGGGCTGATGACCGTCTTGCGATCGAGCAGCTTTTCGCCGCCAAGGTCCGTGAAGATCGGCGGGATGAACCCGTCGTCGAGGGTGCGTAAACCGTCGACCATCTGCCCGGCGGGAGGCTCGACCGCCCACACCTCGATGTCCGGGTTCTGCTCTTTCAGGAAGCGCCCCGTCCCGAGAAGCGTCCCGCTCGTGCCGAGACCCGCGACGAAGTGCGTCACCTCCGGGAGCTCACGCCAGATCTCGGGCCCGGTCGTCTCGTAGTGCGCCCGCGGGTTCGCCGGGTTCCCGTACTGGTAGAGGAAGACCCATTCGGAATGTCCGGCGGCGAGGCTGCGGGCGAGCCGGACCGCCCCGTTCGAGCCCTCCGCACCCGGGGAGGAGATGACCTCCGCACCCCAGACCTCGAGGAGCCGGCGACGCTCGAGCGAGACGTTCTCCGGCAACACGACCTTCAGGTGGTAGCCCTTCACGCGGCAGACGAGGGCGAGACCGATGCCGGTGTTGCCTGACGACGGCTCGATGAACGTCGCCCCCGGGCGCACGAGACCGCGATCTTCCGCATCTTCCACGAGATAGCGCGCGACACGGTCCTTCACCGACCCGCCGGGGTTGACGCCTTCGAGTTTGACGACGATGCGGACCGCCGGATTCGGGCTCAGTTCGGAGATTTCGACCATCGGCGTGTTGCCAATGAGTCCGAGCACGTCCCGGGCGAGCATCGCCGACGAGCCTGCGGCTAGTTCGCGCCGCCCGCCACCGCCGGCAGGATCGACACGACGTCGTCGCTCGCGACGCGCGTGTCCAGTCGGTCGAGGTAGCGCACGTCGTCGTCGTTCACGTAGATGTTGACGAATCGATGCAGCTCGCCGTCCTCGCCCATCACCTGCTTGCCGAGAGCCGGATGCTCGGAGATGACGGACCGGAGGACCTCTCCGACGGTCGCGCCCTCCGCGGTGAGCTTCGCCCTGCCACCCGTGGCGCTACGGAGCAACGTCGGAAGCCGAACTTCGACGGACACAGGGACCTCCGCAACCTCTCGAGGGTCGAATGCTGACCTGACGGGTCATATTCTAACGACCGGCCGGAGAATTCCGTCTGCTATGAGCTGGGGGAATGGCTCGAGCCGGCGAGGCGAGTCTTCAGCCGAGAACGATCGGCTCTTCGCTCACGACCCCACCGGCAAGCTGGAACGACCGCATCGACGCGACCTCGGTGCGCAGCGAGACGACGACGTAGTGCCAGGACGGGTCGGGAGCCTGTGCCACGTCGGTCGCCGACGGATAGGCGTCGGTGTGCGTGTGTGAGTGGAACACGCCGACGATCTCCAAGCCCTCTTCCTCCGCGGCGCGGTCCGCGCGCAGGTGATCCTGTGGGTCGACGACGTAGTGACGAGCCGACCTCGCCATGTTGCGGACTGGGATGCAGCGCAGCACCCGGCCGCTCGCGGGGTCGCCGACAAGCAGCCCGCAACCTTCCTCGGGATACGCGCGCAGACAGTGCGCCGTCATCTCGAGAACGAGGCGCGAGTCGACGACGAGAGTCGAGCCAACATGACCGTCACGCGCTCGTCGATCCGGCGAAGAGCCCATCGAGCGGGGAGGCTACCGTCTCGGATCATGGCATCGAGAGCCCCGAGACCACGGCCTGCCAAGGCGAGGGCCGTGCTGACGGCGCGCGCCGGCGATCGGGAACCGATCCGACGGGTCGCGCAAAATCGTCGCGCCCGGCACGAGTACGAGATCCTCGACACGTTCGAGGCCGGTCTCGAACTGAAAGGCGCCGAGGTGAAATCGGTCCGAGCCGGCCAGGTCAGCCTGCAGGACGCCTATGCCCGGGTCGAGGATGGCGAGGCGTGGTTGCTCGGTGTGCGTATCGCTCCCTACGAGTACTCGAGCGGCTTCGGTGCCGTTGAGGCCGACCGTCCCCGCAAGCTGCTCCTCCATCGCAAACAGATCGACGAACTCCAGGGCCGCGTCGCCCAGCAGTCGCTCACCCTCGTTCCGCTGTCGATGTACTTCAAGGGCGGACGCGCCAAGGTCGAACTCGCGCTCGCCCGCGGACGTCGCCTCTATGACAAGCGTCGTGCCATCGCGGAGCGCGAGGCGAGCCGCGAGGCGGCTCGCGCCATGAAAGGACAGCGCGACTGACGCCTGCGCCCGCGGCGCCGACTGAGCGGTGCCGGTAGGGCAGTACAATTTACGTTGCCGACGTCCGTCGGTGGGCAATGTGTGTCGGTGCCCGGTGGCAGCTGGGTGCTCATCAAGGGGGTGACAGGCTTCGACTTCGGTCGTCAAGGTGGGAGAAGCGAGCCGTGGTCTCCGGAACCACGCTAAAGAGCCGGAAAACAAAACAAACGCCGAGCCTCAGCTCGCGCTTGCTGCCTAAGTAGCAGCAACGTCCGTCCGATCTCAGCCCCGCGGGTCGGAACCGGGCGTCATCTAGCGGGACTCACCTGAGCAGCTTCGTCAGCGGGTCGCTCGGGAACAACTCAACTGACTGGGGTCCCACGCCGTTGCCGGTGGAGGGCGGGACCTGAGACCTTCCCGCCGGCTGCGCTCGGAGAATGCCCATCGAGAACCCGAAGGACGCGGGTTCGATTCCCGCCACCTCCACTTCCCTAACACTGTCCGCTCGACTGGCGCGCCGCGTGCAGCCGCGCGACGAAGATTTCCGCGTCCTCCTTCGGGTACGGTCCTGCTGACCAGCTCCGACCGCGCGATCAGGCGTGCACCGCGGGCCGTGAGCCTTTCGCGACGTAATCGAAGAAGCGCTCGGTCACGCCACCGGCGGTCCACGCGGAGCGCAGGCGCGTGCGGCGTTCCCCCCGACGCAGGGCCGAGAGTAACGACCGGTTGAGTTCTCGCGCGCTTCCGCCCGACATGCTGGCCTCGACATGGAAGCCGTCACTCGTCATGGTGATCTCACCAGCGATGAGCTCGCGGAGAACATGTTCGATGGCGGCCGGATCGGCAGAGCTGATCTCAGCGACGAGAGTAAAGCGGTGTTCTTCCATCCCGCCATCTTGCCCGGTCGGCGGGAAAGCCAGCGAGGGCGTGACGCAGAACTTCGTCCTCTTCGTCCTGGCGGGATCGACGAGTCCGGTACACAGGGCTCATTCCAGAGACAGGTGAGCATCGCCCTCGCCGGACAGCGCGCTGGGCAACGGAGCCGAGGGTGCATAATCGGCGTGTGCTGTTCGACGCGGCCGGCTCTTCCTCTTGACCGGGTCGTCTCCGTCACAGACGCCATCTCAATCGGCCCCATCGTCGGAAAGGCGCGCCGTGAAACCTCGATTGTCAATCGCCCAGGAGCTTCGTGACACGTTCAGCTACTCCTCGGGAGCTGAACCACGGATCTTCCGTGCTCCTGGACGTGTCAACCTGATCGGCGAGCACACGGACTACAACGACGGCTTCGTGTTTCCTGTCGCGCTCGCGCTCTCGACGTGGGTGGCGATCGCCGCGCGTGAAGACCGACGGGTACACGTGCGCTCGCTAACGATCGACAAGGCCGCGGAGTTCGACCTCGACGACATCGACCAACGGGCGCGACACGACTGGACCGATTACGTGCGCGGTCTCGCGATCACGCTCGAGCGTTCCGGTCAACGTCTCGCCGGAGCCGAGATGCTCATCGACAGCGACATTCCACTCGGCTCGGGGCTCAGCTCCTCGGCCGCCATCGAAATGGCAACGGGCTTCGCGATGCTCACGCTTTCCGGCGCGACGTTCGATCTCGACGCTCTCGCGATCGCCGGTCAACACACCGAGAACCTCTTCATCGGGGTGCGAAGCGGCGTCATGGACCAGTACGCGTCCTGCCACGGAGTGCGCGGCCACGCTCTCTTGCTCGATTGCCGCAACCTCGTCGCCCGCCCCGTTCCCTTGGGGACGGACGTCGGTCTCGTCATTGCCAACTCGATGGTTCGGCACGCGCACGCCGGAGGGGAGTACAACACGCGCCGTGACGAGTGCGACGCAGGCGTCGCGACGCTCACGACAGCCCTCCCCGGGATCAAGGCTCTGCGGGACGTCTCGCTTCGCCAGCTCGAGGCGAATGAGAGCCTGCTCGACCCTGTAGTTTTCCGGCGCTGCCGCCACGTCGTCACTGAGAATGCACGTGTCTTGCGCGCGGCTGACCTCCTCGCGGACGGCGACGCGGCCGGCTTCGGAGCGCTCATGGTGCAGTCGCACGAGAGCCTGCGGGACGATTACGAGGTGAGCTGCGGTGAGCTTGATCTGCTCGTCGAGACGGCACTCGGAATCCCTGGCGTCCTCGGTGCACGCCTCACCGGCGGTGGCTTCGGCGGCTGCACAATCAATCTCGTCCGTGCCGACGCCGTCGGACGCTTCTCGAAGATTCTCGCCACCGAGTACGAGAGGTCAACCGGCATCAGGCCGACGATCATTGTTGCCGAGGCGGGGCCGGGCGTCGGGGAGGAACGTTGAACGTTCTCGTCGTCGGAGGCGCCGGCTACATCGGCAGTGCGACCTGTCGCGCCCTTCTCGAGGCGGGCCACACGGTCACGGCCTTCGACAACCTCGCCAAAGGACACCGCAACGCGGTACCTGCCGAGGCGGAGCTCGTCGTCGGAGACACCGGCAACAGCGAAGACCTCGGCCGCGTGTTCTCTTCCCGTCCGATCGACGTCGTCTTGGACTTCGCGGCCTTCATCGAGGCGGGCGAGTCCGTGAACGTGCCGGAGCGCTACTTCCGCAACAACACCGCGAACGCCCTCACGCTCCTCGAGGCGATGATCGCCCATGACGTCGGCCGCCTCGTCTTCTCCTCCAGTGCCGCGGTCTTCGGGGACCCGGAGGGCGTCCCGATCACCGAGGATGCCCGGCTCGAGCCGACCAATCCGTACGGCGAGTCCAAACTGCAGGTGGAGCGGATGCTCGCCTGGGTCGGCGCAGCCCACGGACTGCGATATGCGACGCTCCGCTACTTCAACGCTGCCGGGGCGACGAACGCCGACTGCGGCGAGGACCACGATCCCGAGTCCCACCTCATTCCGCTGGCGCTCGCCGTGGCGGCGGGAAAGCGTGACTCCCTCCTGATCTTCGGCTCCGACTACCCGACGCTCGACGGCACGTGCGTGCGCGACTACGTCCACGTGACCGACCTCGCGGCGGCCCACGTGCTCGCCCTCGACGCCCTTTCCTCACGCGAGTCGGTCCGCTACAACCTCGGCAACGGGCACGGGTTCTCAGTACGCGAGGTCGTCGAGGTCGCCCGCCGGGTCACCGGCCGGCGCGTGCCGGTCGTGGAGTGTCCCCGCCGGCCTGGTGATCCGGCGGTTCTCGTCGCCAGTTCCGCCGCCATCCGGGCCGATCTCGGGTGGTCCCCCCGCCACGCCGACCTCGAGTCCATCGTCACCGACGCGTGGGCGTGGCACTCCAAGCACCCGGACGGCTTCCGCGATTGACGAGTCGTCGCTTCTCGTGAAGTCCCCGCCATCGTCTCGCCGCCCCGCCCACGTCCCCCGGCCCCACGATCCCGGCCGGGCCGCGCCACGAGGTCATCTCCCACCCAGTTCGCCGGTCGGCCCGATCGTGCCGGGTGCGCGCCGGGCCTCTTTCCCAACCTGGCGAATACCCCGTCGCGCCGCACGGCGGGCCCCGGCGGGGTCACGCCAGCCAGTAAGGTTGGGCGCGGACGGGCCAGTGGCGGAGGGCGTCGGAACGCGACGGGTCCAATTGTTGTTCTTTCCCTGCGTCTGGGAGGTTGTGGAACATTGCGTCTCGGAGTCCTTACCGCCGGCGGTGACTGCCCTGGTTTGAACGCGGCCATCCGCGCCGTGGTTCGTCGTGCCTCTGTCACTTACGGCGACGACATCATCGGATTTCGTCACGGCTGGCAGGGGCTCGTCGAGAACGACACCCTGCCGCTCGATGTCGTGACGTGCCGAGGCACACTGCCACGTGGTGGGACGATCCTCGCGACGTCACGGTTGAATCCCTTCAAGTCGGCGACCGGTCCCGAGCGAATGTCGGCGACGATCGAGAGCGAGCACATCGATGCGCTCATCGTCATCGGCGGCGAAGGTTCGCTCCACATCGCGCGCGAAGTGTCCGATCTCGGGATGCCGGTCATCGGCATTCCCAAGACCATCGATAACGACGTCAACGCGACCGACTCGACGATCGGGTTCGACACCGCGGTGCAGATCGCCGTCGACGCCATCGACCGGCTTTACACCACTTCGGAGTCCCACAACCGCGTGATCGTCTGCGAGGTGATGGGGCGTCAGGCCGGATGGATCGCCGTCTACGCGGGCCTGGCCGGTGGGGCTGCCGTCATCCTCGCGCCAGAGGAGCCTTTCGACATCGAGCAGACCTGCGCCCACCTCGTGCATCGACGCGCCACGGGTCGGATCGGCTCCGTCATCGTCATCGCCGAGGGGGCCAAGCCGTGCGCGGGCACGATCGTCCTCCCCCCTCCCGAGATGGACCATTTCGATCGCGAGCGTTTCGGCGGCATCAGCGCCGTCGTCGCGCGGGAGATCGAAGCGCGGACCGGCTTCGAGTCGCGGGTCACCATCCTCGGCCATCTGCAACGCGGCGGCACGCCGACGGCGTTCGACCGGTTGCTCGCGACTCGCTTCGGTGTTGCTTCTGTCGACGCGGCGCACGACGGCGACTTCGGTTCGATGGTCGCTCTCCACGGTCAGGAGATCGAGCGGGTGACGCTCGCCGCGGCGATCGACGAGCTGAAACACGTCCCGCGGGATTTGATCGACCGCGTCGCGGTCATCTTCACCGAGTAAGCAACCCGGTCGGTCTTCCTCAGCCTCCGGTGGGCTCCGCCGGGATCGACCCCATGCGGCCGTGGCGGAAGTCCTCGAAGGCCTGTCGGATCTCGGCGTCGGTGTTCATGACGAACGGCCCGGACCACGCGACCGGCTCACCGATCGGTGCGCCGCCGAGCACGAGGATGTCGAGCTGGCGGGCCGGCCCTTCCTGGTAGCGGTCGGCGGTCACCTCCAGGTAGTCGCCGCGTCCGAGCACCGCGAGTTCTCCCGTCTTCATCGGCCAACCGGCACTCGAGGCGAGGCCGTTCCCCGAAAGCACGTAGACGAGCGCGTTGTAACGCGTCGGCCAGGGAAGCCGGAGCTCTGCCCCCGGCTCGAGGGTCGCGTGCAGGAAGTTGATCGGCGTGTGCGTCGACCCCGGTCCTTGGTGACCACCGATGTCGCCGGCGATGATGCGAACGAGCGCGCCGCCGTCGGCTGAAGAGACGAGGGCGACGTTGCCCCGACCGATGTCCTGGTAGCGGGGTGGGATCCATTTGTCGCCCGACGGCAGGTTGACCCAAAGCTGGATGCCGTGGAACAACCCGCCCGCAGCGACAAGCTCCGCGGGCGGGGCCTCGATATGGAGGATGCCCGCGCCCGCCGTCATCCACTGGGTGTCTCCGTTCGTGATGAGGCCGCCGCCGCCGTGGGAGTCGCGGTGGCGGAACGTCCCGTCGATCATGTAGGTGACGGTCTCGAATCCCCGGTGGGGATGCCAGGGCGTCCCCCTGGCCTCCCCTGGCGCGTATTCGACTTCGCCCATCTGGTCCATGTGGATGAACGGATCGAGCTCCGCCTGGGGAACCCCCCCGAAGGCGCGGCGGACAGGGAATCCCTCACCCTCCAGGCCCCGGGGCGCCACGGTCACCTGCCGCACCGGGCGTTCCCGGTTCGTCGCCGTGTCGATCACCTCGAGACGCGGCAGCGCGAGCAGGTCCTCGACCGTCACTGCCGGCACGTCGTCCCCCTTGTCGTCGGATTCGGGCCCACCGTCACCGACTGACCGCGTGCCGGCGCACGACGGAGCACCTGGTCGCGTCAACGTCGCCGGGCGGCGGATTGTTCCCGCCGCCTCCGGTCAAGCAGCGCCAACGGGAGGTGCAACGGGAAGCCGTCGCCACAACGTGGTGCTGACTCCGTGCCCGGGCGAGGGCCACGCAGCCGCCCGCTCGAAGGTCGAACATGCCGATCAGCCAACCGACGGACCAGCCCCGACGGAGCGACCGGGCCCTTCGCCCGACTGACCCGTCCCGGCGATCCGGCCGGGACCACCCAGCTGAGCCGGTGGCTCCCCGCCGCCGCCGCGACCTCGTCGCCTGGGTCGCGCTCGGTCTCGCCGTCGCGACGGCGCTCACCCTCGTCGCCCGAGCGTCGTTCGACCCGCAAACGGGACGGGGCCGCACGACGTCGGCCGACACCCGCGGCCACACGACGACCAGCACTCCCGTCGCGCAGCTGACGAAGAAGGACCCGGCACACCGGGACCTCCCGATCGACACGACGGCCCGGACCCTGGCGGAGTCTCCGACCACCGCCGTCCCACGTCCGGTTCCCACTACCCCCGCCACAATCGTCGTCAGCACCGAGCCGAGCACGACGGACCCGACGACCACCACCTCGCTGCCGCGCCCGGCGAGTCCCGCCGCCCCGGACCGGAGCGCGTCGCATCCCACGGCGACCGCGGCGCTCGCCGCGACGAATCCGGGTGTGTCCGGTGTCCTGCGGGATCCGGACGACATCGCGACCACGCTGCCTTTCACGTCGCCGAGCGGACTCGCCGCGGTGCGCGCCCTGTGGCAGGGCGGCGCGACGCTCGAGGTGACGCTGCGCTGCGGAGCGGCCGCGACGAGCGGCACCGGTAAACACGGCATATCGCTCGTCGTCGCCGGGCAACCCGGCTCCTGCTCCGTGTCCATCGGCCTCACATCGGACGAGATCGGAACGGTCGACTACACGCTCGACATCCAGGTCCCGTCGGCAGATTCGCCCAGCCCGACGACGCGATGACGGCGAGACGCGCCGCCCTCGGCGCTGGTTGTCTCGCCCTGGCGAAGGCTGCCGTCCTCGCCGTCGGTGTGCCACTCGCGCTGGCGCGTCTTTGGAACCTCGCGCCCGTGCCCGGCCGCTTCTTCTACCGTTCGGCCGCGGCATCGGTCGCCGCCGGAGCCCACCTCGTCGTCCTCGCCGTCGCTGTCGTCTGGCTGGTCGCGACGGCGAGTCTTCTCCGCGACGTCTGGGGCGCACTGCGCCGCCACGAGACACTCGACGTAAGTTCCTGGTCGGCACGCTGGGCGGGCGCGATCGCCGGGCTCATCCTTCTCGCCGCCGCCGGATCGTCACTCGTCGCGCCCGGATCCTCCCTCACGACACCGAACTCGGCCGTCACCGCCCCGGCGAGCCAGGTCTTGCGCTCGCGGCCTGCGCCGGCCAGCCAGGTGCCACGGGCGGCGCGAGCGACCGTCACCGTCGCGAGCCGTGAATGCCTCGCCGACGTCGCCCTACGCGCCACGGGGTGCGTCGACGACTGGCCCCTGCTCGCCCGGCTCAACCTCGGCCACCAGCAGGCTGACGGGGCGCGCATGCTCGATCCGGCCCGGCTGCGCCCCGGCTGGCAGCTCGACCTGCCACGGGGGGCGCCCCGATCGACTTCGACGGCGGACCGCCGAGGGGGCGCGGCACCGGCGCCGGACCGCCCTTCCGCGCGGCAGCTCGCTGAACTCGGTCTTTTGGGTCTTGGCGTCGTCACCACCTGCGCGCTCGCCCGCCGGATCCGCCATTTGCGACGCACGGCTTCGAGCGGCCGGCGTCCGGGCGAGCGCCGCGTCGCGGCGGCGCCTCCGGTCGGCGAGGCGCGGGTCGCGCTCGAACCCTTCGCCGACGCGCCGCTCATCGACTGGATCGACCTCGCCAATCGCCTGCTCTGGCGTCTCGTCCGTGACCTGGAGGTGCCGGCTCTCGACGTCCGCCTGGTGCGAGCCGGCCCCGACGGCATCGAGCTCCTTCTCGCGAGTCCGTGCCCCGTAGCGCCCTGGCCCTTTTTCGCCCGGCGCGACGGTCACTGGTGGGTGCTCGACCCCGCCGTCGAGCCCGCTGAGCTTCGCGACGACGTGGCCGGCGCCCGCCGTTTGTTCCCGTCGCTCGTGCCGCTCGGTGACGACGACGACGCCTCGTACCTGCTCGCCGTGGGGCCGGGACGGCGACTCGGTATCAGCGGCGCCGACGAGATCGTCGACCGGACGCTCGACGCCATCGTGACGTCGCTGCGCACCGTGCCGTGGGCCGAGGAACTCGGCATCGAGCTCGTCGGGATCGATCCCCCACCGGCCGACGAGCGCTGTTTCCAGCTGAGTTCGTCGACGACGAGCGCGCTCGAGCACCTCGCGGCGGAGAACGACCTCGCCGGCGGGTCCCGCCTCGGCGGTCGGTGGCGGCGCGAGCCCCTCGTCGTCGTCGGCCGCCCCGCCGCCGGCCCCGACTGCGAGCGCGTCCTCGCCTCGGCCAGCTCGCTCGCTGGCATCGTCGCCGCCGGGAAGCAGGGCACCGAACAGCTCCTCGTCGAGGACGACCGCGCCGTCCTGTTGCCCTACGGGATCGAGCTGCGCGCCGTCACGCCGGCGACCGGGCAACTCGCCCTCCTCGACGGCTTGCTCCGCGAGGCGCGCCGGCCGCCGACGATCGTCCCGATCCGTCCAGGGATCGCCACCGACCACGCCCGGCTGACCGCCTTGCCCGTCGCCGGGATGTTCGAAGTGCAGCTGCTGCGTGCCGATCCGGCCCTTGTCGGCCCACTGCACGAGGTGGCGCCGCGCGACCTCCCACGCCTCGTCGAACTCGTCGCCTACCTCGCGCTGCACGACGGCACGGCGCCAGTCGAGACAATCGCCGACGCGCTCTTTCCCCGTTCGGCGCCCGCCACCCGGCGGGTGCGGGCCGACGAGACCGCCCGAGCGGCGCGTGCCGCTCTCGGCCGCGGTCCGGGCGACCGGGCGCTGCTCGTGCGCTCCCACGACGGGCTCCTCCTCGACCCCGCGGTCACCTGCGATCTCACCCGGGCGCGGCGCGCCTTCGCCTCCGCCCGCTTCATCGAGCCAGCGGCGGCGGAGGTTCTCCTCTCCGACGCGCTCGCTCTCGTCGAGGGAACGCCGCTCAGCGCCGTCGTGGCCGGCTACTCGTGGTTCGGTGCCGAGGGTTATGACGAGCTCCTCGCCGCTGAGATCGTCGACGCCGCGCACCATCTCGTCGCCCTGGCGCTCGCCGCGGATCGCTCCGACCTGGCGACCTGGGCCATCGCGCGCGGCCGCCTCGCCGGGCCGGACTCGGAGATTCTCGCCCGTGACCTGATGACGACCGCCGCCGCCGAGAACGACGCCGCCGCCGTGCGCGGGGCGTTCTCCGAGCTGGAACGGGCGCTCGAACGCCTCGGCGGAGGAGAACCGTCGCTCGAGACGCGGGCTCTCCTCGCAACGCTCGACCCGGCGCCGTAGTCGCACCCCGGCCTGGCACGCTCTCGGCCGGTCAGTCGGCGAGAATGAGCCGGTGCGCGTCGGGGTCCCGCGGGAGCTGAAAGACGGTGAGTACCGCGTCGCGATGACGCCGGCCGGCGTGCGTGAGCTCGTCACGAACGGGCATTCCGTGCTCGTCGAGCGCTCGGCTGGCGCCGGGTCGTCGCTTCCCGACGCCGACTACGCGCGCGTCGGCGCGACGATCGTCGACGACCCCGACGAGCTCTGGGGCGCCGCCGAGCTCGTCTGCAAGGTGAAAGAACCGATTGGCGAGGAATTCCACCGTCTGCGCGACGGGCTTGTCCTTTTCACCTATCTCCACCTCGCCGCGGCCCGCGAGTGCACCGAGGCGATCCTCGACAGCCACGTGACGGCGATCGCCTATGAGACCGTCCGGCTCCCGAACGGCACGCTCCCGCTGCTCGCGCCGATGAGCGAGATCGCTGGGCGGATGGCGACGATCACGGGCGCGGCGCATCTCGAACGCCCGGCGGGTGGCCGCGGCGTGCTCTTGAGCGGCGTGCCCGGCGTGCGCGCCGGCCGGGTCGTCGTCATCGGCGCCGGCGTCGCCGGCTCGAACGCCGCCGCGATCGCCATCGGCATGCACGCCGAGGTCGTGGCGATCGACCGCGACCTCGCCCGGCTCGCCGCCCTCGACGCCATCTACCAGGGTCGCCTCGCGACGCTCGCCTCGAGCGAGCACGTCATCGAGGACGCCTGCCTCAGTGCCGACCTCGTCATCGGGGCCGTTCTCGTCGTCGGGGCGCGGGCGCCCCGGCTCGTGAGCGACGAGCTCGTCGCGGCGATGTTGCCGGGGTCGGTCCTCGTCGACATCTCCGTCGACCAGGGCGGCTGCTTCGAATCGACCCGACCGACGACGCACGCCGACCCGACGTACCGCGTTCACGATTCCCTCTTCTACTGCGTCGCCAACATGCCCGGTGCCGTGCCGCACACTTCGACGCATGCGCTGACGAACACGACGCTCCCCTACGCGCTGGCGATCGCCGATCTCGGATGGCGAGAGGCGGCGCGTCGCGACCACGCCCTCGCCCTCGGACTCAACGCGGTCGCGGGACGCCTCGTCTCCGCCCCGGTCGCCGAGGCGCACGGCCTCGATCACGTCGAGCTCGACGCGGTGCTCGCCTAGGCGTCACCGGGTCAGAGCCGGCGGCAATTGAGCAATTGACCAGCTCGCAACGGGGCAACTGGTGACGCGTTGCCACCACCGGACGACAACGAGCAGCTACCGTGCAACCCGTGCCTCAACACAGCCACAAGTCACGTCACCGCCAGATGAGCTGGCGCGCCTACTTGGCCAGCACGCGCAAGGGTCATCTCATCGCGGCCGGCGTCGTCGTCCTCCTCGTCGTCGCGGCGGTGGCGGCGCTTGCCGCCACCCGCGGACCGACTTCGAAGCACGCCAGCGGCCCACGGACGACGTTGCCGGCACTGCCGCAGACGAAGTGCCCCCTCACTGGTCTGCCGGCACCCGGAGGGGTCGCGCCCCATCGCGAACCGCTCGCCGTGAAGATCGGCAACGAACCGATGGCGCGCCCCCAGAGTGGGCTCAACGAGGCCGACATCGTCTACGACACGCCCGCCGAAGGCGGCGTCCGGCGCTACATCGCCGTCTTCCAATGCAACGAGGCCTCGGAGGTGGGGCCGATTCGCTCGGTTCGCTGGGTCGACTGGCACGTCCTGGCGGTCTTCCACCACGTCGAACTGGCCTACGCCGGCGGCGTCCAGCCAAACCAGGACATCGTCGCTGGCAAGGCGTTCATCGACAACGCCAACGAGTTCGTCCACTACGGCGCCTACCACCAGAACCCGGACCGCACGATGCCCGACGCGACCTACTCGTCCACCTCAACGCTCTGGCAGCTCTTCCTGTCACGACGGGCGCCGCGGCCGATCTTCACCTACACCGCGTCCCTGCCGAGCGGGGCGAAGGTCGCCTCGACGCTGGCGCTCGACTTCTCGCAGGGAACCGACGTCGTCTGGAAGTGGAATCCCGCGACCGGTCTCTGGGACCACACCTACGCGGGCGTAAACGACGTCGACGCCCTCACCGGCCAGCCGGTGTCGGCGACGAACGTCATCGTCCAGATCGTCACCTACTCCTACGGCCCGTACGTCGAGAGCATCGGCAGCACCGGCGACGTGCAGAGCCAGACCGTCGGCACGGGTCGCGGCTGGGTCCTGAGAAATGGCGAGGAGATCCCGGTCATTTGGCACCGCACCGCCCTCGATGAACCGACGACCTACACCTCGCTCACCGGCCAGCCGGTCGGTCTCCAGCCGGGGCGGACCTGGGTCGAGTTCGTCCTCAACTCGATGGCGAGTACCCACGGCGCGATCACGATCACGCCCTGAGCCGACGCCCACGAACCGGCGTGCCTCAGCGGGCGTGTCTCGCCCAGCGTTGCACGAGCCGCAGTAGTCGCGTCTTGCCCGGCCGATACGGCGGGTAGCCGACATGCAGGTCGAGGTGGCGCGGAGAGACGAGGACGGCCCGCGCTTGGCTCAGCCGCTCGAAACCCGCCCGGCCGTGGTAGGCACCCGTCCCGGAGTGCCCGATGCCGCCGAAGGGCAGCTGCGGTGCGGCCATCTGGCGCACCGTCCCGTTCACGCCGACGCCTCCCGAACGGGTTCGGGCGAGCACGGCGCGCACCGTACATCGACTCGACGTGAAGACGTAGAGCGCGAGCGGATCGGGGCGGGTGGCGACGCGGTGCAACGCCTCTTCGAGGTCCTCGACGCCGAGGACGGCGAGGATCGGCCCGAAGGTTTCCTCCGCCATGAGCGGCGAATCCCACGACGGATCGCGCACGACCGTCGGCGCGATGAACCGCGTCGCGCCGTCGACTGCGCCGCCGACAACGACCTCGCCGCCATGGGTCGCGAGCAGCGCCGTGAGCCGCGCGAAGTGGCGGTCGTTGACGATGCGCGCGAAGTCCTCGCTCCTACGGGGGTCAGTCCCGTAGAACTCGCCAACCGCCGCCGCGACCGCTTCGAGAAAGCGCGCCTCGACGCCGCGTTCGACGAGCACGTAGTCGGGCGACACACAGGTCTGACCGGCGTTGAGAAAACGCCCCCAGACGATGCGCCGCGCCGCGACCTCAAGATCAGCGTCGGCCGCGACGATCGCCGGGTTCTTCCCACCGAGCTCGAGGGTCACCGGGGTGAGCGTGCGCGCCGCGGCCTGCATGACGAGTCGGCCGATCGACTCGCCGCCGCTGAAGAACAGATGGTCGACCCCGGCCCCGAGCGCCGTCTCGACGACCTCCGGCCCGCCCTCGAGGACGCTGACCGCACTTGCGTCGAGGTGCTCCGCCACGAGCGCCGCCAGCGCGTGGGACGTCGCCGGGGCGAACTCGGACGGTTTGATGGCGACGCAGTTGCCCGCCGCGAGGCAGCCGACCAACGGCGCCAGCGAGAGCTGGACGGGGTAGTTCCAGGGGGCGACAACGAGCACGACGCCGAGCGGCTCCCGGACGATGCGGGCCCGGTCGGGCCGCAGGACGAGCGGCACGCGTACGTGCTCGTCACGCATCCACCGGGCGAGATGTCGTGTCGTGTAGTCGATCTCGCCGCTGACGAAGGCGAGTTCCGTCAGCCAACCCTCGTCCGCCGGCTTGCCGAGATCAGCTCGGAGGGCGGCCGTCAGCTGGGACTCCCCGGCGACGAGGAGCCGACGCAGGCGCGCCAGCTGGGAACGCCGCCAGGACAGCGGACGGGTCATCCCACTGCCGTATGTGGAGCGCAGGCGCGCGATCGCGCCCGCCGGGTCGCCGGGCACGAGAGGCGACCTCACCGCGGAAGGAACGCCCACCTACTCACCCCCGTCGCGACCGAGCAGTTGTCAGCTCCACGAGCGGCCGGCACCCGTCGCGGCACGCCGTCTGGCGCGGAGCGTACCAACGGCGCCGCGAGCTCGTCGTCGGCGCGGCGGCGCGGGGCACGTTCGACAGGCGGTGGACGATACCGTGAGGAAAGGGCCAACGAGGAGGCGCGGTCGTGATCGCCGTCGAGGTTGTCGACACACCCGAGCTCGGCGACCGCAGCTACGTCGCCCATGACGGCGAGACCGCCGTCATCGTCGACCCGCAGCGTGACATCGACCGCATGGAAACTCTCCTCGCGACCCGCGGCCTGCGTTGCGCCTTCGTCGCCGAGACCCACCTCCACAACGACTACGTCTCCGGCGGGCTCGAGCTCGCCCGGCGCACGGGCGCGACCTATCTGCTCTCGGCCGCGGAGGGTCTCCCCTTCGAACACCGCGCCGTCGCCGACGGCGACGAGCTGACGAGTGGTCGCGTGCACGTGCGGGTCGTGGCGACGCCCGGGCACACCTTCGACCACGTCGCCTACGTCGTCGACGACGGTGAGGCCCCGGCCGTGTTCACCGGGGGCGCCCTCCTCTACGGCAGTGTCGGTCGCACTGATCTTCTCGGCGACGCTCACACCGAGGAGCTCGCCCGTCTCCAGTTCCGATCCGCCCGCCGACTGGCCGAGCTGCTCGCCGACGACGTCCCTGTCTATCCGACGCACGGCTTCGGGAGCTTCTGTTCTTCGGGCAACGTCGCCGTCACGGCAGCGAGCACGATGGGCGCCGAACGGGTCCGCAACGACGCCTTGGCCGCCGTGGATGAGGACGTGTTCGTCGCGCGCCTCATCGCCGGCCTGACCGCGTACCCCGCCTACTACGCCCATATGGCCCCGCTCAATCGTCGGGGACCGGCACCGGTCGACCTCTCGCCGGCCCGCCGGGTCGATCCCGGCGAGCTGCGCCGCAGGATCGGCGCCGGCGAGTGGATCGTCGACCTGCGCGCCGGGGCTGCGTTCGCGCACGCCCACCTCGCCGGGACGATCAGCTGCGCGCTCGACATCTCGTTCTCGACCTACCTCGGCTGGCTGATCCCCTGGGGCGCGCCGCTCACGCTCATCGGCGAGACCCAAGGCGATGTCGCCGCCGCACAACGACAGCTCGTCCGCATCGGGATCGACCGTCCCGCGGGCGCGGCCGTTGGCACGATCCGGGCCCTCGCGGCCGGCGATGAGCTGCGCAGCTACCCCGTCGCCGGCTTCGCCGAGCTGCAGGCGACTCCAGACCTCGCTCTCCTCGACGTCCGCCGGGGCGAGGAGCGGCGCGCCGGTTGCCTCCCGGGTTCTTTCCACGTCCCCATTGACGAGCTTCTCGCCCGCCTCGACGAGCTGCCCGACGGCAGGCTCGCCGTCCACTGCGCCAGCGGGTACCGCGCCGCCATCGCCGCCAGCCTGCTCGACAGGATCGGGCGCGACGTCGTCCTCGTCGACGACGACTGGACGAACGCGACCGTTCCCGTCAGTCCAGCTCGGTAGGCACGAACGGAGAAGTCCGACGCGTTCAGCAGACGTTATCGACGCCTGCGGCGGCGTCGAGAGAGACGACCACTTCGCTCTTCGTCGCTGAAACGGGCCAGCGGCCGAATTCGCCGACGGGCGGCCTGGCCGCTCGACTGGTCGGATCGCGTTAGCTGGCGTGGCTAGCCAACGCTGCGCCCGGCGAACCTGCCATCCGTCAAGTGGCCTGGGGACTTCCCGTCATCGCCAGTGGCGCGCTACGGCGGAGTTCGTCGACAGCATCAGCCGCGACCGGACGGGAGAAGAGGAAGCCCTGGCCCACGTCGCACCGGAGACAGGAGAGCTCGTCGAGCTGTTCATTGGTCTCGATCGCCTCGGCCACGACGAGCATGCCGAGGGCGTGGACCATCGCCGTCACGGCACCGACGATCTCGCGGTCGCGCGCGCTCCGGCCGATGTGCTCGACGAAACTTCCGTCGATCTTCAAGATGTCGACCTGCAGCCGTTGCAGGTGCGACAGCGTCGAGTAGCCCGTCCCGAAGTCGTCGAGGGCGATCCGCACCCCGAGGGCTGAGACCGCCGCCAACGTCGCCTCGATGTCCCCGCCTTCGCCGAGGAAGGCGGTCTCGGTGATCTCGAGGCAGAGCCGGGTGGGATCGAGACGGTGACGAGCAAGGACCTTTTTCACACGGGCAGTGAAGCTCGGGTCGGCGAACTCGCGCCCGGAGATGTTCACCGCCATCGTGAAGTCCTCCGGCCAGCCGCCCGCGGCGAGCCAGGCGGCGAGCTGGCGGCAGGCCTCGTCGAGCACGAAGTCGTCGATCTGGGCGATGATCCCCCGCTGCTCGGCGAGTGGGATGAAGTCGTTCGGCGGCACGACGCCGCGTGTCGGGTGCTGCCAGCGGACGAGGGCCTCGACGCCACGTAGCGAGTTGTCGAGGATCGAGACGAGCGGCTGGTAGAGGAGGAAGAACTGCGCCGCGTCGAGGGCCTCGCGCAACTCGCTCTCCAGGGCGTGGTTGGCGAGCACCCGCTCCCGCTGGCTGGGCGAGAAGACCTGGAAGCAGTTCTTCCCGGCGTCCTTGGCCTCGTACATGGCGACATCGGCGTTCTGCAGGAGCTCGCCGGAGTCGACATTCGGGTCGTTCGTCAGCACGATGCCGACGCTGGCGGTGATCGTCAGGTCGACGCCGTCCTCGATGAAGGGCTGACCGACCGCCCGGACGATGCGGTCGCCGAGCGGGCGCGGGTCGTCATCGCGCAACCCGGTGCAGAGCATGACGAACTCGTCCCCGCCGAGCCGGGCGACGGTGTCGGCGCGCCGGGCGACGCTCGTCAGGCGTCGCGCCACCTCGACGAGCACCTTGTCGCCGATGTCGTGGCCGAAGGAGTCGTTGATCGCCTTGAAGTTGTCGAGGTCGACGAAGAGCAGCGCCAGCTGGCCCGGCTGGCGCTCGAGGAGGGCAAGGGCCTGGGAGAGCCGGTCGCGCAGCGCCACCCGGTTCGCCAGCCCCGTCACCGCGTCGTGCAGCGACTGGAAGGTGAGGGCCTGCTCCGCCGCGATCTGCGCGGTGACGTCCCGCGAGATGCCGAAGGTGCCGATGATCCGCCCCGCGCCGTCCCGCAGGGGGAACTTCGTCGTCGAGACCCAGGCATCGGGACGGTCCCGGAAGGTCTCGCGCTCGACCTTGCCGACGATCGGCTCCCCGGTGCGGATGATGCGCTGCTCGTCCTCGAAGGCGGCGACGGCGTGCGGCTCGCTGAAGATGTCGAAGTCCGTCTTGCCGATGACGTCCTCGACCGCCCATCCCGGCGCCTGATGGTCAATCAATCCTCGGCTCACAGCGAGAAAGCGGCTGTCGAGATCCTTGAAGTAGACGCGCTCGTCCGGGTTGTCGAGGAGGTTGTCCATGCAGAGGAGCCTCAGGCTCTCTTGCAGACGCGCTCCATCGAGGAGAGCAGGCGTGGGCTTGGGTTGGCGTGTCATCGGGAAACCTAACGACCGCCGACGGACGGTTTTGAAGGCCTCGAGGTTGGGGCCGACGTGCCGCACGGCGCCGCTGGCCCGGCGCCGGCGTCCAGAGGATCCCGATGCCAGACAACTCCCGTGAACGACGAGCGGAAGATGGACGAGCCTGCAGCACGGCGCGTCTCGCCTCGGCCGCCGAGGTCGCCACGAGGGGTTGCCACCCGTTGCACTCGCATGCGGGATCAACGTCGTCCGGAGGGGTTCCTGGATTCCTGCTCTCGTCGCTGACGGGTTTGCTGGCGTGGAGCTTGAACCCACGTGCCTCATCGGACGCTGTCGAGAACCGTCCAATGCTGTTTCCGAGTGGGCCGTAGAGGGTTTGAACCTCTGACCTCTTGCGTGTCATGCAAGCGCGCTACCAGGCTGCGCCAACGGCCCAGGAAATGCGCACGTTACCACCGGGAAAGAAGAATCGAGATCCATGACGCCGCCGGGCACCCACCGGGTCTCTCAGTAGGATCTCGCCCGTGCAGACGCTCCCCGGAGCGGGCCGCGAGGGGACCGACGGGGCACCGCTTCGCCTCGAAGAAGACCTCATCTCCCGCGTGACGACACCTCTGTGCCACCGGCGCGCTCCGCAATCGATCGCGACTTTCGTCGCCGTCGCAGGCGTCACCGCATTCGTCGTCGCCCAGCTGCAGCCCGGACTGATCCTCGGACCGAACATGGACGTCGGGGGTGACACCGCGGCTCACGTCGTCGCCGTCAACTACTTCATCCACCATCTGCTGGCGCACGGCCAGCTCTCGGGCTGGGACCCGGAATGGTTCGGCGGTTTCCCGCTCTACGTCTTCTACTTCCCGCTCCCGGCGGTGCTCGTCGGCGCCGTTTCCCAGGTCACCTCCTACGCCGTCGCTTTCAAGATCGTCACCGTCCTCGGCACGATCTTCCTGCCCCTCGCGGCGTACGCCTTCGGCCGTCTCGCCGGCTTCGTCCGCCCCATTCCCGCCCTCATGTCGGCCGCCACCGTGCCGTTCCTTTTCAACTTCGCGCCGTCGAACACGGCCATCTACTTCCCTTGGAACATCGACGGCGGGACGCTCGCCTCGACGCTCGCCGGTGAGTTCTCCTTCAGCCTGGCGCTCACCTTCGCCGTGTTCTTCCTCGGGGTCTTCGTCTATGCGCTGCGAACCGGGCGTTTCCGTTGGCTCGCCGCGCTGCTCTTCGCGGCGACGCTTCTCTGCCACGTCGTCCCGGGGCTCTTCGCCGCCGGCGCTGCCCTCATCATCACCATCGCCCGCTGGAAGCGGCGCGATCTCACCACCCTCGTCGTCGTCGGCGTCCTCGGCGCCCTCGTCGCCGCCTTCTGGCTCCTGCCCTTTGGCGCCTACCTCTCCTTCTCGTCGTCGATGAACTACGGACGTGTCGGCGACGTCTACGCCCAGCTTTTCCCCGCCAACGGCGAGCAGGCCGTGCAGTGGCTCGCCGCGCTCGGGCTCGCCATCGCCATCTGGCGGCGCAACAGGATTGCCCTCGCGCTCGGCGCGATCGCCGGCGCGAGCGTCGCCGCGTTCTGCTGGCTCCCCTCCGGCCTCGTGTACAACGCCCGGTGGCTGCCCTTCTGGTACCTGGCGACGGCGCTCCTCGCGGCGTACGCGATCGGCGAGCTTGGACGAACCGGCTTCGCGGCCCTCGGCCGTGAATGGCTCAACCCCATCGTCACCGGCGTCGCCGGTGCGGTCGTCGCCATCGTGCTCATCGCCGCTTGGTTAGGCGTTCTCCCCTTCTACTCGCCTCCGAACGGACAGGTGAATCCCGTCGACAGCTGGGTGACATGGAACTACTCCGGCTACCAGGCCAAGCCCGGCTGGCCGCAGTTCGAACGCGTCGTCGCCATGCTCGAGCGCGCCGCGGCGCTCCACGGCTGCGGCAGGCTTGACTACGAGTACTCGCCGAACACGCAGAACACCTTCGGGTCGACGCTCGTGCCGATGTCGTTCCCGCTCTGGACGAATGGCTGCATCGACAGCGCCGAGGGCCTCTACTACGAATCGTCGACGTCGAACCACTTCCACTTCCTCGACCAGGCCGAGCTCTCCCTCCAGGCCTCGAACCCCGTCGTCGGCCTCCCCTACGGCACGCTCGACGTCGCCGACGGGATCCGCCACCTCCAGCTCAGCGGCGTGAAGTACTTCCTCGCCGACTCACCGACGGTCGAGGCCGACGCGGCGGCGGACTCGGCGCTCGTCGAGGTCGGCTCGACGCCCGAGTCACCGGGCGTCGTCGACGGGTCGGCGAGCGCGACGAAAGCGGCGAAGACCAAGCCACGCTGGGTCCTCTACCTCATCCGCGACACGGCGCTCGTCGTGCCCCTGCGCTACGAACCGGTCGTCGAGGAGGGCCTGACGAAGACGCAGTGGCAGACGACGACGGCCATCACCTGGTACGAGAATCCGCGTTACTGGCCGGTGCCGATCGTCGGTGCCGGCCCGGCCTCCTGGCCACACGCCGTGCCGGGGACGCTGCTGCTGCCGTCCGCCTCCCGGCGCGTCGCCACGACGACGATCTCCCACATCGACTACACCGAGTCGACGGTCTCGTTCGACGTCGGTCGTCTCGGCGTGCCGGTTCTCGTCCGCGTGCCCTACTTCCCGAACTGGATGGCAGCTGGCGCGACGGGACCGTACGAGGCGACACCGAATCTGATGGTCGTCGTGCCGCATTCCCACCACGTCGTCCTCCGCTACGGAACGACGACGATCGACTGGGCCGGCCGGATCGGATCGCTCCTCGGTCTCGTCGGTCTCGTCGTGATCGGGAGGATCCCCGGCCCCGGTGCCCCCCCACCGGTGGCGCCGCGCCCCGGGTCCGACCCGACTGAACCGACCGACGACGCGACTAGCCCGCCGGCCGACGCGCCGGTGGACGACACGGGGGCGGACGCGGCATTCTCCGACCCGTGGATCGTCGGCAGGAAAGCCCCGTGAGCACCCGAGCGAACGATCGAGCCGCGAGCCGGGGCGCCGAGAACGGCCCGCCCGAGATCTCCGTCGTGCTGCCAGCCCATAACGAGGTCATGCTCATCGGCTCGACGATCACGAATCTCGTCTCGGGCCTCGAACGGCGCCGGCGCGCCTTCGAGATCGTCGTCGTCGAGAACGGATCAACGGACGGGACGCTACGTCTCGCCCGCCTGCTCGCCGCCCAGCTCCCCGGCGTGCGGGTCCTCTCGCTGCCGACCGGCGACTACGGCGTGGCGCTCGCCGCCGGTTTCCAGGACGCGCTCGGCGCGCTCATTTTCAGTTTCGACGTCGACTACTACGACCTGTCGTTTCTCGACGCGGCGCTTCGCCTCCTCGATTCCGGCCAGGCCGATGTCGTGCTCGCCTCCAAGCGGGCCGCGGGAGCCCGCGACCGGCGGCCGATCGCGCGCCGGATCCTCACCGCCGGCTTCACCGCCATGTCGCACCGGGTGCTCGACCTCGAGACGAGCGACGCGCACGGCATGAAGGCACTGCGCGCCTCCGTCGTCGTGCCGCTCATCGACCGGACGGTGCTGCGCGGCAGCCTTTTCGACGTCGAGCTCGTGCTGCGGGCGAGTCGCATCGGTCTCGCGGTGCGTGAGCTGCCGGCGGCTGTCCGCGAGCTCCGGCCGCCGCGCACTTCGATCGCCCGGCGCACTCTCGAGTCGGCTGTCGGCCTCGTCCGGCTGCGACTCATCGTCGGCGCCGATGATTCCGCAACACCCCGCGTGCAACGACGTCAGCGGATCGGGCGTTGGGCCCGGCTCCGGCCGCGACGCCGTGAACAGCGCCCCGGTGCCTCGGGCGACGCTTAGGTGCCTCCGAGGATCTTGACGATCCTCCGGACATCGACCTCGGCCGAGACGACCTGCAAACCCGCCGCGGCGAGCGCGGAGCTCGACGTCGCGAGGGTCGTCGAGGCCGGCGTGCCGTTCTCCGGCGTCAGTGCGAGCAGCGCCGTCGCCGTCGCGCCAGTCGAGGCCTCCGCCGCGCCAAGGAGCGCGACGAGTCTTGCGTAGATGCGCCGGGCGACCGCCGCCCGGTTGCCGGTCCGCTCCTCGGTCGTGATCGCCGTCTGCATCGAGGGTTCGAGCGCCGCCAGGCTCACCGCGTCGGCCAGTTCGCGGTCAGCGAGGATCACCCCGCTCACCTGAGGAACAAGCAACGAGAACACCCGGTAGTCAAGGACCATCGCGTCCGCCGTCGCCTGCAGCTCGGCAATCGTTGTCTCGCTCGCCAACCCAGTGGACAGTCTCGTGAGACCGGACCGGTCCGTGGCGATGATCGTGTTGAGCGCCGTGCGATGCGCGGCACTGAGGTTGCGCGCCACGCCGGCAGCGATGCTCTCCGCGCTCAGCGCCTCGAGCCGCAAGGACAAGGCCTTCGTCAGCCACGCCTGTGCGCGCGCGACGGACGCCCCCGCGGGGATCACAGGAGCCGTGTCGTCCGCCCGGGGACTGGGAAAACCGCCCGTCCCGCCCGTGACACCTCCAGAGGCACCAGCCATGCCGGCGAAAAGGACGAGCGCGACGACCACCGCCCCGAGCGCCCGCTGCCTCCGTCTCACGTCGATCCGCCTTTCGGTCCTCGTCCTCAGCTCGCTACCGCAGCGAGCTGGGACGGCCGAGTCCCGGACGACATCTTCGTCCCTTTCTGTTCGACATCAACGCGCGAATTGTGATCAAAGTGTGAAATCACCGCCCCCCGCCACTCCCGTCCCCGCTGGCGGGACCCGGCGAGCAACGACCGCTGACCCCTCCTCGCGCCCACGAGGGCACGAGGAGGGTGAGGCAAACCTCGGCTCAGAACATCGCCCACCTACACTCGGACCGTGACGATCGCGGCGAGCTCGCCGCCTCCAACGGCCGGGCGCGAAGAAGGACTCGCCCGCCGGCCGTCACCCGTCGGGTGCGACGCGCCCCGCTTCGCGGTCGTCGACGTCGAAACGACCGGCCTCGACCCCGCCGTCACACGCGTGCTCGAGTGCGCTGTCGTCGAGCTGGCCTCTGACGGCCGCGTCGCCGGGGAATGGTCGAGCCTCGTCTCCGTGCCGGGGCAGGGCGAGCTCGGCGCCAGCTGGCTGCACGGGATCACCCGCGCGATGCTCGCCACCGCGCCGCCGTTCGCCGAGCTCGCCAGCGAGATCTCGGCGCAGCTCTCCGGGCATGTCGTCGTCGGCCACGTCCTCGCCTTCGATCTCGCCCACCTCGCCGCCGAGTACACGAGGTGCGGTCTCCGACTTCCCGACCTGCGCGGCGTCGGCATCTGCACGCGCGATCTCGCGCGGGCGCACCTACCGCCCGGCCCACGATCGCTCGTCGCCTGCTGTCGCGCCCTCGGAGTCGCGTGCCCTGCCGCCCACACCGCGCTTGGTGACGCCCGGGCGACCGCCGCCATCTTCCAGGCGTTCATCGAACTTGGGGTGATCCCCGAGCTGCGCGCGATGGCCGAACATGCCGCCAGCCTCAATTGGCCGCCATCCACCCACGGACCGAGCCAGGCCGTGCCACGACCGGTCCGGCGGTCGTAGCCGCGGGGCGAACTCCCTAGAAGGCGACGGCCGTCGGCGTCGGGTACCAGTAGCCGGGATCCCCGTCGAAGCGACGCCGTTTCATGCCCGAGTAGAGCCGCACACAGGCCGCGGCCACGTCGGGGTCGAACTGCGTACCGCTCTGCTTGTCGATCTCGGCGAGGGCCTCGGCGACGCTCGCCGCCGGCCGGTAGGGACGGGGCGAGGTCATCGCCTCAAGGACGTCGGCCACCATGACGACCCGGGCTCCGAGACAGATCTCTTCACCTTTCAGGCCGGACGGGTAACCGCTGCCGTCGAGACGCTCGTGGTGCTGCCGGATCGTCTCGCCCACCGGCCACGGGAAGTCGATCCCGGCGATGATGTCGACACCTGCCTGGGGATGCTCCTTCACGAGCACGAACTCGGCCGCCGTCAACTTCGCCGGCTTCGAGAGGATCTGCGCGGGAACGACGATCTTGCCGATGTCGTGGAGCATCGCCGCGACCTCGATGCCCTTCGTCACGTCCTCGCCGAGGCCGAGTTCCTTGGCGATCGTCACGGCGATCTTCGCGACGCCCCGCTGGTGACCCGCCGTGTACGGATCGAACTCGGTGCTCGCCGCCACGGCGCCGACAGCTGCTTCGAGCGTTGCCGCCAGCTGCTCGAGGTTCTTCTCGTTGCGCGCACGCGCCCCCAGCGCGGCGATCCCGTAGTTGATTTCGGCGGTGAACTCCTGGAAGAGCTGCACTGTGGCGGGGTCGAAGGCGCCCGCTTGCTCGGCGAGAATGCCGATGGCGCCAGACACCGCGTCCCCGACGATGAGCGGGAACGCGACCGCGGCTCGCACCCCGTGCTCGAGCGCGACCTGACGCCACGGATCCGCGGCGGGGAGCGCCGCGACGTCCTCGACGAGCTGGACCACGCGGGTCCTGATGGCCCCGATCTCCGGTCCGATGCCCTGGACGAGGCCCGCGGAGGTGGCGTGGATGGCGTCGAAGTAATCACGGCTCATCTCCCCGTGATAGGCGAGCGCCACGACGCCGGCAGGATCCTCGGGAGAGGGCACACCGATCCAGGCGAATTTGTAACCCCCCTGTTCGACGAGGACGCGGCAGGCGTCGTCGTACAGCCCGGTCTCGTCACTGGCGTGCACGAGGGTGCCGCTGGCGGCGACGAAGGTGCGCAACGACCGGGTCGCGCTGGCGATTGCCCGCTCGACCCGCTTCTCGTCGCTGACCGATCGGGCGTTGACGACGAGGCCGTCGCGCAACTTGGCGACCGAGGCGTCGAACGTGCCCCCGAGGCCGTCGTGCTCGGGCCACGAGATCTCGAGGCGCTCGGGCTCGCCGGTCCGATAGACGCGCCGGAGACACTCCAGCAAGCCGGGGGCGCGACGCGAGGGATGAAGCTCGAGCTCGCCGTGGCCGAGGATTCCTTCGGCGTCCTCGCCGAGGAGACGGAGGCCCGCCGCGTTCACGAAGCGGTACTCGAAGTCGGCGACGGTGCCGGCGGCGTCCCGCCGCGCCACCAGAATGAAGACCGGATCGAGCAGCGTGTCGAGCAGCGCGCGCCAAGCGACGTCGTTCGCGCCACTCGGCACCTCGGGCCGCCCGGTGCGCGCCATGGTCACGCCGCCGGGTCGGCGGGCGGCAGATCGGCGACGGGCGCGCCGTCGCGCCACTCGTGGGTGGCACCGGTGGCCGGCACGGCGATCCGGTAGAGCAGGGGAAAGCTGCCGGGTGCCGCGCCGACCACCGTCGTGGTGCTGTCGTCTTCGTCGCGGACCGGCCGAAGGGCTCGACGAGAACCGTGCCGGTTCCCTCGTCCGCGCGAGACGCTCATGACCACAGTCATCCTCCCCTCACGATCCGCGATCTCTTGGCGGTCCAGTCCCTAACGACACCCGCCTCGTCGTTGTTGATCCGCGGGCCGCACCCTGTTTGCTCCGGTAACAGCCGACGGCCTGGGTGGGCAGGCCGGGCGGCGTCGCCATCGCCAGACTGGGCAGCCGACGATCCATCCAGGTCCCCGTGGGGTTGCGACCGGGTGTGCTTAGTGCAAACTTGGCAGCCCTCGGCGGGCTGCATCGCCGCCGAGCGTCCCGCAGGGGTCCGAGACGACTCGCCATGTGGCCATCATCTGCCACGGACCGGCTGGGTCACAGACACATATAGCGCCATTGCAAATGGCATATCTGCACTGGCCTTGACAAAGGCGCGTCTTCTTCGCCCACGACGAAGGTGGTGACCAGCTCGCCGAGGCGTTGAGCAGCGCCCGTCGACCGTCAAGCTGACGGCACGGCCCCCGAGTGGGCTGAGGTTCTCGCGGCTATCAGGGGGTGGCGACGTCGCCGAACGCGGCGGCGTGCCCGGCGAAGAAAGTCTCAGGCCGACTTCTGACGCTGGCGGAGCAGCCGACGACGCTCGCGCTCGGTCAGCCCTCCCCAGACGCCGTCGTGCTCGCGCTGGACGATGGCGTGCTCGAGGCACATCTGGCGCACCGAGCAGAGGGCGCAGACGGCCTTCGCCTCCTCGGCGTCCTCGTCCGAGGGGGGGTAGAAGACTTCGGGATCGAGACCTCGACAGGCCGATTTTTGGCGCCACGTGGCTTTCATCAACGAATCACTTTCTCGCGTCGCGTCGTTCCCGCATCCTTTGCCGCTGTGATCGACGCGTTCGCTACGACACGTTCGAGCGAGAACGGCCCCGCGCGGAGCTGCACGCCAGAGATGCCGAGAAGCGCGTCCGAGCCGCGACGCAGACGGGGAGTCATTCTGCCGTAGCACCCGCCCGATGTAAAGAGCAGGGTGCCGCCGTCCCGCGCCCGCCCGGCGACGGCCGCCGGCGGCTGTGCCACACTGGGCGGCCGTGGACAGGACAGCCGGGCAGTGAGCGTCCTCGTCATCGACGTCGGCTCGAGCTCTGTGCGCGCCGCTGTCGTCCGGGTCGACGGGACGGTCGACCACCAGCACCAACGGCACCTGTCGGATCTGCGCCCCTCGCCGGGCGTCAGCGAGTTCGACCCCTCCGCCCTGGCGGCGGCGGCGCTCGACGTCGCCACCGCCGCGCTCCACGCCGGAGGCCCGGTGCAGGCGCTGGGGATTACCGCGCAGCGCGCCTCGACGATCGTCTGGGACCGGTCGAGCGGGCAACCCGTCGCCCCGGGCATCTCCTGGCAGGATCTGCGCACCGCCGGCCGCTGCCTCGCCCTGGCGGCGAAGGGCCTGCGGCTCACCCCGAACCAGTCGGCGACGAAGCTCGCCTATCTTCTCGACCTCTTCGACGCCGACCGCTCACGCGACCTGTGCTTCGGGACCGTCGAGTGCTACCTCGTCTGGGTGCTCTCTGGCGGCGCGGTGCACGTCACCGACGCGTCGAACGCCGGGGTCACCGGTCTCATCCTCGACGACGCCTCCGACTGGGACGATCACGTCCTCGAGGAGCTGCACGTCGCGCGCCGGACGCTGCCGCGCATCTCCGACTCGACCGGCGTCGTCGCCACGGCGTCGGCGCTGCCCGGCGAACTGCCGATCGCGGGGATCATCGGCGACCAGCAGTCCTCGCTCATCGGACAGGCCTGCCTCGCCCCCAGCGAGGCGAAGGCGACCTTCGGCACCGGAGCGATGCTCGACTGCGTCACCGCGCAACGGCCCGCCTTCAGCGCCCGGGGCGAGCGGGGGACGTTCCCCATCGTCGCCTGGCGACAATCGGGCCAGGTCACCTGGGGAATCGAGGCCATCATGCTCTCGGCCGGGTCGTGCATCGAATGGCTGCGCGCCGGGCTCGGCCTGATCGGCGACGCGGCGGAGTCCGATGAGATCGCCGGATCGGTCCCCGACGCCGGCGGCGTCATCTTCATCCCCGCCCTCGGCGGCCTCGGCACGCCGACGTGGGATTTCGGAGCGCGGGGCACCTTCGTCGGCCTCGACGCCTCCACCTCGCGGGCCGAACTCGTCCGGGCAGTGCTCGAGGGCATCGCGCAACGCAGCGCCGACCTCCTCGAGGCGGCCGAAGCGGACGGCCAGGTCAGCGTGGCAACCTTGCGCGTCGACGGGGGTATGACGGCGAACGCGACCTTCCTGCAACTCCTCGCCGACGCGCTCCAGCGTCCGGTCGCTCCCGCCCTCGTCCGGGAGGCGACGACCCTCGGTGCCGCCTATCTCGCCGGTACGGCGACGGGCGTGTGGAGTTCGCTGCGCGAAGCCGCCGCCACGGCGCGCCAGGGACCGGTCGTCGAGCCGGCACGCCGGCTCGATCGCGAGCGCTGGCTCGACGCGCGGGAACGATCGCTCCGCACGGTGCCGGCGATGTCGGCGATCTCGTTCTAAAGGAACGATCAGTCCAGCTCGGCGCCCAACGCCTCGGCGAGCGGCGCTTGCCGCGCGAGGAGCCCGTGGTACCCCATGAGCTGGCGGGGACGGTTGAACCCGACGACGGCGGAGAGACGCCCGGCCCTCCCGTAGCAGGCGACGAAGCGACGCTCGGCGATCGACCCCGCGACGACGTGCACTTCGTCGTCGGGCCGCGGGATGCCGATCGCCTGGATTCTCAGGTCGAACTGGTCGGACCAGAAGTACGGCACGGCGCGGAAGGGCGTCGCGGCCTTGCCGGCGAGCAGGTTCGCCGCGGCGTGCACGCCCTGTTCGGCGGCGTTCGTCCGGTGCTCAAGCCGTACCGTCCCCGCGGCGAGTGGGTGGGGCCAGCGGGCGACGTCCCCGGCCGCGACGACGTCGGGAGCCGCGCAGAGCGAGGCGTCGCAGAGGACACCGTCGGTCAAATCGAGCCCCGAACCCTCGAGCCAGGCCGTCTCCGGCACGACGCCGACGGCGACGAGCACGACGTCGGCGGCGACGACGGAACCGTCGTCGAGACGGACGCCCGCGACGCGACCCTCGCCGACGAGACCGGCGACCCCGATGCCGGTCCGCAGTGTGACGCCGTGGTCGGCGTGCGCCTCGGCGAGACAGCGGCCGATGAGCGGGCCGACGACCCGGGCAAGCGGGGTGGGCTGCGGCTCGACGACGGTCACGGCGGCACCGAACCCCGTCGCCGTCGCCGCCACCTCCAGACCGAGGAATCCCCCGCCGACGACGACGAGACGGACGCCGCCGACCCCGATGAGATCGCGCAGACGCGTGGCGTCCTCCAGCCGGCGCAGGGTGAGAACCCCCTCAAGGTCCTCCATGCCGGTCAGCCGCCGCGGCGTCGCGCCGGTCGCGATGACGAGGCCGTCGAAACGAAGCTCGCGACCGGAGCCGAGAGCGACGACCCGGGTGGCCAGATCGACGGCCCTCGCCCGCTCGCCGAGCACCAGCTCGAGGTTGAGTTCGGCGAGCTTCGCCTGCGTCGTCAGCGCCAGGCGGTCGAACCCGCACCGGCCGGCGAGGAACTCCTTCGAGAGCGGCGGCCGGTCGTAGGGAAGACGGGGTTCCTCACCGACGAGCGCCAGCGAGCCATCGAAGCCAGCGTGGCGCAGCCCCTCGCACGCCTGCAGCCCGGCGAGCGACGCGCCGACGACGACGACCGAGCGGAGCACGCCACGAGACAGGTGCCCGCCTCCGTCAGCCCGACGCGTCGTCCTCGCCGATCGCCGTCAACCTCGGCATCAGCGCGTCGACGCTCTCCCGTGCCCCGCGGATCCTGCGGTCGAGCTCCTCGACGATCTCGATCGCCCGCCGGAAGCGCTCCTCGAGTACGTCGACATCGACCAGCCCTTCATCGAGCTCCCGCACGATCGAGTCGAGCTCCGCGGCGGCGTCCGCGTAGCTGAGGTCTCCGACCGGTGTCGTGCCCGCCCCGTCCTTGTCCTCGTCCGTCATCGTCCGCCACCACCCGTTCCCGTTCTCGGTTTCCTCGATCGGTCAACATGCCGCGACGCCTCGACGACGGAGACCGCCTCGCCGTCGAAAAAGCGCGTCGTCATCCGTCCGCCCGGCTCGACGCGCGCCACCGAGCGCAGCAATCGGCCGGAATCGTCCCTCGTCAGGGTCCAGCCCCTCTCGAACTGGCGCTCCGGGTCGAACGCTCGGAGCAACTGCCGTCGGCGCTGCAGCTCGACGCCCTGCGACGCCGCGCAGCGGCGAGCTGCGACAGCGAGCGACCCCGCCCGGTCCGTGAGTGCGGCGGCCCCGCGCCGCAGGCAGGTCGTCACGACCCGCCGCAGTTCGAGGGCAGCGGCGCCGCGCTCGACGGAGCGCCGGGCGACCTGGTAGCGCGCGCTGCGCGCCACACCCGCGGCGCCCGCGGCGAGCTGGTAGGCGGTCGAATCGAGCCTCGCCCGAGCGAGACCGGTGAGCGTGCCGGCCAGCCGTTCGATCTCGCCGAGGTACTCACCGACCCGGGCGACGACGGCCTCGCCGCACTGTGTCGGTGTGATGAGGGCCTGGTGCGCGACCTCGTCAGCGACGGACCGGTCGCCGGTGTGACCGATCCCCGTCCAGATCGGGAAGGGAGCAGTCGCGATGGCACGCGCGACCGCCTCGGAGTCGAAAGCGGCCAGGTCGCCCCGGGCTCCCCCGCCCCGCACGACAACGGCGAGATCGATCGGTACAGCACCGAGGCGGGCGAGGGCCGCCGCGATCTGCTCCGGCGCCTCGGCGCCCTGGACGAGCGTCGGCTCGAAGAAGACCTGGAAGGCGTACCCGCTGCGCTCGAGCTGACCGACGAAGTCGCGGTGCGCCTCCGAACCCGGGCTCGTGACGACGCCGATGCGCAGCGGCACCAACGAGAGCTCCAGACGCTGGTTGGCGTGGAGCAGACCTTCGAGCTCGAGCGAGTGGAGCAAGCGGCGGCGCGCCGCCGCGATCCCGCCGAGCAGCGCCTCGACATCGAGCTCGGTGAGGGTGAACCGCAGCTTGCTGCCGCCCTCCCAGACCGAGACGCGCCCGCGCACCCGCACAACGCGGCCCGCTTCGAGCGCGACACCGGCTGCGGCGAGCGCCGCCGCAACACGCGGCCAGTCCCGCGCCCAACAGACGACTTCCAGCTGGGCGACCCCACTGCGCTCGGTCTGCTCGGCGTTCTCATCGGCGAGCTCGAGGTAGTGGTGACCCCGGCTCTCCCGCAGGCCTCGGATCTCTCCGATCACCCAGACGTCCTCGCTGAACTCGGCCGCGAGCGCGGCCTTCACCCGTTCGTAGAACTCCGTCACCGAGAGCGCCCCGTCGACCTGCGAATCGCGCCTCCCGCCCGGCTCCCCGTCGTCAGCGGTCTCCGCTGCGGTCTGCCTCGGCAACCGCCGTCGCGCCGGGCGCCGTGGGTCTGTCGCGCCGCGCCGCTGCTCCGCCCGTTGCGCGGCAGCGAGGACGTCGTCGATCCGTCGCTTCAACTCGGCACCGCCGTCGACGGGCACGGCGTCGTCCGTGACGAAATCGAAGCGCTGCTCCTCCGGCACGCCGTCGGGCACCACGTGACGAAGGCTACCCGGGGGCTCCCGGCGCGGCGCGGACGGCGTGCGTTCCTGGACCGGCACCCGAGCGCGACAATGGAGCCGACGGCGAGTCGGCCGGGTGGCCGCGGACGGGCGCACCACCGCACCCGTCTGAGGAAGGTCGGGACTCCGCAGGGCAGGGTGCTGGCTAACGGCCAGTCGGGGCGACCCGAAGGAAAGTGCAACAGAGAGCAGCCCGCCGATGGCCGGAAGGCACAGGCAACGGTGAAACGGTGCGGTAAGAGCGCACCAGCGGCCGGGGTGACCCGGTTGGCTCGGCAAACCCCACTCGGAGCAAGGCCAAGCGTGGGACGGGTTGCCCGCCCGATGTCCCCAGGTAGGCCGCACAGATGGATGGTCACCCCCCACAGCGATTCGCTGCGGGGACAGAATCCCGCCTACAGGCCGGCTCGCCGTCAACGCCAACCTGCGGTTCCCGTGCCCCGACCGGCGTCTGACCCAGCTGTCCGGCCGCGGCTGCAGCCGAGCGCCCACGAAACGCCCGGCTCCCAGGCGATCTCTGCCGACGGGAGCGAATCACCAGCTAGACTTGATTAAGACGGCAAGTTCCAGAATGTGAAGTCACGTCGATCCGTCGTCTTTGCGAGATCCCCCGGCCGTGGTCGTGTGGGGCGCGGCGCACCGGCCGGTGACGAGTCGACAGGCGCCACAGTCGCCTTCTCGCGTGGCAGTGAACAGCGTTCGCCGCTCGATGGTGCCTCTCGGCGAATGGGGACGTTGTGCCCTGGTACAGGCCGTTTTGCTACAAAAGACTTGAGCTCGCAACCCCGAAAGGAACCACATGGCGCTAGAAGTGACGAAGCTCGACGCGATCGAGACCCTCGACTCCCGGGCCCGCCCGACGCTCGCCGTCACGCTGACGCTCGCCGGAGGTGCGACCGCCCGCGCCGGCGTGCCCTCCGGTGCCTCGACGGGATCGCGCGAAGCCGTCGAACTGCGCGACGGCGATCCCCGCCGCTTCTCCGGCCAGGGGGTGACCGGCGCCGTCGCCAATGTCAGCGGCGAGATCGCCGCGGCGCTCGTCGGCCGCACCTTCGCCGACCTGGCGGCGCTCGACGCAGCTCTCATCGAGCTCGACGGCACCGAGACGAAGTCTCGGCTTGGTGCCAACGCCATCGTCGGGGTGTCGATGGCCGCGGCCCGAGCTGCCGCTTCGGCCGCGGGCCAACCGCTCTGGCAGGCCCTCGCCCCCGAAGGCGTGACACCCCGGCTCCCCGTCCCCCACTTCAACGTCGTGAACGGTGGCGTGCACGCGCCGAACAACCTCGACTTCCAGGAGTTCATGATCGCCCCCGTCGGCGCGCCCTCCCTCGCTGAGGCCGTCCGCGCCGGCGCCGAGGTCTACGCCGCTCTGAAGCGCCGCCTCGCGGACGCGGGCTACGCGACCGGGCTCGGCGACGAGGGCGGTTTCGCCCCCGAGATCGACCGGCCCGAGGAGGTCTGCGGCCTGCTCGTCGCGGCGATCGAGGCGGCCGGCTACACGCCCGGCCGCCAGGGCGTCGCCATCGCCCTCGACCCCGCCGCCAGCGAGTTCTACCGCGACGGCCGCTACCAAGTCGCCGGGGAGTCGTTGTCGGCCGACGAGATGATCACCCGCTACGAGTCGCTCGCCGCGTCCTATCCCATCTGGAGCCTCGAGGACGGACTCGCCGAGAGCGACTGGGACGGCTGGCAGCGGCTCACCGCCCGTCTCGGCGACCACCTCCAGCTCGTCGGCGACGACCTGCTCGTCACGAACCCGACGATCATCGCCGAGGCGATCGCGCGGGGCGTGGCGAACGCCGCCCTCATCAAGCTCAACCAGATCGGCACCGTCACCGAGACGCTCGCGGCCATGCGGCTCTGCCGCGCCGCTGGTTGGTCCCAGATGGTCTCGCATCGCTCCGGCGAGACCGAGGACGCCTTCATCGCCGATCTCGCCGTCGCCAGCGGTTGCGGCCAGATCAAGTCCGGCGCACCGGCCCGGGGCGAGCGGGTCGCCAAGTACAACCGGCTGATCGAGATCGAAGCCGGCGAAGCGCTTCCCTACGGGCTGCCCGGCTCGTGAATCGCGCCCCGACCGTCTGTCTCGACCGCGAGGCAGCCGGACGTTACGTCCTCGGCCGACGCACCCCTGGCGGCGGGTACTCCTTCTACCGCACCCCGGAGTGGGGCGTCGAAGAGCCGAACGCCCCCGACACCCTCGCCGCGCTGGAGTGCCTGCGCCTGCTTGCGATCCCCATCCCCGAACCGGAAGCCACCGTCAGCTGGCTGCGCGGTCTGCAGGACGATGACGGCGGGTATCCGACACTGACGATCGGCTGGGCCACGCTGCGGGCGCTCGCCCTCCTTGGTGCCGCGCCGGACCGCTCGCCGGCCACGTGGCTCACCGACCACGAGGCGGCGCTGACACGCGTCGGCCGATCACGCGACTGGCCAGGGGCGCTCCGTGAGGCGCTACACGTCGTCGAACTGCGCCGGCTCGAGGAATCGGTCCCCGACGAAGGCGCGAGCGACCCCTTCGCGGGGCTGCTCGCCGAAGCGCGCGATCCGCTCGGCGGCTGGGCGCGCCCCGCCGCTGACCTCGAGACGACGGCCGTCGCCGTCTCGATCGCGGGGCCGACCCGCCTGCCGGCCGAAGCGCGCTCCGTGACCGAGACGTTCCTCCGCCATTGTGAGCACCCGGTCCTCGGGATGCGGCTCAGCCCGGGCGCTGGCGCGACATGGGTCGGCGCCTTGTGGGGCGGGCTCGCGCTCGCCCAAGGGCTGCGATTGCAACCGAGTTACCCGGTCGCCGTCGCTGAGAGCCTCGCCGACCTGCAACGCGCCGACGGCGGACTCGGGGCCCGGCACTTTGCGATCTCGACGTTGCGCGACACCTGGCGGGGTCTCGATGCCATTCACTTGCTCGACCATTTACAGTTCGATCAGCTACAGGAGGAACCATCATGACCGGCTCCAAATACGTCCGCTTCTTCGGAGAGATCGGAATCGAGGACGTGCCCATCGTCGGCGGCAAGAACGCCTCCCTCGGAGAGATGTACCAGAACCTCTCGCAGGAAGGTGTGCGCGTCCCGAATGGCTTCGCCATCACCGCCGAGGGTTACCGCCACATGTTGCGTGAAGCCGGTGCCCTCGCGCCCCTGCACGAGGCGATCGACAAGCTCGACCCCGAGGACGTCGCCGACCTCGCGCGCGCCGGAAAACGCGCCCGGGAGATCATCTACGGCGCCGGGCTGCCGAAGGATCTCGCCGACGAGATCATCGCCGCCTATCGCCAGCTCCAGGAGGAGTACGGCGACGGCGTTAGCCTGGCAGTTCGCTCCTCGGCGACAGCAGAGGACCTGCCGACGGCGAGCTTCGCCGGCCAGCAGGACACCTATCTCAACATCAAGGGCGACGAAAGCCTGCTCGACGCCTGCCGGCGCTGCTTCGCCAGTCTCTTCACCGACCGTGCCATCCACTACCGCGTCGACCAGGGATTCGACCACTTCGACGTGGCGCTGTCGATCGGCGTGATGAAGATGGTGCGCTCGGACCTCGCTTCGTCGGGCGTGATGTTCTCGCTCGACACCGAGTCGGGCTTCCGTGACGTCGTCTTCATCACCGGTGCGTACGGACTCGGCGAGAACGTCGTGCAAGGCGCGGTCGACCCCGACGAGTTCTACGTCTTCAAGCCCACCTTCGAGGCCGGTCACCGCGCCGTGCTCCGTCGCCTCATCGGCGACAAGGCCATCAAGATGGTCTTCGTCGAGGGCGAGACGCGGGTGACGACGCGCAACATCCCGACGCCGAAGGCCGACCGCGAGCGCTTCTGCCTCAGCGACGAGGACGCCCTCGAGCTCGCCGGGTACGCGATCGCCATCGAGAAGCACTACAAGCGGCCGATGGACATGGAGTGGGCGAAGGACGGGCTCGACAACCTGCTCTACCTCGTCCAGGCCCGGCCGGAGACCGTCGCCTCCCAGCGCAAGTCGACGAGCCTCGAGACCTACGTCCTCGACGGAACCGGCCAGATCCTCACCTCGGGTCGCTCCGTCGGCGAGAAGATCGCCGGGGGCAACTCCCGTGTCATCGTCGACGTCTCCCATCTCGGGGACTTCCACGCCGGCGAGGTGCTGATCACCGACATGACGACCCCGGACTGGGAGCCCGTCATGAAGACGGCCGCGGCGATCGTCACGAACCGCGGTGGCCGGACCTGCCACGCCGCGATCATCGCCCGCGAGCTCGGCATCCCGGCCATCGTCGGCACGGGTGACTGCACGACCGCGGTCCCCCAGGGCGTGCCGGTCACCGTCTCCTGCGCCGAAGGCGACACCGGGCGCGTCTACGACGGCGAGGTTGCCTTCCACGTCGACCGCACCGAGGTCGAGGGGATCGAGCGCCCCGAGACCGACATCATGATCAACCTCGGCAACCCGGACCTCGCCTTCAAGACCTCGTTCCTGCCGAACGACGGCGTCGGCCTGGCCCGCATGGAGTTCATCATCAGCGAGTCGATCCGGGCGCACCCCATGGCCCTCCTCCACCCGGAGAAGGTGACCGACCACGAGGCGCAGGCGACGATCGCCCGGCTCATCCGCGGGTACCCCGACGGCGAGACGTTCTTCGTCGAGCGGCTCTCCGAAGGGATCGGGACCATCGCCGCGGCGTTCTGGCCGAAGCCCGTCGTCGTGCGCATGAGCGACTTCAAGACGAACGAGTACGCGAGCCTCGTCGGCGGGACGGCCTTCGAGCCCGAAGAGAGCAACCCGATGATCGGCTGGCGCGGGGCGTCGCGCTACGCGCACCCGGCCTACGTCGAAGGCTTCGCTCTCGAGTGTAAAGCGATGAAGCGGGTGCGCGAGGAGATGGGGCTGACGAACGTCATCCTCATGATCCCGTTCGTGCGCCGCGTCAACGAAGCCGAGGCGGTCCTCGCCCAGATGGCCAAACTCGGACTGACCCGCGGCGAGAACGGGCTCAAGGTCTACGCGATGTGCGAGATCCCGAACAACGTCATCCTCGTCGACAAGTTCGCGCCCCTCTTCGACGGCTACTCGATCGGCTCGAACGACCTGACGCAGCTCACCCTCGGCGTCGACCGGGACAGCGAGATCGTGGCGTTCGACTACGAGGAGCGTGACGACGGCGTGAAGGAGATGTTGCGCCTCTCCGTCGAGGGTTGTCACCGGAATGGCATCCACTCGGGGATCTGCGGACAGGCCCCCTCGGACTACCCGGAGATGGCCCAGTACCTCGTCGAGATCGGCATCGACTCGATGAGCCTCAACCCGGACACCGTGCTGAAGACGACCGCGGCCGTCTTGGAGCTGGAACGCAAGCTCGGCAAGAAGCCCCGGGCCGGCAAGGGAGCCAAGCACTAGGCCGAGCGCACACGAGAGAACCGCACGCGGCTCGCCGCGGCAGCGAAGACAAACGACGAACGGCCCGGGCCCGCGCCCGGGCCGTCGTCGCGCCGCCGCCGACTGTGGAGCGCGACGCCGCCGGGGTGATCGGGCGCGCGAGACTCCGTCCGTGCTGCGGCTCGTCGTCGAGATCATCGTCACCGGCCTCGTCGTCGGTGCGCTCGGACGACTCGTCGTTCCCGGACCGAACCCGATGGGCATCGGGAGGACGATCCTCGTCGGCCTCGCCGGATCACTGCTCGGCGGGCTCCTCGGCCGGCTCGTCTTCGGCCTGCGCTACAGCGATTCGTTCGGGCTTGCCCTCGTGCTCGCCGTCGGCTGCACGGCGATGATCGTCTACGCCATGCAGCGCCACGAGCGCGATCGGCGTCGCACGACCTGAGGCGGCCGACCCGGCAAGACGGACGCGCTCAGGGGCGAGCGACGACGATGCGCCCGCACTGCGCGCAGTGGACGATCTCGTCGGCGGCCGCGTGCCGGAGCTGGTCGAGCTCGGACGCCGCGAGCGCGAGGTGACAACCGTCACAGGAGCCGTTGACGAGGCGCGCGACACCGACACCGTCGAGCCGTGACCGCAGGCGCTCGTACTCGTCCATGAGGCCCGTCGGCACGCCGGCGGCGAGGTCGGCTCGACCGATGGCGATCGTCGCAATCTCCGTGTCGATCTCCCTCTCGGCCGCGCCGAGCGCGACGCGCACCGAGGCGATCTCCGCGCCGAGAGCGCTCCGCTCGCTGCCCAACCGGCCGAGCTCGCCGTCCAGTTCCTCGATCACCTCCATCGCGGCGAGCTGTTCGTCGTCGAGCTCCCCCCGGCGGCTGCCGAGCGAATCCATCTCCGTCGCCATCGCCTCCTGGTCGCGGAACGACGCGGCCTCACCGGCGCGCAGGCGATCATCGATGCGCCTCGACCGGCTGACGAGCTCGTCCACCTCGCTCGCCAGCTGCTCGACCCGCGCCTCGTGGGCCTGGCGCGTGACGTCGAGCGCGGCCGCCTCGGCGGCACAGCGGGCGAGCCGCGCCTCGAGCTCGGCGAGGGTCGCGCGCTCGGCGAGGTGGGCCCGGCGGTGACGGAGCTGGTCGGTCGCGGCGTCGGCGTCTTGCACCGCGAGCAGCGCCTCGAGCGGCGTCAGGGCGACCGCCTCGTCGCCGTCGGGGGCGGGCCCGCTCACCGCCGCCGCCCGGGCGGCGGCACGGCGGCACGCGCCGCGAGCAATTCGCCAAGGAGTGCCACGTTCGCCGCCGCCACCGGGCTGCGGCGTTCGTCGGGCGAGCGCACGACGAGTTCCCGGCCGAGCGCTTCGCCGACGGCGGCGCCGGATTCGCGGCAGACGAGCATGCCGCCGAGGTAGTCCCAGACGCCGAGACCACCCCGTCCCCACTCGGCGAAGGCGTCGAGCGTCCCGTCAGCCACGGCGCAGATCTCGAGTGCCGCGGCGCCGAACGACCGCAGCTGGCGCCACCCGAAGTCGCGGGGCGGGTAGCCCGACACGCTGACGACGGCGTCGGAGAGCGCGCTGACCTTGGAGGGCGCGATCCGCTGGCCGTCACGGGTCGCGCCTTGGCCGCGCACGGCCTCGTAGCAGGAAACCCGGGCCTGATTGACGACGAGCGCGGCATAGGGACCGTCGTCGTCGACGACGCAGATGCTCGTCGCATACCACCGCAGTCCCCGGGAGGCGTTCGTCGAGCCGTCGATCGGGTCGAGGACGGCGAGATAGCGCCGGTCCCCCTCCGTCAGTCCGCTCTCCTCGCTCAGCACGCCGAAACCGGCTCCGACGAGCACGTCGAGCGCCGCGGCGTCCGCGGCAATGTCGATCTCGTACTGCCCGGGGCGGCCGCCGGGCCGGGACCAGTCGCCGACGCCCGCGACGGCGCGGGCGACCGCGTAGGCCGCGGCCGACAACGTCGCCATCACGTCCTCGGCTTGCACTGGCCGCAGGTTATCGGCTGGCGAGCTGCGACTTGGAACTCGGCGCCGGGTGACAAGAGTCGCTGTCCAGCGGAATACGCGACGGACCCGGCGCCTACACTCCCAGTCGATGGCGGTCATCGACGTCGCCGGCTATGTCGCCGAGCTGAAGGACCACGCCGTCGAGCACGGCTTCCATGTGCACGACGAACGCCATTTCGTCGAGACCTACTCGCTCCGCCAGTTCTGGGAGGTCGACCTGCACCCCGAAGAGGGTTGCGGTGGGCCGATCGACCTCCATCTCGCCCTCGAGGTCGACCCGCGCACGCTGCTCGATTTCGAAGACGCCGTCATCGCCCTGCCGGACGACGCCGAACCGCCGGACAAGTGGACCTTCCCCCTCACGTTCACCTGGGGGATTCCGCCGCTGCCGCACGGACCCGATCTGCTCCGTCTCGCCATCGACCTCGCCGGCGTCGGCGGCATCGAGCTTCCCCTCGAGATCTCGGCGACCGACTCCTTCGGCTCGGTGACCGACCCCCCCGTGCGGCGCTTGACGATCGTCGCCCACCGGGACGTCTCGCTCGCCCGGGTGCTCGCCGGCGAGGAGCTGCTCTGCGACGCCTTCGACCGCACGCTGGCGGTCAGCCGCTTCCTCCTCGACGCCGCGCCCGCCTGGCTCGAGGCGTGACCGGCGAGGCGGCCGGCGAGAGGTGACCGCCTAGTCCCGCTTCATCGCCCGCGTGTCGTCCCAGAGACGCACCCCGCCGATGATGCCGGCGAGGTTGTCGATGACCGAGTACGGCTCCTCGACGTTGCCCCGCAGGTGGCGTGAGTTCCCCCCACCGAGATAGCAGTGGTCGAAGTTCGTGAGCACCCGGAAATTCTCGAGGGCGACCATCACCCGCCGGCGCCAACGCCGCGGGCCGATCCGCTTCAGCGCCACCTCGCCGAGCTGTTCGTTGTAGGTCTCACCCTTGCGGAACGGCTGGTGGGCGAGCTCGAGGTGCGGCGCGAGCACGCCGTCGTAGAAGAGCGCGGTGCCGACGGCGGTTCCGAACGTCACGACGAACTCGAGCCCCGCATCAGCCACGACGGCGAGGCCCTGCACGTCGGCGTCGTTCGCGACCCGGGTCGGCCGGCCGAACTGCGCGGTGAGGGTCGCGGCGATGTCGCACCCCGTCCAGGCGGCGACGAGCCTCGGGTCGACCCGGGACCCGAGGCCGCGCTCGGTAACGTACTGCGGGGCGGTGAGGACCCGGCCCTTGCGCACCGCGCCGGGGAAGCCAACCGAGACGCGATCGTAGGCGGGAAGCGGACGGACAAGGTCGGCGAGGGTGGCGACGAAACGCTCCGGCGACAACGGATACGGCGTCGGCACGTTCACCCGCTGGGCGACGAGGCGCTCCGCCGCGTCGAGCACCGACGCCTTCAGCCCGATCCCGCCGGCGTCGATCGCCAGCGTGTAGGGGCGGAGCGGGGTCTCCGCATCCTCCCGAGCCGGCGACGACTTCAGCACGCCGGCACTTCCCGCGCCGGACGGGAGGTCGTCCGCGCCGAGGATCGCGACAGCCGACCGGGCGTCGTCGGCAGGGAAGCGGCGCTTTTCATGGGGGATGTTCTCCCGTGTCATTTCAGCATCGTCCTCCCTGTCGCGCCGGCTGCGGCGGGGCTTCGCAGCGGCTCGTAGCCCGCGAGCAGTTCGAGGAGGGTCCTTACCCCGAAGCCCGTGCCGCCTTGCCGCAGGTATCCCGTCGTCTCCGACGCCCAGGCCGGCCCGCAGACATCGAGGTGTGCCCAGGGCGTCGCGCCAACGAACTCCTCGAGGATGAGTCCGGCGACGAGCGCCCCGGCTTCCCTCGCCACGCCGAGATTCTTCATCTCGGCGATCTCCGAGTCGAAACTCGGGCGGTAGCCCCAGGGCAGCGGCAGCCACCAGAGCGCCTCACCGGCCCGGGCAGCGGCCCGTTGCAGCGCCGCGACGATGCGGTCGTCGTTCCCCATGAGGCCGGCGATCCGCCGGCCGAGGGCGACGACGACGGCAGCGGTGAGCGTCGCGACGTCGACGATCGCGTCCGGTGACTCCTCAGCCGCCAGGCAGAGCGCGTCCGCGAGCACGAGCCGCCCCTCGCAGTCCGTGTTCAGCACCTCGATCGTCCTGCCGTTGCGGACCTTCACGACGTCACCGGGCTTGATCGCCCGCCCGCCCGGCATGTTCTCGGTCATCGGCATGAACCCGACGACCCGCACGCCGATGCCGAGGCCCTGGCAGGCGCCGAGCACCGCCAGCACGACCGCCGCCCCGCTCATGTCGTATTTCATCGTCATCATCAGATCGGCCGACTTCAGCGACAGTCCCCCCGAGTCGAACGTGATCCCCTTGCCGACGAGCACGACCGTCGGCGCGCGCGGATCCTCCGGTCCGTACTCGGCACGGACGAGCCGCGGCGGCTCCGCCGAGCCCTGAGCCACCCCGGCGAGACCCCCGAGTCCAGCGGCGAAGATCTGTTTCTCGTCCCAGATGGCGACGGAGAACCCCTGCCGATTGCCGTAGCCAGCGGCGATCTCGGCAAAGGCTGATGGCGTGAGCTCACCCGCCGGCGTGTTCACGAGATCCCGCGCGCAACTGACCGCCCCGGCGGTGACGACAGCGCGGCCGACACCGCTAGACGTCGCCGCGACCTCCGGCGCGACGACGACGACACGCCCGAGCGCCGCAGGCTTCGGGTCGGCCTTCTGCCGTGTGAAACGGTAACTGGCGAGCAGCACGCCTTCGGCGATCGCCTGGGCGACCCCGGCGGGATCGAGCGTTCCGCCGGCCAATCCCGAGGCGTCGAGGACGACCGCCTCGCAGGCCGTCGCCGCGGCGACGAGCGATGCGCCCGCCAGCCGGCACGTCTCCCCGTCGAGATCGGCCGCCGTCCCCACCCCGACGAGGATCTCTGCCGACCCGTCCTCGTGGGCGATCGTCGCCGTCTCGCCGACGGCACCGCTGAACCCCTGGAGCGCGGCGGCCGGCGCGGCGGCCAGTGCCGCGCCGTCGGGCGCGACGAGGCCGGTGGCAACCGGCCGGGCGCGCACGCGCACACCGTCGGGGATTTCCGACGCAGCCTCAACGACCAGGGTCATCGTCGTTGGTTCCCTTTCTCATCGCGGGCGGGGAGAGAGACGCCCTCGGCTTCTCGGGCGAGTGTCCAGCACAGATCGGAAAGCCGGTTCACGTAGGCGAGCACGCATCTCTTGGAATTGAGCTCGCGCGCCGCGAGACGGCGCTCGGCCCGCCGCACCGAGGTGCGCGCGACGTCGAGCGCGGCCGCGAGGCGATTCTCACCGGGCACGGCGAAACCGGTGACCCCGCCGAGCGCGGCCGCGCGCGCGTCGATTGCCGCTTCCAACGCGGCGACCATCTCCGGCGTCACCTGGCGCGCTGGTGCGCCGCGCCCGCGCCTGCCGGGCGCGGCGGCCACCTCGGCCATCACGACCCACAGATCCCTTTCGAGGTCGACCAGCAGGTCGCTGAGAGCGCTTGCGCGCGCACATTCCGCACGCGCCACTCCAAGCGCCGCCTGGGCCTCGTCGAGCGCTCCGAGGGCCTCGACGATCTCGGCGGACTTCGCGACACGACCGCCGTCGCCCATCGACGTCGTCCCGTCGTCGCCCCGCCGCGAGTAGATCTTCACCGGCGTGCCGCGAGCAGAGGCACGAGCGCCTCGGCCGCCGTCAGTGAGCCGTGCCGCGTCACCAGGCGGAGGTCACCGGGGTCGGCGGGGTCGGCGAACGCCAGCGCGGCGCGCGCGACGAGCGCGACGTCCCCGACACGTCGACGGAAGGCGTCCGGCAGCGGCGCGCCGAACCACCCGGCGCGGTCGATCTCCTCGAGCGTCCGCACCCAGGCGATCCCGCCGTAGAGCTCACGGGCGGCGGCGGCCACCTCGTCGGCGGCCCCGGGACGGGCGTGCAGCCAGCAGAAGCGCCCCTCGCCCGACAGCCCCGTCAGCGCGGCGAGCAGGCCCGGATCGATGACGACAGACGGCGATGCCATTTCGACCTGGCCGTGGTCCGAGGTGACGAGGAGGGCGCAGCCAGCGGGCAGGCGGTCGACGAGATCGGCGACGAGGCGGTCGACTGCCGCCAGTTCGGCCGCGTAACACTCGCCGAGGCCCTCGAGGTGTGCGACCTTGTCGATCCCGTCGTAGTAGGCGTAGACGAAGGGCTCGCCCCGGGCCAGCGCCTGCGCGACGAACACGCCGATCGACGAGCTCAGCCGCCAGCCGAGAAGCTCGACACCGGCGAGATGCGCCGCGGAGAATCCGGAACCCGCGAAGGCCGCCGGGGAGACGACCGGGACTTTCCGACCGAGGAACGGCTCGAACTGCTGGAAGGCGCGGGGGCGAATCTCGGCACGGGCGTCACCCGCCGCCGTCGTCCAGCGCAGGACATTCAGCACCTCTGTGCCGGCCCGCAACCGATAGCCGAGCACGCCGTGGTCAGCTGGCGTCCGACCCGTCGTCAGCGAGGTGAGCGCCGTCGCCGTCGTCGTCGGCGCCACCGAGGTGATCGTCGTCCCCACCATGCCGGATAGCACCGGTGTCACGGCGCGGTGGGCGGCGAGGCTCTCGGCGCCGAGACCGTCGAGCACGAGAAGCACGACCTGTGCCGCGGCGGCGGCCGGTTCGGGCAACCATCCCGGGAGCGCCCCGGCGCTCCGCAGCTCCCCGAGCCGGAGAAGCGTCGGCACGACCTCGGTGAGACACGCCCCGCCGTAGTCCGGCCGGATCGGCTCGTCGGCGCCGCCCGCAGCAGAACAGGTCGCCACGTCGTCGCGAGATGACGTCGGCGGCCCGTTCACCGACGAGAGCATACGACGGCACTCCGAGGCGCCGTACCATGGGCCAAGTGAGGGTCTCGACGCGTGGTGACTACGCCTGTCGGGCACTGCTGTCGCTCGCGCTGCACGATGACGGCGTGACACCCACCTCGGTGCGCGACATCGCCGACCGTACCGCGCTCCCCCAGCCCTATCTCGAGCAGATCCTCCTCGCGCTGAAAGGCGCCGGCCTCGTACGGTCGAAGCGCGGGGTCGGCGGCGGCTACGTGCTCGCCCGGAGCGCCGACGAGATCACGCTCGGCGCGATCGTCTCGGCGGTCGACGGGCCGATCGCCGTCGGCGACTTCGGTCTGCCGCACGAGAACGGGGCGTGCGACCACGAGGGACAGTGCGTGCTGCTCGACCTGTGGGCGAGCGTCAGCGATCACATGCGTCGGCACCTCGACTCCTACCGACTGAGCGACATGGTCGCTCGCGCCCGCAACACGGTCCCGTCGGTGCTATCGCCCACCTGAACGGCCCCCGGGTATGACCCGTTAGCCACTGCTCCTCGCTGCCGGGGCGAGCGAGCCTCACGTCGCTCCTTGCCGTCTCACCTCGTCACCCCGTGGGGGCGCCCTGCGCGGTGCGGCACCCCGTTGCCCGTTGCTCGCGCCTTGCAGCGTCGCCAGGGAATGCGCCCGCTCCTCGCGGTGTTGCACAAACCGACGGCCTCCGCCGCGAGCGGTCGGACGAGGCCAGGTGCGAGGAACGGAGACGAAGCCATCACTACGACATTCGCCGACGATGCAGTCATCGAGCGCACGAGCCCGGGACCCGACCTCATGCGGCTCTTCCTGGATGACATCGGCCGGTATCCCCTGCTCAGCGCGGCGCAGCAGGTCGAACTGTCCCAACGGATCGAACAGGGCGACGCCGAGGCGAAAAACCAGATGATCGCCGGCAACCTGCGCCTCGTCGTCCACTGGGCCCGCCGCTACCAGGGACGGGGCGTCGACCTCACCGACCTCGTCCAGGAGGGCAGCTTCGGGCTGATGCGCGCCGTGGAGAAGTTCGACTGGAAGAGGGGCTTCAAGTTCTCCACCTACGCCACCTGGTGGATCCGTCAGTCCCTGCAGCGTGCCGTGCAGTCCAAGGGCAGGGCGATCCGTCTGCCCGAGGACGCCGTCGCCGCCGAGAACGCCGCCGAGCGGGCCGGGGAGGGCAACGAGCGTCATCTGCCGCGCGTCGTCGCCAGCCTCGACCAGCCTGTGGCGACCGACGCGAACGCCACGCTCGGTGATCTCATGGCCGCCGACGAAGTGACGGTCGCCGACGAAGTCGTCGAGACGATGGCCGTCGAGGGACTCGAGGACGCCATCGGCCGACTCTCCGAGCTCGAGCGGAACGTCGTCCGACTCCGCTTCGGGTTGGGCGGTCGGCCCGCCGCTTCTCTCGAGTCGACCGCCCGCGCCCTCGGCGTCGGCGTTCGTCGCGTCCGTAGCCTCGAGGCCTCCGCGCTCCGCGTGCTCTCCGTCCAACCCGAGGTGCGCGCCTTCATCAGCGCAGCCTGAGCTGCTCTTTAGGACAGGTGCGTCAACGTCGCGGCCAGGTCGGCGGGCAACGGGGCTGTCCACTCCCGCTCCTCGTGCGTCGTCGGATGGACGAGACGCAGCCGAAGCGCGTGGAGAAAAGGCCTCTCGAGGCCGATCGCGTCGCCCACCGCCGGGTTGAGCGCGCCGCCGTAGCGCACGTCGCCGGCGACGGGATGACCGATCGCCGCCAGGTGCACACGGATCTGGTGGGTTCGCCCTGACTCCAGCGTCACCTCCGCCAGCGTCGCCACGAGCGGATCGGAGAAGCGCGCGAGGACCCGGTAACGGGTGCGCGCCGGGCGCCCGCCGACGGTCACCGCCATGCGTGTCCGGTCCCGGCTCGACCGGCCGATCGGGGCGTCGACCGCACCCTCTTCGGCGACGAGCCGCCCCAGCACGAGCGTCTCGTAGACACGTCCCATCGTGCGTGCCGCGAGCTGCGCCCGCAGCGCCTGGAAGGCGGACGCGTTGCGAGCCACAACGAGCAACCCCGAGGTGTCCCTGTCGAGACGGTGGACGATCCCCGGACGCGACGGATCTCCCGTCCCCTGCCGGGCCGCCTCGGCGAGGTCCGGGTAGCGCGCCAGCAGTCCCGCGGCCAACGTCTTCGTGCGGTGACCCGCGCCCGGGTGGACGACGACACCGGCCGGCTTGTCAACGACGATGATGTCGTCGTCCTCGTAGACGACCGTGAACGGCACCGTGCCCGCCTCGGCGGCCTCGAGAGCGGCGGTGGCGGCAGGCGACAGGTCGAGCTCGAGAACCGTCCCGACGGCCACGCGCACGTGGCGGGAGGCCACCGGTCGGCCCGCAAGGCGCACCGCGCCCGCCGCGATGAGCGCGGCGACGGCGCTCCTCGAATGCCCCGTGACGAGCGCCACCGCCCGGTCGATTCGCTCACCGTCGAGCGCCGCCGGGACGATCAGCGTCTCCATCTCAGTACCCGTCGTCCGCCCCGCCCACGCCCCACCGCCCGGCTCCGGCCGACCTGCCTCCAGAACACGAGGAAAAGAACGATCACCCCGCCGACGATGGCAACGTCGGCGACGTTGAATGTCGGCCAGACCCCGGTGTGGATGAAATCGACGACGGCGCCGCTGTGTCCGCGGAACACCCGGTCGGCGAGATTCCCGAGCGCCCCGCCAAGGATCATCCCGGTGCCGATCGCGGCCGGATAGCTCGGCGCGCCGCGCCCGAACCAGACGAGAACGACGACGAGCAGCGCGCTGATGACGACGATCGGCGTCGTCCGGCCCGTGCCGATCGAGAAGGCGACACCCGAGTTGAACGAGAGCGCGAGCGAGAGCGACCCGAAGAGGTGGATCGGCCCGTTCGACAGCCGGTGGACCGCGAGCGTTTTCGTCGTCTGGTCAGCAACGACGATCGCGGCTGCCGTCAGCGCGAGCACCGAGACGCGACGCGCGCGGTGCACCCCACCCGCACCGCACCGATGCGCGGTCAACGACGCGACAGCCCTCCGCTCTTGCAGGCCATACAGAGCCGCGCGTACGGGAGTGCTTCGAGACGGAGCCGCGGGATGAGCTCGCCACATCCTTCGCACACGCCGTACTTGCCGCGGTCAATCTTGGCGAGCGCCGCGTCAATCTCCGTGACCGCCTCAAGAGCCTGGGCTGAAATCGTCAGATCGCGTTCGCGATCGACCGCGACCGTCCCGCCCTCACCGGACTCCTCGTCGAACTGGATGTCCCCCGGCTCCATCTCGGCGACGAGCGCCTCCGCCTCCGCCTGCAGGGAGTTCGCCTGTTCGACGTAGGTCGCCCGCTCTCGCTCGAGGATGTTGCGCTGGTGGCCAAGAAAGCGCTCCTCCGTGTAGCCCTGGCGCACAACCCGGACCGGAGCCAGACGGGCCGACAACGGACGTGTCGTCCCGGGGCGGCGAGCCGTTCGCGCGCTGGCCTTCGCTCCTTCGTGCCGCGCCGCTCTCGCCGGCGGGGCCACGAGCTTCGAGGTCCCTTTCGCAGTCGAAACCCGCGGCCGAGCGCGGGCGGAGGTGGCCTTCCGCCCGGCCGCGATCTTGCCCGCCCCGACCTTCTTTCTCGCCGTCGTCTTCGTCGCCGCTGCCTTCTTCACCGCGGTCAACTTCTTGGCGACGACAACCTTCTTCGCGCCGGTCACCTTCTTGGCGACGGCAACCTTTCTCGCGCCGGTCGCCTTCTTGGCGACGGCAACCTTCTTGGCAACCGGACGCGCGATTGTCCTACCAGTGACCTTCTTCGCCGGGGACCGCCTCGTCGCCGCTTTCGTCGCGCCCTGCGTCCTGGCGGCCCCGGAGCGGACGACGGTCGCCCGCGGTGTCGCGGGCGCGCGGCGCGCTGTGGCGACTGGCCGTGATGCCGAGAGCTTCGCTGCCGTCTTTCTCACTGGCCGACCGGCGACCTTGCCGATGGCCTTGCGCGTTGTGGCAACGGCCTTCGTCGCGCGACTGACGATCGAGCGGCGCGGTGACACGTGGGCCGTCTTGTCGGCGCTGGCTTTCCCAGGGGACTTCGTCATCTTGGCGGGCATAGCGACTGACGTACCTCTCCGAACGAGGGATGGAGGTTACCCGATCGTCACGACGACCGCGCCGCGTGCCGCGTCAACGATTGGCGCGGACGTGCCTCGGGCTGCCGGGACGGGTCTCCGCCTGCGACACGGCCTCGTCAAGCACCCGGCGGACATGGCCGACCTCGACTCCGCGGATCCTCCAACGCTTCATCCGGTGGCGTTCGCCGCTGACGAGCTCGATCGACGACGGCGCAACGCCGAGGAGCTCGGCGATGAGCTCGGCGCAGGCGACGTTGGCGCGACCGTCAACCGGTGGGGGCGCGACCCGCACGTGGAGCGCGTCCCCCCTCGTGCCGGCGACGGCGGCCCGCCCGGCCCCAGGTTGCACGTAGAGGCGAAGCAGGATCGTCGACTTGTTGGCACGGGCCTTCGCCTTGGAACCTTCCGGCGACACTTCCTGCTCGATCTCGAACAGGTCATCTGCCATGGGCGCCTACTCTAGGGCAATGCCCGAACAAGAGAGGCCAGACTCCTACCCGGAAGTCCCGGCAACACCGGACTACCCGGCGCTCGAAGAGGCGACTCTCGCCTACTGGGAGGGCGACGGGACCTTCGCCGCATCTGTCGTCGGTCGCGATATCCGCCACGAGTACGTCTTCTACGACGGGCCACCGTTCGCCAACGGGCTGCCGCACTACGGGCACCTCCTCACGGGATTCGTCAAGGACGCGATGCCCCGCTACCACACGATGCGCGGCGAGCGCGTCGAGCGTCGCTTCGGCTGGGACTGCCACGGCCTGCCCGCCGAAACCGAGGCGCAAGATGAGCTCGGCGTCTCCGGGCGCGCCCAGATCACCGCCTTCGGGATCGAGCGGTTCAACGCCCACTGCCGGACCTCCGTCCTGCGCTACACCGCGGCCTGGGAGCGCTACGTCACCCGCCAGGGGCGTTGGGTCGACTTCGCCAACGACTACAAGACGATGGACGTCTCGTATATGGAGAGCGTCATCTGGGCCTTCAAGGCGCTCTACGACCGCGGGCTGATCTACGAAGGATTGCGCGTGCTCCCGTATTGCTGGGAGTGCGAGACGCCGCTTTCGAACTTCGAGACGCGCCAGGACGACGCCTTGCGCGAACGCGTCGACCCGGCGGTCACCGTCGTCATCTCGCTCGACCCCGACCCCGACGGTTCCGGGCCCGCCGCCGGGCGCCTGCGCGTCCTCACCTGGACGACGACGCCGTGGACGTTGCCCTCGAACCTCGCGTTGGCCGTCGGAGCGTCAATCACCTACGCGATCTACGAGCGCGGCGGCGAGCGCTACCTCGTCGGGGAGTCCCGGGCCGACGCCTACGCGGCCGAACTCGCCGGCGCGAGCCTCGTCGGCACCGTCAGCGGTGCCGAGCTCGTCGGGCGCACCTACCGGCCGCTCTTTCCCTACTTCGCCGAGGAGAAGGGCGCCTTCCGCGTCCTCGCCGCCGACTTCGTCACGACCGAAGAGGGGACCGGGATCGTCCACCTGGCCCCCGGCTTCGGCGAGGACGACCAACGGGCCTGCGAGGCGGTCGGCATCGCCGTCGTCTGCCCGGTCGACGACGAGGGGTGCTTCGACAGCCGCGTCCCTGACCTCGCCGGCACGCAGGTCTTCGAGGCCAACGAACGGGTCATCGAGAGCCTCGTCGCCTCTGGCGCGCTCGTTCGCCGCGAGGACTACGCCCACAACTACCCCCACTGTTGGCGCTCGGACACCCCGCTCATCTACCGCGCCGTCAGCTCGTTCTTCGTCGAGGTCACGGCGATCAAGGACCGGATGGTCGAGCTGAACCGGCAGATCCATTGGGTTCCCGATCACGTCGGTCCGGGTGCTTTCGGCAAGTGGCTCGAAGGAGCGCGCGACTGGTCCATCTCGCGCAACCGCTTCTGGGGCGCGCCCATCCCGGTCTGGAAAAGCGACGACCCGGCCTGGCCGCGGGTCGACGTCTACGGCAGCCTCGATGAGCTGGCGCGCGACTTCGGGATCCGCCCGCAAGACCTTCACCGTCCGGGGATCGACGCCCTGACGCGGCCGAACCCCGATGACCCGACGGGCCAGTCGACGATGCGCCGCGTCGAGGACGTTCTCGACTGCTGGTTCGAATCCGGGTCGATGCCCTTCGCGCAGCTCCACTACCCGTTCGAGAACGCCAGCCGTTTCGAGGAGCACTTCCCGGCGGACTTCATCTGCGAGTACGTCGGTCAGACCCGCGGCTGGTTCTACACACTGCACGTGCTGGCGACGGCGCTTTTCGACCGGCCGGCGTTCTCGCACTGCATCGCCCACGGGATCCTGCAGGGCAACGACGGCCGCAAGCTCTCCAAGCGCCTGAGGAACTTCCCCGACCCCGAGGAGTTCTTCGCCTCCGACGGCGCCGACTCGATGCGCTGGTACCTGCTCTCCTCCCCGGTATTGCGCGGGCTCGACGTCGCCCTCGAGGAGGTCGCGATGTCCGAGCCGGTCCGTACTGTCATGAACCCGATCTGGAACTCCTGGCACTTCCTCTCCCTCTACGGGCGGAGCGACGGCGTCGTCGGGCGCATCCGAAACGACCAGACGGGACTGCTCGACCGCTACATCCTCGCCAAGACCCGGCGCTTCCTCGAAGAGGTCACCGCGGCCTTCGACGCCTACGACCTCGCCGGCGCGGCGGCGACGTACTCCGGTTTCCTCGATGCCCTCACGAACTGGTACATCCGCCGCAGCCGCGAGCGGTTCTGGCGGTCGTTCTCCGGCGATGCCGCGGCCGACGCCGACAAGACCGACGCCTACGACACGCTCCACACCGTGCTCGACATTCTCACCCGAGTGAGCGCCCCCCTCCTTCCCTTCCTTGCCGAAGAGGTCTTCCGGGGCCTGCGGGGCCAGCGCAGCGTGCACCTCACGGACTGGCCCGCGCCCGACGAGCTCCTCGCCGATCCGGAGCTCGTCAAGTCGATGGACCTCGTGCGCGAGGTCTGTTCGGCGATCCACTCCGTGCGCAAGGCCGCCGGGCTGCGTGCCCGCCTGCCCTTGCCGCGGGTCACGGTGGCCCACCGCGACGCCCGCCGTCTCGAGCCGTTCGTCCCCCTCATCGCCGACGAGGTGAACGTGAAGCAGGTCGAACTTGTCACCGAGCCCGACGCCTTCGCGACAAGCGAGCTCTCGGTCGTCCCCGCCGAGATCGGGCCCCGGCTCGGTCCGGCGACCCAACAGGTGATCGCGTCCGTCCGCCGTGGCGACTGGCAGCAATCCGCGGACGGCCGGATCACGGTCGCCGGCGTCATCCTCGAGCCAGGTGAGTTCCACCTGCGCCATGTGCCACGCGATCCCGCCGCCGGGCGCGTCATCGCCAACGAGCGCGGCGTCGTCGTCCTCGACACGAGACCGACACCCGAACTCGAGGCCGAGGGAACGGCACGCGACCTCGTGAGGATCGTCCAGCAAGCACGCCGCGACGCCGATCTCGTCATCAGCGACCGCATCACCCTCGGGCTCGTCGTCCCCGACGACGTCGCCGCCGTGCTCGACACCTGGGGCGAGGAGGTCTGTCGTCAGACGCTCGCGACCTCGCTCGTCGTCGCCGAACCCGACAACGCGGGCGCGGCCACCCTCGAGAACTGCGTCGGCGTCGTCCACGGGGTGCACGAGCTCCCCGACGGGCGCGCCGTCGAGGTCCATCTCGCACCGACCGCCCTGCCCCGCTAGCAGTCCCCGCCAGGCGACAGGAAGGCGTGGACAATCCTTTCGGTCGCCGACGACTGCGCGTGCTCCTTGTCCCGGCGATCCAGGCACGCTTGGCCTGCCGAACGGAAACCCAGTCGGCGCGCCAGTCACCGTCGCGGCACCGCTGCCGGCACGTGCCCCGGATCACCTGATCACCGGCCGGCGCGCGTGCCGCTTCCCCCCTTCGGTCCCGATCCGGACTCTGCCGGCATTCCGGGCGGTCCATGGCATGTCTTCGCTGCCGCCGCGTAACGGGGCGAGCTCATGTCGATCGGGCCCGCCGGGGTGGCGAAGCCTCCTTTCTCACCCCCTCTCGGATCGGGGAAGTTCGTGATCCCGTGCGCCTGCATGCATTGGGAGATCTTGAGCATCATCACGTCGTAGGCAGCCCACTGCGCTTGCGTCCACGGCGCCATGCCGGCCGCTCTCGCCAGCGGCCGGCAGTCTTTCGTGCCGGCGAGGTACTGGGGCGAGTTCGGGTCGATCTTTTTCATGTACCCGTCGGGATAGCCGCCGCCGACGTTCGGGTCCGGGAAGCTGAGGACACCGTGCGCTCGCATGCAATTGGTGTAGGCGAGCTGTGCCTTCTGCAGCGCAGGCGACGGCGGGGGTCCGCTCGCGCCGGCGGGCGACCCCGCAACTGCCGTGCTGCTCGTCGCCGAGCCGACGCTCGCCACGCCGGGTGAGGAGCCGCCTCCACAGGCCGCAGCGATGATGCTGACGACGAGTGCCGCGCCAACCATCTCGAGCTCGCGTCGAGACGGCCTGCGCCAGCGTCGCAGCCATAAGCGGCCGCTCGCTGCACCGGACGCCTGGGGAGTCCCTCTACCCGTGGCTACGGACCTCCCCCGGGCATGAGCGACTGACAGGCTCTTTGCGCCGCTTGCAGCTGCGGCGAGTCGGGACGGAGGCCGCTCGGCGGCCGGATTGCAATCCCGCCACCGCTCACAACAGGATCCGGGAAGGTCGGAAGCCCGTGGACGCGCAGACAAGTGACGAACTTCAGGGTCGCGGCGAGCATCTGCTGTTGCTCCGCCGCGCTTAGCCGTCCTCCGTTCGGGAGCAGGTGCCGGCAAGCCCTGTCTGCCGCGCTGAACAGCGCGGAGCGCGCGTCGACGTTCTCACCGTTGAGCTTCCCGTGATAGGAGAGGAACTCCCCCTTGCTGTTCGGATCCGGCATGTTCGGCACCCCATGGGTGCGCATGCACTGCGCGTAGGCGACGGCGTCCGTGTAGTTGGCGGAACCGATTCCTCCGCCTGATAGGGCCGAGGCGGTTGTCGTCGAGGTCGTCGCGCCGAGACTGGCGACGCCGGGTCCGGTCGAGCCGCTCGAACAGGCGGCAGCCACAAGAAAGAGACCCATGAACGCGACGACCACGGGTCCCGCCCTCTTGAGGCGGCAGAGACGTCGCGCCCTCAGCCCAGCAACTCCGTTCGCGCCGTCGGTCATGCCACATTCTCCCCATCGTCGGGTGAGATTGCCCGCCGCTACGACCTCTACCGCGCGGCTGATAACAGGGCGCTAACAGGAGCGCTCCCGTCGTTCCACCGATGACCGCGCCCGGCAGGAGGACGATTGGCGTACCCGGAGTGTCCGAGCGCGCCGGAATCGGCCGCGAAGGTCACTCCAACTACCGCTCCGAGCCGGCGGCCGGGGACGCCGGAATCTCCCGGTCGGCTTCAGCGGCAGGTACGACGCGCCGTGTCCCACCACCCCGGACGGCGACCCGCTCTCCAGGTACGGTTTGTGCCGAAGCTTCGATCTGAATTGACCACCACAGCTAGTGGAGGGGACTCAGATGTTTGGTGAAAAAGGATTTGAAGAGCTGGCAAGCGAACGGGAGAAGCTGGAAGAGAAAGAGGCGGACGATCCTCTCAACATCGCCGAGGCCGAAGAGCGCTTTGAGGTCCGAGAGGAGAGGAAAGAAAAGAGGGAAGAACGCGATCGGCGGTGGATGGACGCCTTGAAGCGGCTCATCGGACGGAGACAGCACAGCACCCAGCAGTAGACGAAGGCTCGTCCCCCGGCCAGCCTGCCCCCGGCTGCGAAGAGGCGCCGCCCGTCAATCTCACCGCCCCAGTGACGGCATCGCCCTATCGCCGGCCACAGCCATGTGACACGCCTCGCCATCGTGTCGTTCGGGGACGATCATCGTCGCCGTCCCGACATGCGGGACGACGCCGTCGACACCGGCGCGCTGCCGATCAGTTCAGGCCGCAGGGCCGACCGCCAGTTCGGGCGGTGCGAGATCCCGGCAGCCGACATGGGCTGCCGCAGCATCAACGCGACCTTGGCTCGCGCAGTCGCTCACCCGTTTCCGGAAGCGTCTGGGAGCACACGAGAAACACCGGCCCGTCCGTGTAGACGCCTCGGCTCAGGCCGACCAACCACCACCGCGACGCCCGTTGTGGTTGCGCGTCGAACGACTCCCCTGGCCCCGATTGCTCGGAGCGGGTTTGCCGCGAACAGGTTTCTCGGGATTGGCATCGAGATCCGCCCCGCGCGCCCAGCGCTGCCAAAGGAGCTCATCCGGATCGCCGTCCTCCGCGATCGGACTGACCGCCCGCAGCGTCGGTTCATCGGGTGGCCGCGACCCGCGACGTCTCGTCACCGGCGGCGGGTTCTCTTCGATCTCGTCCGCGGCGTCGTCGCCTTCGATCACGGTGACAGGGCCCCGGTGGGATGGCCGTTCCTCCGTGAGTGTCGGGAACATCGTCGGCGTCTCGCCGGTGTCCTCGTCGTCATCGGCGACGACCCCTTCGACCTCGGGCTCTTTCACTTCGAAAGCCGCCGCGACAAGCGGATTGGCGGCGGGCGCTCGCGGCTGCGCCTCGACAGCCGTCATCCCGCCGAGGCTTTCCAGCGCGGCGGCAAGCGCTGCCGAGAGTCGCACCCGCTCGCTGGCGGCGAACCGGGAGAGCTTCTCGATCTCTGCTTCCAGCTCGCTGCGCCTTTCCTCGAGCGAGGCGATGCGCGCGTGGGCGTCCTGCTCGGCATCGTTGCGCACCCGGATGGCTTCATCACGCGCCTCCGAGGTCAACGCGCTCGCTTCGAGCCGCGCGTCCTCGATGACGGCCGCGGCCTCCTCCCGGGCTTCGCGCACGGCGAGGTCGGCGGTCCGCTGCGCCAAGACGAGCGTACGACGCAGACTTTCCTCATCCAGGCCAGGTTCGGTCGGGCGCGTCAGCTTCTCCCGCGCCGCTTCCAGCTCGGCGATGAGCTCGTCGACGGCCACGGCGACCTTCTCGAGGAACTCGTCGACCTCGTCTGTGTCGTAGCCGCGCAGCCGGTCGCGGAACTCGACCTCGCGCAGGATCCGTCCGGATAGTTCCATGTCACGATGCTACGCGGGGAATAACCGCAGCTGGTGGATACCGCCAGCACGCGAAATGCCTCGGCGTGGCGCGCTTTCGCGACTCTCAGCGGCTCCGCAAGAGCGAGATGAGCACCTCGAGCACGATGAGCAGGACGATCGGTGACAGGTCGATCGCACCGGCACCAAGCCGCAGCGGGGGGAGCAGGCGCCGGATCGGGGCGAGGACGGGGTCCGTCACGCGCCCGAGGGCACGCGCGAACCGTCCGAGACCCGACCACGGGTCCGTCGGGAACCACGTGCAGATGATGCGGACGAATAGAACGACGATGTACGCCTGGAGCAGGTCGACGAGGATGCGGACGATCACCGGCGAACGCTCAGACGATCACCGACGGCGCGGCCGGCTAGGAGCGGTAAAGGCCGCGTTGCTGAAGGCGCATCCGCTCTTCAGGCGAGACCTCGACGTTCGAGGGCGCGAGCAGGAACACTTGGTCTGCGACCTTCTCCATCTGGCCGTCGAGGGCGTAGGTGAGCCCGGAGCAGAAGTCGATCATCCGCCTCGACAGGTCGCGCTCGCTCATCTGCAGATTGACGATGACCGGGCTCCCCTGCTTCACGAGGTCCCCGATCTCCTGGGCGTCCCGGAAGTGCGACGGGGCGACGACGTGGACCTTGCCCGCCGGGATCTGCCCGGCGGCGATCGGCCGGACGACCCCCGGGCTCGAGCCGACGACGCGCCGCGGATCGGCGCCGATCGGGCGCACCGTCGCCGGGGCACCGCGGCTCTCGGCCTCGTCGCCGGGATCGGGGTAGACGGTCCGTTCCGCCGGCGACACCGGCGCGTCTGCCATCGTGTCCTCGGAGTAGAACTCCTCCTCGTCGATGTCTTTCAGCCCGAGGTAGGCGAGTGCTCTGTTCATGAACGACGACATCGGTCTCCTTCGTGCCCGAGCCTATTCTCGCATCGCTTTTCGCGCCGGACGTGGACCGAAGAGCGCCCTTCCGACCCGCACCATCGTCGAACCCTCGGCCACGGCGAGCTCGAAGTCGTCGCTCATCCCCATCGATGCCTCGCTGAGACCGAGATCCGTCACGAGACTATGGACCGTCGCGAAGCACCGTCGCGCGCCCTCCTCGTCTCCCGGCGCGGCGACGGTCATCAACCCCTGCACGTCGAGGCCGAGCGCGACGAGCCCGTCGACGAGTTCCGGAACCTCGCCGGGCGGCACTCCGCCGCGGCCCGCCAGTCCCGTTGTCTCCACCTCGACGAGCACCGCGGCGCCGGGGGCGTGGCGGGCGATCGCCACCCCCTCCTCGACGCGGTCGACGGTCTCGTAGAGAGCGACGTGCGGCGCGAGCGCCGCCAGGCGGCGCCGTTGGATGCCGCCGATGAGATGCCAGCGCACGCCGGCGTCGGCCGACTCATCCCGCAACCGCCCGGCTTTTTCGATGAGCTCGCCAGCGTAGTTCTCCCCAAGATCGACACACCCCCCCGCGGCCGCGGCTCTCGCCGCCGCGCAGCTGAGGCCCTTCGTCACCGCGACGACGCGCACGCGGCGCGGATCACCGCCGGCGGCGGCGATGCGCTCGCGCAGCGTCGCTAATCGCGCGCTGAAGTCGGCGAACTCGCCCGGTACCGGCTCAGTCACCCTGATGTCTCCAGCCACACGCCGAGCAGGTGCCGGGAGGTGTCGCGGTTGCGACGGAAGCTGAAGTACTCGCCCGAGCAGGACGTGCAGACGCCGATTGCGCGCCCCAAGTCGATGCCGGCCGTCGCCAGACAGCGACGGACCGCGGCCGGCAGGTCACAGGCGGGCGAGCCGTCGGCGGCGGTGCCGATCACCTCCGAGCCGAGCACGCTCGCCAGTCTGTCGAGTTCGTCTCGGCCGAACGGGTAGCACTCGGCGTGGACGCAGGCCGAGACGATCGCCACGAGCTGCGAGGCGCCCCGGCGGCGCATCACCGCGGCCGTGGCGCCGACCACGCCGGCGGCGAGTCCCCGCCAGCCGGCATGGGCGACGCCGATGACGCCTTCCGGGCTCGCCAGGCCGAGGAGCGCGCAATCGGCGCCGAGGACGCCGAGCGCCGTCGCCGCTGAGGTCGTGACGATGGCGTCGGCCGCCTCGAGCCGGCGTGCAGGACCTGCGACCTCTACCACCCGCGCCCCGTGCACCTGGCGGACGAAGCTCCACGGACGATCGACGAGGGCGCCGAGAAGCGCGTCACCCGGGCCCGCGGCGACGAGGGCCGAGGGACGGGCGTCGCCGTCGCGTCGCGACGTCGTCACGACGGTCGCCCCTCCGACGAGGGAATAGCGCCTCGGCGAGCCGGCCCCCTAGCGGAGGAACGACGGGACGTCGAACCCGTCGTCGCCGAGGTCGACGTCGTCGTCGACGACGCTGAAGGGCGCGGGATGGCCGTAGCTCTCGCCGCGGCGCGCCTGCTCGGCGCCGTAGCCCTCGCTGCGACGCGCCTGTTCGGCGCCGTAGCTGAACTCCCGCTCAACGTCGCGCGCGACGCGGCCGTAAGCGTCGTCCTCGTAGGTGTCGAAACCGGCGGCGATCACCGTCACGCGCACGGCGTCGCCGAGTTCGTCGTCGATCGCCGAGCCGAAGATGATGTTGGCGTCGGGATGGGCGATGGCGTGGATCGCCTCGGCCGCCTCGTTCACCTCGAACAGCCCGAGACTCGGCCCGCCGGCGATGTTGAGGACGATGCCCCGCGCCCCGTCGATCGAACCGGACGAGAGCAACGGGCTCGTGATGGCGTGATGTGCGGCGGTGAGGGCACGACCCTCGCCGGAGGCGACGCCGACGCCCATGATCGCCGAACCGGCGGCGTGCATGACCGTGCGGACGTCGGCGAAATCCGTGTTGATGAGCCCCGGCATGTTGATGAGATCGGTGATGCCCTTCACACCCTGCAACAAGATGTTGTCGGCCATCCGGAAGGCTTCCACCATCGTCGTGTTCGAGTCCGCCAAGGTGAGCAGCCGCTCGTTCGGGATGATGATCAACGTGTCGACTTGCTCGCGCAGCCGCTCGATCCCCTCTTCCGCTTGCAGCGCGCGCCGCCGTCCCTCGAAGGCGAACGGCTTCGTGACGATGGCGACGGTGAGAGCACCGAGATCACGCGCCACCTCGGCGACGACGGGCGCGCCGCCGGTGCCGGTGCCACCCCCCTCGCCCGCGGCGATGAAGACCATGTCGGCGCCTTTCAGGGCCTCACCGATCTCCGCGGCGTGGTCGACCGCCGCGTTGCGACCGACCTCCGGGTCGCTCCCGGCCCCGAGACCGCGCGTGAGCTGGCGACCGATGTCGAGCTTCAGGTCGGCCTCACTGAGGAGCAGCGCCTGCGCGTCCGTATTGACGGCGATGAACTCGACGCCGCGCAGGTCCGAGTCGATCATGCGGTTCACGGCGTTCACGCCACCGCCGCCGATCCCGAGAACCTTGATGACGGCAATGAAACTCTGAGCTGCCTCGGACATCTGTGACGCTGCCTTCCTGCCACGAACCACGCCAACGCCGGGGGACTGCCCCCGACGACGACTCAGAGATCCCCCGTCCCGCCTTCCGTGGTCCTTATCCAGTTCCTCGGCGACCACGTCGCCGTCGCCCCCAGTCAACCAGCTGCAGGCCCCAGGAAGACGGCTGGAACGTCTCAGGCATGCGAGAGCCAGGCCGACCATAGGACTGGCGCCTCATGGGGTCAAGACCGGATCAGACGGTGCGCGTAGATCGATCGTGGCGATTCCCTCCGTGGAAACGTCGTTCAGCACGGTTGCAAGCGCGACGAACTTCGCCGACAGATCCGCCGTCGTCCCGAGGATCACCTGCGCCGACGAGCCGAGCTCAGCGATGATCCCGAGGCCGCGCTGGAAACGCAGGACGGTGATGCGCCCAACGAGGCTCACCGGCAGTGCCGCCGCCGTGGCGAGCACGCCCGCGGCCCCCCGCACCGATCCCCCCGGCGACGGCAGCGGCGTGAGGCCCCCGACGAGCACGATCCCCGCCGGCCGTGCTGCAGCGTCGGCGAGCACCCGCCCGGTGGCGTCAACGAGCGCGAAACCTCGCCCGGCGAGCCGCACCGCGGCAACGGCGCGGCGCTCCGTGACAGATACGGCGACGCTCGAAGGGAACGACACGACGACCGACGCCGTCTTGATCCAGGGCAACCGCTCGATGGCGTGGGCGTCGGCGATGGCGTTGACGTCGATGAGCGGCGGAGCGCGGTCGAGCGCGCTGACGGCGAGGATCGCGGCCCGCGTCGTATGCACGGCACCGGTCACCCGGACCGTACGGGCGGAAAAGAGCGATGAATGCGCCAACCCGAAGGCACCCGCGCTGGCGCCGACGACGACAACGCCCGTGATGAAGACCCGCAGCCGTCGTCGTCCGGAGGCGCGCGCGACGGCGACGCGGCGCGCGAGCATCCGCTCGTGCGGGCGCGTCGCGCTGCCGGCGCGGCGCGACCCGTCTGCCACCGGCGGCCGGACCTCGCGCCGATCTCCCCGCTCGTTCACGGCTCGAATCCCACGAGGCAGATCTCCGTCACCAGCTCGACGCCGCATCGCTCGGCGACGAGCCGGCGCACCTCGCCGATCAGGCGGTAGACGTCGTCGGCCGAGGCCGACGCATCCGCCTGGATGAAGTTGGCGTGGCGGCGGGCGACGCGCGCGCCGTTCACCGCCAGGTCCTTCAGGCCGGCGAGCTCGATGAGCCGCCCCGCCGAGTCCCCCGGGGGGTTCTGGAAGACCGACCCGGCGTTGCGCCCGCCCGGCTGGTTCGCCTTTCGCCAGGCGACGATCTCGGCGATCCTTGCCAACGACTCGGCGCACTCGCCCGGCGCGAGATCGAAGCTCGCCCCGACGACGACCTCGTCGCGCCGCACCGCGGAATGTCGGTAGGAAAGGGCGAGCCCCTCCGCCGGGACGAAGCGGTCCTCTCCGGTCCGCAGGTCAACGAGCCGGGCCGCGACAAGACGGTCGGCGGTCTGCGAGCCGTGGCCGCCGGCGTTACCGCGCACGCCGGCGCCAACGGATCCGGGGATGCCGACCGCCCACTCGAAGCCGGCGAGCCCCGCTTGCGCCGTCGTGCGGGCCAACGCCGGGTAGGCGACGGCGCCCCCCGCCTCGACGCGGCACCCGTCGATCCTCACGGCCTCGTAACCGCCCCCGAGCACGACGCACAGTCCCGGAAACCCTGCGTCCGCCACCAGCAGGTTCGATCCCCTGCCGAGGACGAGCACCTCGACGCCGCTCGTCGCCACGGCCTCGACGACCCGCCCGAGGCTGTCCTGCCCGTCGACGTCGGCGAGCAGCGCCGCCGGCCCGCCGAGCCGGTATGTCGTGCGCGCTCCCAGCGGGGCGTCACGGCGCGCGAGCACCCCGAGTCGCGCCGCGGCCACCTCGACCGCCTCGTCGCGGCGCGGCTTGCCGGTAGTGACGGGCCCCACGGCGCCTAGCCCTCGGTGGCGAGCAGCTCGCCGGCGAGACTCGTCAGGTCGCCGGCGCCGAGCGTCAGGCAGCAGTCGCCGGCGCGCAGCGTGCGACGCAGGTGCGCGAGCACATCCGTCCGCTCGGGAAGGTAGGTGACCGCGGCCGCGGGGTGGGCGGCGAGGACCGCGTCGGCGACGAGCTTGCCGGAGACGCCGGGGCGGGGTGTCTCGCCCGCCCCGTAGATGTCCGTGACGACGAGCTCGTCGGCGTCGACGAAGGCGTCGGCGAAATCCGCGGCGAGCGCGGCGATGCGCGAGTAACGGTGCGGCTGGAAGATGCAGACGACACGACGCCAGCCGCCGCGGCGAGCCGTCGCCAGCGTCGCCGCGACCTCGCCGGGCAGGTGGGCGTAGTCGTCGACGAAGGTCGCGCCCTGCGCTTCGCCGCGGAACTCGAAGCGCCGCGCCACACCGCCAAAACGCGCCAGCGCCCGCCGGACGGCGTCGAGCTCGACGCCGGCGGCCACGGCCGCGGCCGCCGCCCCGGCGGCGTTGAGGGCGTTGTGCCGCCCCGGGACCGGCAAGGAGAGACGAAGCGAGTCACCCGACGCTCGTCGCAGCACGAAGCCCACGTCGGAACGGCCACCCGTGAACTCCGTGATCCGCCAGGTCGCCTCGGCGGCGAACCCGTAGGTCGTCGCGCCCCGCGGTGCGAGGGCGATCGCGTCCGGATAGTCGTGGCAGACGATCGCCGACCTGGCGCCGGCGGCGAAATCGTGGAATGCCGACCGCAGGGCATCGAAGGATCCGTAGTGGTCGAGGTGGTCGGGCTCGATGCTCGTGACGACGGCGATCTCCCGTTCCAGCTCGAGGAACGTCCCGTCGCTCTCGTCGGCCTCGGCGACGAGCCAGCTGCCCCCGTCCCACACCGCCCCGGAGCCGATCTCGTTGATCTCGCCGCCGATGATGAACGAGGGCGACAGACCCGCCTCGACGAGGATGAGGGCGAGCATCGAGCTCGTCGTCGTCTTGCCGTGCGTCCCCGAGACGGCGATCGTCCGTCGCAGCTGGCTGATCGCGGCGAGCAGCTCGGCGCGGCGGTGCACGGGGATCCCCCGGCTTCGCGCCGCGGCGACCTCGACGTTCGCCGCCGGCACAGCGCTCGAGATGGCAAGGAACTCGGCCCCGACGACGTGGCGGGCGTCGTGGCCGATCGCCACGGCGACGCCGAGCGCCCGCAGGCGCTCCAGCGACACGCCGCCTTTCAGGTCGCTGCCGCTCACCTCGTGGCCCATAGCGACGAGCACCGTGGCGATGGCGCTCATCCCGGCGCCACCGATGCCGACGATGTGCACCCGGCGGGGATGGGAGAGATCCGGCAGGCTCACTCGTCCTCCTTTTTGCGGCGCGCTCGGCGCGGAGAATCGCCCGCCGGCGTCGGCGTGCGGGCGGCGACGGCTTCGACGAGCGCGGCAATGACGGCCGCGGCGTCGGGCCGGGCGACGCCGCGGGCCGCCTCCCCCATCACCTCGAGCCGTCCCGGGTCGGCGAGCAGCGCCGCCACCTCTGAGAACAGTCGTTCGCCGCTGGCCTCGTCGTCGCCGACGATCACCGCCGCGCCGGCGCCACGGAGGAACTCCGCGTTCCGGCTCTGGTGGTCCGACGGTGCGCCGGGCAGCGGCACGAGGATGCTCGGTGTGCCGATCGTCGCGAGCTCCGCCACCGTCGATGCCCCGGCCCGGCTGATGACGACGTCGGCCGCGGCGAACAGCTCGGCGAGGCGGTCCTCGTAGGCGACGACTCGGTACGTGAAGCCCACCCCGTCGCCGAGACCGGCCGCCCGTGCCGCGGCCGTCACCCCGGCGAGGGCACGGCTCCCGCAGACGTGGTAAACGGCGCCGGCGCCCCGCCCGGCGAGCCGTTCCGCGAGCCCGAGCGCGGCGTCGTTGAGGCGCCGGGCCCCGAGCGAGCCGCCGACCACCCCGACGAGTGGGCCCGCGGCGGAGATCGACAGGGCCTGCCGGGAGCGGGCCCGCCCCTCGCGCGACCGGTCGACGGCGAGCACCTCGGGGCGCACCGGCGCGCCGGTGACGCGAGCCCGGGGAAGCCCGGTACCGGCAAAGGCGACACAGCAGAGTCGGGCGAAACGCCCGATCAGCCGGTTCGCCGCGCCCGGCACCGAATCGACGTTGACGACGACGACCGGCACCCGCCACAGAACGGCCGCGAGCGAGCAGGCGACCGCGCCGAACCCCCCGACAGCGACGACGACCCGCGGACGCCAGCGCGCGAACCGCGCCAGCGCGACGACGAAGGCGACGGCCAGGCCGGCGAGCGCCGCGACGTTGCGCACACTGAGACGGCGGACGACACCGCGCCCGGGCAGAAGCGTCAGCGCGAACCCGGCCTCGGGCACGAGACGCCGTTCGATCCCCCGACGCGCCCCGACGAAGCGGATCGCCGCCGGTTCGTGACCCGCCGCGACGAGCGCCCGGGCCACCGCGATCGCCGGCAGGACGTGGCCCGCCGTCCCCCCTCCGGTGACGATCACCTCGACTCGGGTCGTCGTCACCGTGCCATCCGAGCGCGCTGGCGCTCGCGTTGCTCGGCAATCGCCGAGCGGGTCTTCACCTCCGGGTGACCGGCGATGCGCACGAGCAACCCGCTCGCCACCAGGAGGACGACGAGCGACGACCCCCCCGAGGAGAGGAACGGCAGCGGGATCCCCGTCTCGGGGAGCACGCCGACCACCCCGGCGATGTTGATGAACGCCTGGACGACGATCCACGTCGTCACGCCGATCGCCACAAGGCTGGCGAAGCGGTCCTCGCTGCGCCGTGCGACGCGCAGGCCGAGCCAGCCGATCGCCACGAATCCGCAGAGCACGCCGATCGCCCCTATGAGCCCGAAGTTGTTGCCGATGATCGCGAAGATGAAGTCGGAGTTGGCGTTCGGCAGGAACCCCCATGCTGCCGGGGATCCGCCGAGACCGGTGCCGAAGATGTGCCCGGACCCGAGCGTCACGAGGGACTGGACAACCTGGTACCCCGTCGTCGAGGCGTGGGCGAACGGGTTCCAGAAAGCCAAAAGGCGCGCCCGCCCGTACGGTTCGACGAGGAAGAAGGCGCCGGCCAGCACGACGAACACGGCCGCCACGGCGGCGATCTTCCGCAATGGCGCGCCCGAGGCGTAGAGCAGCACCGCACCGATCACGGCGATGACCGCCGTCGTGCCGAGGTCCGGTTGGCGCACGATGAGGATGCCCAACACCGCCAGGGCGATGAGCACCGGCCGCACGACGTTGGCACGCGGACCCGCCGGGCCGACACGGCGGGCGAGGAGATCGGCGACGAAGAGCACGGCGGCGAACTTCGCAAACTCCGAGGGTTGGACGCGCAACGGACCGAGACCGATCCAGCGGCTCGAGCCGGCGGCGACGGTGCCGATCCCGCGCACGAGGACGCCGATGAGAAGCACGAAGGTGCCAAGGAAGAACGGCACCGCGAGACGCCGCCAGAACTGCAGCGGGAGGCGCGCCGCCAAGACGAAGGCGACCGCGCCGACGGCCATCCACGCCCCTTGGTGTTCGAAGATCGACCAGGGCGACCCGTAGTTGGCGATCGACTCGACCGAGGAGGAGGAAAGCACCATCACAAGACCGAAGACGCAGAAGCCGACGACGAGCGCGACGAGTGCTGCCGCGTCACGACGGGCGGCGACCGCCACGCTCCGACTTGAGCGCGGCGCCCGGGTCGCGACCTTCGAGTCTTCTCGCGGCTCGTCCCCGCCGGGTGATGAGGCCGCGACGAGGCGCAACCTCGCGACCTGCTGACGCTCGGCTCGGCGCGACACGTCCGGCTGCCGGCGACGCTCAAGGACTCCGGTCGTCATCTCAGGCCTCGCGGCGACGCGGCGCGCCCGGCTCGACCACCCCGTGGACCGCCGCGGCGAAGTCGTCGCCACGCGCCGCGTACGACTCGTACCAGTCGAACGAGGCGCATCCCGGCGACAACAAGACGGCGTCGCCGCGACGGGCGAAGCCCTGCGCGATCGAGACCGCCTCGCCCATCGATCCGGCCGTCGTCACCGCGTAATCGGGGGCGAAGGCCGCGACGATCTCGTCCGCCGCCTCGCCGATCGCCACGACGCCGTGCAGCACGCCATCGGCGCGCGCGTCAATGGCGCGACGGATCGCGGCGAGGTCGAGGCCCTTGTTCCGGCCGCCGAGGATGAGGACGACGGACGGGAAGCCCTCGACCGCCGCTATCACCGCCGCCGGGGTCGTCGCCTTGGAATCGTCGTAGTAGGCCACCCCGTCGATCGTCGCGACATGCGTCAGGCGGTGGACGGGCGGCGGTGTCGTGCGGAGCGCGAGACGGCAGGCTTCGCGCGCCGCACCCGCTTCGAGCGCCGTCGCCAGAGCGCCGAGCGCGTTGCGGCGATCGTGGGCGAGGTCGCGCGCCAGATCGCCATTCGTCGCGAGCAGCTCGCCGTCCGGGGCGTAGAAGCCTCCGTCGACGAGGCGGTAGCTGCCGACGGCGCCGCCGAATGTCACGAGTCGCCCGCGCGCCTCCCGTGCCGCGGCGGCGACGATCGGGTCGTCAGCGTTCGCCACGGCGACGTCGTCCCCGCGCTGATTGGACCAGATCCGTGCCTTGGCGGCCACGTAGTCGCCGAAGGAGCGGTGCCAATCGAGGTGGTTCTCGGCGACGTTCAACCACACCGCGACGCGCGGGCGGAACGTCGACGTCAGGGCGAGCTGGAACGACGAGACCTCGGCGACCGCCAGGTCGACCTCATCGCTCGTCAGCGTCGAAATCAGCGGCTGGCCGATGTTCCCGGACGCCTCGGCGCGCACCCCGGAGGCGACGAGCATCGCCGTCACGAGGGCCGTCACCGTCGTCTTGCCGTTCGTCCCGGTCACCGCCACGATCGGCTTGTCGGACAGCCGAGAGGCGAGCTCGATCTCCGAGACGAGCCGCGCCGGCTCGACGAGCTCGAACACCGGGTGGCGCGGTGGTACGCCGGGGCTGGCGACGACGAGCTCGCAACGGCCGACGCCGACGGCAAGGGCGCGCCCATCCGGGGCGGCGACGAGTTCGACGTCGAGCGACGCCGCGACCGACTCCTGCGCCGGGGTCGGCGCGTCCTCGACGACGACGACCTCCAACCCGAGCCGACGGAGCACCCTGCTGACGGCTTGGCCGGTGACGGCGAACCCGATGACCGCTACGGGGCCGGTGAGGCGGAGCCCCGCCTGTCGCTCGGTCACAGTAACGACCGCACGCCGAGGAAGTCGGCGTAGAAGATGCCCAACCCGAGCGCGGTGCAAAGAGCCGAGAAGACCCAGAATCGCACGATCACCGTCGTCTCCGGCCAACCGGCGAGCTCGAAGTGGTGATGGATCGGCGCCATCCGGAAGACCCGCGTGTGGAAGACGTGGAAGCTCACGACCTGGATGAGGACCGAGAGGGTGACGACGACGAAGAGGCCCCCGAGGACGGGCAGGAGCAGCGCCACGTTCATCTCTAGCGCGAGGCACGCCAGCGCCGTCCCGATGGCGAGCGATCCCGTGTCGCCCATGAAGATGCGCGCCGGCGCGGCGTTCCACCAGAGGAAGCCGACGCAGGCGCCCCCCATCGCGATGGCGACGAGGGCGAGGTCGAGCGCGGCGTGGACGTGGTAGATCTGCACGTGCCGGTACTGCCAGTAGCCAATGAGCGTCAGTCCCGTGAAGGCGAAGGCCGAGGAACCCGCGGCCAATCCGTCCAAGCCGTCGGTGAGGTTGACGGCGTTCGCCCCGGCGGTGACGATGAACGTCACCCAGACGAGCCACAACGCCGTGCCGAGCAGCACCCCCGGCACGCTCGCCCGCGTGAACGAGATGACGGTGCTCGCCTGCGCCCAGTGCTGGATGGCGAGCGCGAACCCGACGCCGACGAGGATCTGGAGGAAGAACTTCCCCCGCTTGTTCAACCCGAGGCTCCGTTGGCGTCGCACCTTCAGCCAGTCGTCGGCGAAACCGATCGCCCCGGCGAGAGCGAGCGCGAGCATGGCGAAGCCGCCCGCCCAGGTGAACCCGGCGCTCGTGCCGATGTGGCCGACGAGGTAACCGGCGGTGGCCGCGATGATGATCGCGATGCCGCCCATCGTCGGCGTGCCCTCCTTCACGATGTGGATCGCCGGACCTTCCTTGCGGATCTGCTGGCCGATACGGCGGTCGGCGAGAGCACGGAGAAGAATCGGCGTCCCGAACCCCGAGACGAGGAGCGCGATCGTGCCGGCCATGAAGATCGGGATCATCGCCCGGCGCCGCCCTCTCCCGGTTGGCCCTTTCTCGCCGTACGGCGTTTCGCCCGTTCGATCCACGCCAGTTCGGCGCGCACCACCTCCCGGTCGTCGAACCTGAGGGTCACGTCGGCGAACTCCTGTGTCGTCTCGTGACCCTTGCCGGCCACGACGACGACGTCGCCGGGTCGGGCGGCACGCAGCGCGCCGGCAATCGCCGTGCGCCGGTTCGGTTCGACGACGAGCTTGGCGGGTCCGTCCATCCCGGCGCGGATCTCCTCGACGATTCCCTCCGGGTCTTCGCTGCGCGGATTGTCACTCGTCAGCACGACGACGTCGGCGAGGCGCGAGGCGACCGCGCCCATCACCGGCCGCTTCCCGCGGTCCCGTTCTCCCCCGCAGCCGAAGACGACGATGACGGCCGGCGGCGCGGGAACGTCCGCTCCGGCCCGCTCGGCACGTACCGCCCTGAGGACTTCCTCAAGGCCCGCCGGGGTGTGGGCGTAGTCGACGACGGCGACGACGCCACCGGCACCCTCGATCGCCTCGAAGCGACCAGGAACGCCGGTCACGCCGGCAAGGCCGTCGACGATGGCGTCGGGCTCGACGCCGAGAGCGCGGGCTGCGCTCGCCGCCGCGAGCGCGTTCGAAACGTTGAACTCGCCACCGAGATGGAGGTGCACGGCACGCTTTCCCAGCCGAAAGCTGGCCTCTGACAGGCTGAGCTCGAGCTCCCGCGCGTCGTCGAGCGAGTACGAGACCGTCGGGATCTCGGCACGGTCGAGGAGACGACGACCGAACTCGTCGTCGCGGTTGACGACGGCGAAGCGGGCGCGCTCCGGCGTGAAAAGGCGCGCCTTCGCCGCGAAGTAAGCCTCCATCGTCTCGTGGTAGTCGAGGTGATCGCGCGAGAGGTTCGTGAAGACCGCGACGTCGAAGCGGATCCCGTCGACCCGGTGCTGCACGAGGGCGTGTGAGGTCACCTCGATCGCGCTGGCGGCGCAACCCTCGTCACGTAGCCGCGCGAGCTGCCGTTGCAAGTGCGGCGACTCGGGCGTCGTGCGGGCCCCGTCAAGCGTCCCGATCACCCCGGTCGGCCACCCCGCCTCCTCGAGAATCGACCGCAGCAGATACGTCGCCGTCGTCTTGCCGTTCGTCCCCGTGATCCCGACGGTGTGGAGCGCGGCCGCGGGATCGCCCCAGAAAGCGCAGGCGGCCCGCGCCATGGCGAGGCGCGCCGTGCCCGGAGGCACGACGAGCTGCAGCGCGTCACCGACCTCGGCGCCGAGCGTGTGCTCGCAGATGAAAGCGACGGCGCCCGCCGCCGCGGCGAGCCCCGCGAAATCGTGTCCGTCGTGGCGGGAACCCGGAAGACAGCAGAAGAGCGCCCCCGGGCTCACCTCGCGGTCGTCGAAGACGACGTCGCGCACCGTGATGTTCTGACGCCTGCCGAGCTCGACGAGGGGGGCCACCCGGTCGACGATGCGGTCGATCGCGAGGTCTGCTTCCACGCCTTTTACCGCCGGGTTCGTCACCGCGGGCGCGCCGCGTTCGCGTTCGCTTCGAGCACGGCCGAAGACGAGGGAGGGATGTCAAAGCGACGAAGCGCGTAGCGCATGATCTGGGAGAACACCGGGGCGGACACCAGTCCACCGTAGATCGGCGACGGGTGGTTCAGTACGACGATCCCCGAGAGTTGCGGGTCCTCCGCCGGCACGAAACCGACGAACGTCGCGTTCCAGTCTCCGGCGACGTAGCCGAGTCCGGTCGTCTCGGGGACCTGCGCTGTGCCGGTCTTGCCGGCGACGGTGTAGCCGGGGATGTGGGCGCGCACGGCCGTCCCGTCCTGCACGACGCCTTCGAGCATCGGCACGAGCTCGGCGACTGTCGACGACGCGATCCGCTTGCTGCCGATCGGCGCGGCGACGAGGTGCTCGGTCGCGTCGGCGTCGACCGTGCCGGCGACGAGGCGGGGAGAGACGAAGACGCCGCCGTTGGCGATCATGTTGTAGGCGTCGAGCACCTGAAGCGGTGTCACCGCGATGCCGGTACCGATGGGGACGGCCGCCGCCGCTGACCCATACCAAGTCGACGGCGCGCCGACGATCCCGGCGGACTCCCCGGGCCAGTCGAGACCCGACGGTTCGCCGAAGCCGAAAGCCGCAAGGCTCGCCGCGAGACGGGCGAGCCCGAGACGCTGCGCGATCTCGATCGTGCCGATGTTCGAGGACTGGGCGAGGATCTGCGCCACCGTCAGCTGCTCGGTCGGGTGGTCTTCGGCGTCGGTAAACGTGTAGCCGCCGACACGGATCGAGTCCGGGACCGTGAAGGTAGTCGTCGGAGAGATCAGTCCCGCCTGCAGCGCGGCGGCGATGGTGACGAGCTTCATCACCGAGCCAGGCTGGTAGACGGTCGTCGCCGCCAGGTTCGACGCCGCTTGCTCGACCGACCCGTGCCGGCCGGCAACGAGATCAACCATCGCGAGGATCGCCCCGGTGTGGACGTCCATCACGACGGCGATACCGCTTCTCGCTCTCGTCCGCACGATTTGCGCCGCGAGGTCCTTTTCCACCTCCACCTGGAGCGGCTCGTCGATCGTCAGGACGACTCCCGTCCCCGACTGCGCCGCGGTGACGTGCGTCGGGGCGGTGGGGAGCGAGTACCCGCCCGGCGCGAGGGCGACGAGCTCGCTGCCGGGTTTCCCCGCGAGCAGGTTGTTCTCCGCCTCCTCGACCCCGGAATCGCCGACCCCGGCGGCGTTCACGCCACCGATCAGCGGCTGGAAGATTTGGCCCCCCGTGAGGACGCGCACGGTGTCGGGGGCGAAGGTGAGACCAGCGAGATCGCGGGCTTCGATCCGGGCGAGGCGCGCGTTGGTCAGCCCCCGGGCGACGACGACGTAACCGTCGCGCTCCCGCAGCTCGCGGACAAGGCCGGCGACGGGGACGCCGAGCAGCGGGGCGAGCTCCCTCGCCTCCGCGACGGGCGCCGTGATCTGGAAATCGTCGGCGATGACGTCGGTGCGCGGGACAGAGACGGCAAGAACGTCCCCGGTGCTGTCGTAGATGGGACCGCGCGCCGCGGCGAGCACGACCTCGTGCTCGACCTCGCTCCTTTCGTAGGCGGAGTAGTGGGCGGCGTCAGCGATCTGGACGACGGTGAGGCGGACGGCGAGACCGATCGCCGCGACGATGACGATCGCCGCGACGACGCCCAGCCGGGCTCGGCGCACGGTCGCCGGCGGCGGGCGGTGGCTGGTCTGGCGCCGGTCCGACCCCGTCACGTGGCCTTCCTCGGCCCCGCCGGCCCGATGGTCCGGCCGGGATCAACAGGGACGAGGTAGGTCACGCTTCTCGGCACGACCATGCCGAGCTCGTGCTCGGCGATGGCAAGGATGCGCGACGGCGACTCGAGCTGCGCCCGGGCGAGCTGCAGGTTCTGGTCCTTGGCGACGGACGTGGCGAGTTGCTCGTTCAGTTGGTCGAGGTGGACCTGCTGGGCGGCGACAAGGGCCTGACCGGCCGCGAGGAGAAAGAACGCCCCGATGACGACGACCACCGCCAGGATGAGGGTCGCGCGGGCACGTCGGCGGGCCCGTCGTGCCTCGAGCCCGTGACGGCCGACGACCGCGAGCCGGACCTCGTTCCCCCGCCTGGCCTCGTCGGCGGCCGCCGCTTCGACAGGCAGACGCGCGACATCGGCCGGCGTCATCGGTCCGCCCTCCCGGCGTCATCGGCCGCGAGGCGTTCGACGGCCCGCAGGCGCGCCGCCTCAGCCCGGGGGTTGCGCCTCACCTCGTCGCCAGACGGGCGCCGCGCGCCCCGGCTGAGCAGGCGCACCGCCGGTCGCGCGCCGCACACGCAGGCTAGACCGGGTGGGCACGCGCAGCCTCCGGTCGCCCACATCCGGAAACGCCCCTTCACAAGGCGGTCCTCGCCGGAGTGATAGGCGAGGGTGACGATGCGTCCCCCGGCGACAACGACGGTGAGCGCCGCGTCGAGCGCACGACTCAGCACGTCGAGCTCCTCGTTGACGGCGACGCGCAGCGCCTGGAAGACACGACTGGCGGGGTGACCCCGGCGCCGGGCGGCGGGCGGCACGCTCCTTTCCACCAGCTCGGCGAGCGCGGTCGTCGTCACGACTGGTCGGTGGCCGACGATCGCCCGGGCGATGCGGTGGGCGAAGCGCGTCTCGCCGTGCTCGGCGAACAGTTCCGCCAGCTCGTCCTCACCGAGGGTGTTCACGAGGTCCTGTGCGCTCGGTTTCGTCCCGCGGTCCATCCGCATGTCGAGCGGGGCTTCGTACCGGTACGAGAAACCCCGCTCCCGGTCGTCGAGCTGGTGCGAGCTCACCCCGAGGTCGAAGAGGACCGCCGAGACCCCACCGGCCCGGGCGAGCTCGGCGGGAGCGGAAGCCGCGACGACCGCGGCGAGGGCGTCGAACCGGGCCTGGTGCACCCGGGCACGTTCACCGAACGGCGCGAGTCGGGTCGCCGCCTCGGCGACGGCGTCACGGTCGCGGTCGATCCCGACGACGACGACATCGGAGCGACTGTCAAGGATCGCCGCGGCATGGCCGGCACCGCCGAGCGTCGCGTCGATGACGACGCCCGGCGGCACGGGCCGCACGAGCTCGACAACCTCGCTGACCATGACCGGCGTGTGGAATGTCCCCTGGCTCATCCGCAGCTCCCCGACTTCCGGCCGGGCGAAGGTCGCCCTGCAGAACGGATGGAGATCGGCGGAGAGGAGATGATGCTGGCCATCCTTGGCCGCAGCCGGGGAGCTGCGGATGAGCCAGGAGACATCGCTCGGTGGGTGGGTTGGGTAGCGCGAAGACGCCCGGAACCCCGGGCGGGGACGGAGGCGGACACCGTCGGCCACCGGCGCGATCACGCGCCGGTCGTGGCACCCGCGCCGGAGGGCACGAGAACCGTGGCGTTCCACATCGGCGGGGACCACAGCTCGACGTGGTCGATGACGCCGACGATGACGACTTCGCGCTCGAGGGCCGCGTAGGCGCGTAGGTCGGCGGCGACGAGGATCCGACCCTGCGGGTCGACCTCGGTTTCGTCGACGGCCGATGACCACTCCCGGACCTGGGCGCGCGCGAAACTGTCGATGGCGGAGGCATGCCGGAGCTCGACCTCGGCCCGGAAGGTCTCCGGTGGCCAAATGGCCAGGCAACCATCAAGGTGCGGGGTGAGGAAACAGAGGGAGCCGAGGCGGTTGCGGATGCGGACAGGCAGGATGAGGCGGCCCTTGGCGTCAAGGGAGTGGTCATATCTCCCGAAGAAACCGTTTTCGGGGCCCAACGTCGGAGTCTTTCCTCCTCGCCAGCACGGGGCGCCGAGCGGCTGATGCCGCTCCCCTGTCCTCCACTTCGCGCCACTTTATGTAACAATCCCCCACCTCGTCAACCACCTCGTCCTCTTTGAGCGTCGCGGCCTGCGACGACGCGCCTCCACGCTCCACCGAACGGAGAGCGCGGAAGCCGCCGAGCGGCGCGACGGCAAGGACGGCGAGGCGCCGAGACCGGATGACGACCGGAGCGGCGCGGCACGTCGAGCCGGCCCGCAAGGCGCAGGCGAACGATCCGGTGACGGCGGGCACGCGGATTGCGGCGCGGCGGGACCGACGATCGATCGGTTGACTCTTCTCACCCTCGGCCGCGCCGCGCGAGCGGCCGAGGGTCCTCGCCGCGATCCGACGGGTCAGGCGCCGGCCATGAGGAGGGCTCGGTGCGGTCAGTCCACGCCGACGAGGGTCTTCACCGCCGCGGTGATGGCACGCAGACCGGCCTGCGCGTCGGCAAAGAACATGCTCGTCTTCGGATCGGTGTAGAGCTCGTTGTCGATGCCGGCGTAGCCGTGGCCCATCGAGCGCTTGATGACGATGATGCTCTTCGCCTTGTCGACGTCGAGGATCGGCATGCCCGAGACGGCGTTGCCGGGGCGGCGGGCCGCCGGGTTCGTCACGTCGTTCGCCCCAATAACGAGGGCAACATCGGCGCGCGGGAACTCCGGATTGATCTCCTCCATCGTCTTCAGCTGCTGGTAGGGAACCTCGGCCTCGGCAAGCAGGACGTTCATGTGGCCCGGCATCCGCCCGGCCACCGGGTGAATCGCATAGGACACCTCAACGCCCCGCTTCTCGAGCAGGTCCGCCAGCTCCTTCACCACGTGTTGGGCGTGGGCCGCGGCGAGGCCGTAGCCGGGCACGACGATCACCTTCTGGGCGTAGGCGAGCTGGATGGCGACATCGTCGGCCCCGACCGAGCGCACCTGGCCCGTGGCGCCGGAACCGATGACGCTCGCCTGGTCGCCCGTTCCGAACCCGCCGGCGACGATGTTGACGATCGACCGGTTCATCGCGTCGGCCATCAGCTTCGTGAGGATGCTGCCGGAGGCACCGACGAGCGCACCAGCGATGATGAGCCCGACGCTGTTGATGACGAAGCCCGCCATCGCGACGGCCGTCCCGGTGAAGGCGTTGAGCAGCGAGATGACGACAGGCATGTCGGCCCCGCCGATCGGCATGACCATGATGACGCCCATGACGAACGAGGCGACGGCGATCCCGATCAGTGTGAGGTCGCTGTTCGCGCCCGACAGGATGTACCCGGTCCCGGCGCACAGTCCCAGCGCGAGCACGAGGTTGACCATGCGGCCGCCGGGAACGACGATCGGCTGCGACGGGATGAAGCCCTGCAGCTTGCCCGCGGCGACGATCGAGCCCGAGAGCGTCACGGCGCCGATGACGACGTCGAGGACGCTCGTCACCGAGGTGCGCGCCGCGATCGTCGGCGCGTGGTAGATCCCGGCAAGCCGGATGAAATCCGCGATCGCGACGAGTGCCGCGGCCCCGCCACCGACAGCGTTGAACAAGCTGACGAGTTGCGGCATCGCCGTCATCTCGACGGAGCGGGCGAGGTAGAGCCCGACACCGGAGCCGATGACTCCGCCGACGGCGAGCATCAGCCAACCCGTCGTCGAGATCGTCCCGTCGTGGGCGATGAGGGCGAGGGTCGCCGCGACGGCGACGGTCATGCCGACGGCGGAAAGCCGGTTCCCGTGGTTCGCCGTTGGCGGGGCGTTCATGAGATGGAGCCCGACGACGAAGCAGGTCGCGGCGGCAAGGTAGATGAGCGTGATGACGTCGTTGAAGGCACTCATCAGGAACGCTCCTCGGCTTTCTCGGCCTCTTGGCGCGCCGCGGCCGGACGACGCTGGAACATCTTCAGCATCCGGTCGGTGACCGTGTAGCCGCCGACGACGTTCATGCCGGCGAACACCGCGGCGATGAACGCGAGCGTGTACCCGACGGCGCTGTGCGCCGTCGACGCGATGAGGAACGCCCCGACGATGACGACACCATGAATGGAGTTCGCGGCGGACATCAAGGGCGTGTGGAGCGTCTGGGGAACCTTGGAGATCACCTCGAACCCCACGAGAAGACTGAGCACGAAGATCGTGACATCAGTGACAAGACTCGTATCCATCGACTCAGGCTCCGTTCGCTAGAGGTTCGCTACCAGCCGACCTCGCCAGTTCCGCCGTCGCGGGGTTGACGATTTCTCCTTCGCGCGTGATGACGACTCCTGCCTGGATCTCGTCGGCAAGGTCGATCGCGACCTTGCCGTCGCTCGTGAGATGGGCAAGGAGCGCGCAGATGTTGTGCGAATACGCCGTCGAGGCGCCGTTCGCCATCGTCGAGGCGAGGTTGCCGGCTCCAATCACCGTGACGCCATTCTCCGTGACGATCGTCGCCTCGGGCTGGGATCCCTCGACGTTGCCGCCGAGCGAACTCGCCGCCATGTCGACGATCACCGATCCGGCGCGCATCGCGGCGAGCGCCTCAGCAGTAACGAGGAGAGGAGGACGACGGCCGGGAACCTGCGCCGTCGTGATGACGACGTCGTGCTGGGCGATGTGCCCGTTCAGCTCCGCCTGTTGTGCCCTCGTCTCCTCGGCGGTGAGCGCCCGCGCGTAGCCGCCCTCGCCGGCGGCGTCGGCGACCGATTTCAGCTCGACGAACCGCCCGCCGAGCGACTCGACCTGTTCTTTCGCCTCGGGTCGGACGTCGTACCCCTTGACGATCGCGCCCAACCGGTGGGTCGTCGCGATCGCCTGGAGTCCGGCGACCCCGGCCCCGAGCACGAGCACCTCGGCGGGACGCGCGGTCCCTGCCGCCGTCATGAGGAGTGGGAAGTAACGCCCGAAGGCGTTCGCCGCGACGAGCGCCGCCTTGTAGCCGGCGACGTTCGCCTGCGAGCTGAGGACGTCCATCGACTGGGCGCGGCTCAGCGTGCGCGGCAGCGTGTCGAGGCTCACGGCCGTGACGCCAAGGGCGGCGAGACGCGTGGCAAGGGCGGCATCGACGAGCGGGTCGAGCAGGCCGATGACGACCTGTCCCCTTCTCAGCTTCGCCAGATCGGCGGCGGCGGGGCGGCCGACGAACAACAGGACGTCGGCCTCGGCGAGGCAACGGGCGCGATCGGAGATCGTCGCCCCCGCGTCGACGTAGGCGTCGTCGAGGAACCACGCCGCAAGTCCCGCGTCCTTCTCGACGAGGACGGCGAAACCCGCGGAGCGGAGCTTGCCGACGTCGTCGGGCACGAGCGCGACCCGACGCTCACCTTCTCCGGCCTCGCGCACGACGGCCACCACCTGTGCCGGGCCCGTCGTCGGACCGCCTACCGGTTCTCCTGACGCCGCGGACGGATCCGCCCGATCTGCCATCATCTCCCTCCTTGGGTGCCCGAGTCACCACCGCACCCACCAGTCGAGCCGGTGGCGCGACCCGCGCCCCCAGCCCCCGTCCCATCGATGCAAAGCGGCGCCGCGCGCTCCCGCCGAGACGCGTTTCAGATCAGCTCCGGCACCATGACGATCGCGCCGCACGGGCATTCGGCAACGCAGATGCCGCAGCCCTTGCAGAAGTCGTAGTCGAAGGCGTACCGCTTCTCGGGTCCAAGTTTAGACACTGCGGCGTCAGGGCAAACCCGTAGCAGTTGTCGCATTGGAAGCAGTTGCCGCACGACAGGCCGCGGCGCGCCTCGAAGAGCGCGTTCGACCCGTCGAATCCGCCGATGACTTCCTCGACGCCCGTCTGACGAGGACCCGGTATCCCGACGCGGCGGCAGCTCGGGCAACCGCCAGCCGTACAAGATCGCCGCATCGCCGAGGAACCGCTCGACGGCGCGCGGGCCGATCGCCTCTTCACGATGCTCGCGTCGATTTGCCGCGCTCACCAGGGCCGATGGGCACGAGCCCCCTGGTATCGGTCCGCCGCGGCCCCGCGAAGAATGGGTCGACCGACCCTTCCGTTGCGGCGGACCGGGCTCTAACGTGGCGGCGTGCCTTCCCGCCACGATGTCGTGATCGATCGTGACGGGGTCGACTCGCTCATCACGTCGCTCCGCACCGAGGGTTACCGCGTCATCGGCCCCGTCGTGCGCAACGGCGCCATCGTCCATCGTGAGATCCATTCGGTAGAGGAGCTCCCGATCGGCTGGCACGACGAGCAGAGACCCGGTTCGTACCGCCTCGTGCAGGGCGACGACGGCGCGCTGTTCGGCTGGGCGGTCGGTCCCGAATCGTTCAAGCAGTCCGTCTTCCCCTCGCAGTCGATCGTCTGGCGAGGCCGGCGCGACGGCAAGGACGTCGTCGTCGAGGAGCCGGCCGACGACGCGCCGCCCGAGGCATTCTTCGGAGCGCGCCCCTGCGAGGTCGCCGCCCTCGACGTCCTCGGTGGCGTGCTCGCCGGGAGCGCGAGCCCCGACCCCGTCTTCGGGCGGCGGCGCGGCGCGGCGCTCGTCGTCGCCGTGGAGTGCGGTGCCCCCGCCGCCACGTGCTTCTGCACCTCGATGGGCAGTGGTCCGGCCGCCGGGGCGAACTACGACCTCGCGCTCACCGAGCTGGCCGGCCCTGATCGTCGCTTCCTCGTCGCCGTCGGCTCCGAACGGGGCGCGGCGCTGCTCGCCGCGGTCCCCTCGCGACCGGCGAACCCTGACGACCTGCGGGATCGCGACGAGGTCATCGGGACCGCGACGGCCGCGATCGGCAGGACCCTCGACGCCGCGGCGGTGCCACAGCTGCTCGCCCGGAACCTCGAGCACCCCCGGTGGGACGACGTCGCCTCCCGTTGCCTCGCCTGCGGCAACTGCACCCTCGTCTGCCCGACCTGCTTCTGCGCCGCTGTCGAGCAGACGACCGACCTCACCGGCGGCATCACCGAGACCCGGCGCTGGGATTCCTGCTTCGACCTCGCCCATTCCTACCTCCACGGCGGGTCGGTACGCGTCTCGACGAGATCCCGCTACCGCCAGTGGATGACGCACAAGCTGTCGACCTGGGTCGACCAGTTCGGCAATTCCGGCTGCATCGGTTGCGGACGCTGCATCACGTGGTGCCCGGTTGGCATTGACATCACCGAGGAAGTCGCGGCGATCGCGGCAAGCGACGGCGCGCTGAAGAAGGACGAACCCGCCGAGGTTCGGGACAGGTAGGCCCATGGAAGAGATGCGGGATCTCATCGCCAAGAACAGCTTGTTCGCCGGTCTCCCGGACTCGACGATCGAGCTCGCCGTCGGGTGCGCGCAGAATGTCGCCTTCGAGCCCGGTGCCCGCATCCTCGTCGAGGGCGAGCCGGCCGACACGCTCTACTTGCTGCGCCGCGGGCGCGTCTCCCTGCAGGTGCAGCGGCCCTCGGGCAAGCCGCTCATCATCGAGACGATCGGCCCGCACTGCGTCCTCGGCTGGTCATGGCTCGTGCCGCCCTACCGCTGGCAGTTCGACGGCGTGGCGATCGACCCGGTCGGTGCCATCGCGATCGATGGCACGTGCCTGCGCGCCAAGGCCGACGAAGACCCGGTCTTCGGCTACGCCCTGCTGCAGCGGATCAGCGGCGTGTTGCTCAGCCGACTGCAATCGACCCGCGTCCGTCTTCTCGACCTCTACGGGCACAGCCTTGCCGACTGAAGCCGAACACCTGGCAACGGGGCCCTTCGTACCCAGCCGCTACCGCGTCGTCGATCGCCAGCCGGAGACTTCGGACATCACGACGCTCTGGCTCGAGCCGATCGACGAGCCGATCGAGTCGTTCCGGGCCGGACAGTTCAACATGCTCACCGCCTTCGGCGTCGGCGAGGTCGCCATCTCCATCAGCTCGGCGCCGGGGGCGCCGGGCCCCGTCGAGCACACGGTGCGCGACGTCGGCGCCGTGAGCCATGCCCTGGCCTCCTCGGCTATCGGCGACGTCGTCGGCGTGCGTGGTCCGTTCGGGACGGACTGGGGCCTCGAGAGTCTCGAGGGCCGCGATGTCGTCGTCGTCGTCGGGGGCATCGGGTTGGCGCCCTTGCGCGGCGCGATGCGTTTTCTCGCCGCGAACCCGTCGCCGGCGCGCCACGTCGCGCTGCGCGTCGGCGCCCGCCTGCCGGACCAGATCGTCTTCCCCGAGGAGATGGCCCGCTGGAGCGAGATGGGCATCGACGTCGAGGTGACCGTCGACGTCGCCGACACCGGATGGACCGGGCACGTCGGCGTCGTGACCCAGATCCTGCGCGAGCTCCCTTTTGATGGATCCGGCGCGATAGCGCTCGTCTGTGGCCCGGAGATCATGATGCGCTTCAGCGCCCGGTCGCTCATCGACCTCGGAGTGCAACCCGAGAACATCCGCGTATCGCTCGAGCGCAACATGCAGTGCGGCATCGCCCTCTGCGGGCACTGCCAGCTCGGACCGTACCTATTGTGCCGGGACGGGCCCGTCGTCCCCTACGCGCCCCTCGCGGCGGAGCTGATCACGGAGATCGAGAGATGACGACTCGACCGACACTCGCGGTGTGGAAGTTCGCGTCGTGCGACGGCTGCCAGCTCGGCATCCTCGACTGCGAGGACGAGCTGCTCCAGCTGGTGTCCGCCGTGAGAATCGCGAGCTTCACCGAGATGACGAGCGCGGTGATCGAAGGTCCCTACGACGTCTCGCTCGTCGAAGGCTCGATCACGACCGCCGACGACGCCGAGCGGATCCTCGCCGTGCGCGCCGCCTCGGGCCTGCTCGTCACCATCGGGGCCTGCGCGACGGCCGGTGGCATCCAAGCGCTGCGCAACTACGCCGACGTCGGCGAGTACACGTCGACGGTCTATGCCCATCCGGAGTACATCTCGACTCTCGACAAGAGCACGCCGATATCGGAACACGTCAAGGTCGATTTCGAGCTGCGCGGCTGCCCGATCAACCGCATGCAGATCGTCGAGGTCGTCACGGCGCTGCTCGCCGGCCGCCGTCCTGTCATCCCGGGATACAGCGTCTGCGAGGAGTGCAAACAGCGGGGCAACCTCTGCGTCCTCGTCGCCCATGGCACGCCGTGCCTCGGCCCGGTGACGCGGGCCGGCTGCGGCGCCCTCTGCCCCGCCGTCAACCGCGGCTGCTACGGCTGTTTCGGCCCGGCGGACACGACGAACACCGGGTCGCTCTCGAGACGGCTCACCGACCTCGGCCTGTCCGAACGGGGGGTGACGCGCCTGTTCCGGACGTTCAACTCCGCCGCAAGCGAGTTCTCAAAGGAGAGCCTCGAGCATGACGCCTAGCGGAGCCATCGCCAACCGCAAGATCGATGTCCACGGGCTCGCCCGCGTCGAAGGAGAGGGGTCGCTCCACGTGGCGATCCGCGACGGTGTCCTCGAGCAAGTCGAGCTCGAGATCTTCGAGCCACCGCGCTTTTTCGAGGCCTTCTTGCGCGGTCGCAGCTTCGAGGAGCCACCGGACATCACGGCCCGCATCTGCGGCATCTGCCCCGTCGCCTACCAGATGTCCGCCTGCGCCGCGCTCGAGGACGCCTGCGGGGTCGAGGTCGATAGCCGCATCGGCAAGCTGCGGCGCCTTCTCTACTGCGGCGAGTGGATCCAGAGCCACGCCCTCCACATCTACCTGCTCCACGCCCCCGACTTTTTCGGCTGTCGGGACGCCGTCGAGCTCGCGGCGCTCGACGCCGCCGCCGTCCAGCGCGGCCTGCGGTTGAAAAAGACCGGAAACCACCTCATGGAGACCGTCGGCGGACGGGCGATCCACCCCGTCAACGTACGCGTCGGCGGTTTCTACCGCGCCCCGTCGCGCGAGGAGATCGCCGCCCTCATCGAGCCGTTACGAGTGGCCCGGGCCGAATCCCTCGAGACGGTCGCCTGGGTCGGCGGCTTCGATTTCCCCGAGATCGAGGGCGATTACCGCTTCGTCGCGCTCTCGCACCCGGATCACTACGCCATCGAAGCCGGCCGCATCGTCTCCTCCGACGGGATCGACGCCTCAGCCGCCGAGTTCGCCGAGATCGCCGTCGAGGAACACGTCAAGCGCTCGACGGCGCTCCACTCCCGGCTCCGGGGCCGTGACCCGTACCTCACCGGTCCACTCGCTCGCTACGCCCTCAACGAGTCGAAGCTGCCGCCGATTGCCCGCGAAGCGGCGGCTGCGGCCGGCCTCGGCCCCGTCTGCAACAACCCGTTCAAGAGCGTGATCGTGCGCGCCGTCGAGCTGCTGTTCGCCTGCGACGAGGCACTGCAGCTGGCGACGGAGTACGAGCCGCCCGAGCCGCCCGCCGCCAAGGTCGTGCCGCGCGCCGCCAGCGGGGCGGGCGCGACCGAGGCGCCGCGCGGGATGCTTCTGCAGCGCTACGAGTTGGACGCCGAAGGCACGATCCAGTCGGCGCGCATCATGCCCCCCACCGCGCAGAACCAGCTGACCATCGAGTCCGACGTCCGCCAGGTCGTCGAGTCGGGCCTCGAGCTGGGCGACGCCGAGTTGACGGCGCGTTGTGAGCTTGCCATCCGCAACCACGATCCGTGCATCTCCTGCGCGGCCCACTTCCTCGACGTCTCGATCGATCGTTCATGACGGCACGTGTCGTCGTTGCCGGGATCGGCAACGACTTTCGCCGCGACGACGGTGCCGGGCCCGCCGTCGCCCGACTCGTCGCTGCCTCGAGCGAGGCGGTCGACATCGGCCCGATCGCCGAACCGCTCGACCTCCTCGGTCGCTGGGAGGACGCGGATCTCGCCGTCCTCGTCGACGCGACGCGCTCCGCCGCCCCGGCGGGGACGGTGCACCTCGTCGATCTCGCCACCGCCGGCGAGGAGTCGGGCGCGAGCACCCACGCCATCGGGCTCGGGCGCGTCGTGCGACTCGCCGAGGTCCTCGGGGAAGCACCGGATCGTGTCGTCGTCGTCGGCGTCGAGGGGGAAGACTTCTCCGACGGGACCGGGCTTTCGCCGGCAGTCGAGCGCGCCGTGCCGCGCGCGGCGCGCCGCATCACCGCTCTCATCGCCGAAACGACGTGATCGGCGGCCTTTGATGTGCATGAGCCGGCTCCATAGGATCGTCTCGGTTGCCGACGACGGAACGGTTGTCGCGGCGGACATCGACGGGAGCACGCACCAGCTGTCGTTGCTCGCCTACGAAGGCGACCCGGTGCAGCCCGGTGACTGGGTCGTCGCCCACAGCGGCTACGCCCTTGGTCCCGCCGATCGCGCCGAGGCCGAGTCGGTGCTCGCGCAGTGGCGCGCCGGCATGACGCGGCAAAATCCGTACGCCAGTCCGAACTAGGAGACGAAATGGCCAATCCGACCAGCTCAGCAGCAAAGACCCGCCTTCCCGGACTCTACGTCGCCGGCGCCACGGCGATCGTCAGCGGCATCTCCGTCTTCGTCAACAGCTACGGCGTGAAGAGCTTCACCTCGCCGGCCGTCTACACGACAGCGAAGAACCTCGCCGCAACGCTCGTCATCGCCGCCGTCGCTGCCGTCGCCTGGCTGGTCGCCCGGCGCGAGCGTCCCAACGCCTGGCGGATGGCCCTCCCCGCGGCGGCCGACCCGGCGCGCCCGCTCTCCGGCTTTTCCCGCCTCGCGGGGTTCCTCTACGTCGCCGCGATCGGCGGCGGAGCCGCCTTCATCTTCTTCTTCGACGGCCTGGCCCGCACCTCGGCCGTGCCCGCCGTCTTCCTCCACGACACGCTCGTCATCTGGGTTGCCCTCGCGGCGCTCCCGCTCCTCGGCGAGCGGCTCGGACGTTGGAACCTCGTGGCGATCGCGCTGCTCGTCGTCGGCGTCACGGCGACCTCGGGTGGCGTCGGCCATCTCGTCGTCAACTCGGGCAACGCCCTCGTGCTCGCCGCCACGGTGCTCTGGGCGATCGAGACGATCATCGCCAAGCGTCTCCTCGCAGGCGTCGGACCCTCGACCCTGGCGCTCGTGCGGATGGGCGGTGGCGCCGTCGTCCTCCTCGGCTACCTCGGGGCGACGGGCCAGTTCCACACCCTCGTCGGGCTCGGCGCGAGCGAGCTGCGCTGGGCGCTCGTCACCGGATGCCTGCTCGGTGCCTACGTGGCGACGTGGATGACCGCGCTCAGCCGGGCCCGCGCCGTCGACGTCACCTCGGTCCTCGTCGCCAGCGCGGCGGTGACGCTCTTCCTCGACGCCGTCGTCCACCACACGGGACTTGCCCCCGACACGCTCGGCCTCGTGCTCCTCGCGCTCGGCGTCGTGGCGGTGATTCGGGCCTGGCCGCGAGTCGCCCGCGCGTGACGGCCGGGCCCATCCTCTTCGCGCGGTACGCCTACCCACCGAACGCCCTCGGTTACTGCGGCCCCGCCGACCACGAGGCGCTGCTCGGCGCGGCGAGTAACGGTGATCTCCGGGGGCTCAGCCACCTGGCGGCACGCTTCGAGGGCGCCTGGCCATATCTCGAGCTCATCGCCGGTTGCAACGGCATCGCCGACCCGCTCGACGAGCGCGTCGTCGAGGCCTACTGGGTCGGTAACGCGCTGCTCGACCGCGTCCCGGCACAGGCCCTCATCGCCTCGCTCGAGAGCCGCTTCGCCCGACAAGTCGCACCCGACTTCCCATCGATGGCGGCGGCGGTCCCCCTCGGCGGGGTCGCGCACCACAGCTTCCACGTTTTCGCCGTCTATCCCTGGCTCGGCCTCTTACGGTCCGGCACGCAGGGACCCGCCCTCACCGTTCTCGACCGCTGCCGTATCCGCTGGGGACGGGTCGAGGCCGTCGACGGCGACAACCTCATCGTCGCCAACCGGACGCTCGAGTTCCGCGACGACCGACTCGTTCTCGGCAAGGTCTGCCTGGAGAAGGCCCGGCGCGGCACGTCCGGCATCGAGATCCTCGACGACCTCGCCGTCGGCGAGGTCGTCTCGCTCCACTGGGACTGGGCGTGCGAACGGTTGTCGACGGCGCGCCTCGGCCGGCTGCGCCGGGCGACGGCACGCAACCTCGCCGCGGTGAACGCCCTCAGCCGGCCCGGACCCGCCGTCGCCGCCAGCTCCTGGGGCAACTAGCGACGCAGCCCACGCTGTGCCCGTCGCCGGCCCGGCGGGGGCGCCAGCGGCGGTGGCGTCCGGAAGGCGGCACAATGCCGAGATGAAGCTGGCCGCAAGCGGTGGGATCGCGCTCGCGCTCACGGTCGTCGCCAGCTTCACGACGGCCTTCTCGACCGGCGCCGAGGTCGTCACCGGCGTCGCCATCGGTCTTTTCGTCTCGGCCGGGGTCGTCGCAGCCCGCCGTCGGTCCCGCCGCCGGAGCGCCGGACGGCCCGTCACCCCGACGGCGGGCGGCATCGTCACCGAGACGTCGGCAGGCCCGCTAACGATTGGCTTCGTCGCCTGGGCGACGCTCGCCGCGATCGCGCTCTCCTTCGAGCTGTGGAACTACTTCTTGTCGCCGCGCCCGGCGCACCCGACGGTCAGCTACTTCCTCGCCGGGGCAGCCGGCGAGCCGTGGTCGCGGGGCATCCTCTTCCTCTTGTGGCTCGCCCTCGGCGCTTACCTCACGCGCCCATGAACGACCGGACGCTCACCATCGCGGCCTGGATCGCTCTCGGCGTGGTCTTCCTCGCGCTCCAGATCCTCGCCGCGGCGACCCGGCGCCTCTTCCCCGGGGTCGGCACCGCTCTCGACCGGATCGTCGCCCTACCGGCCGGACGGGTCGTCGTCGCGCTCGGCTGGATGTGGCTCGGCTGGCACGTCTTCGCCCGCTGACCACTCTCCCCCGAGCCCTTTCGCGAGCTGAGCCTCCAGTTCCCCGCCGGCACAATCGACGACCGCCGTCCCGGCGTCGAGCGCCGCGCCGAGCTGCCGCCGCTCCTCATCGCCCACGGCGAGAAGCGAGGCCAGATGGCGCTGCTCGGCACGTATAAGGGCCATCGTGAAGAACCACGCCCCGGCGCGACTGCGCCGCTGGGCGAGGCCGGTGAGCTTGCGACCGTCCCGCGTCACCTCCCCCGGCCCGATCCCCGAGAAGCAGACCTGGCGCGACCACGCCGTCGCGGCGAGTCGCCCGGCGTGCACGACCAGCCCGTCACCGTCCCCCGACGAGTCGGCGATGGCGTCACGGAAGAGCGCGCCGACCCAGGCCGCCGCCCGCACGACGTCGGGATCGGTGAGCGGATCCGCCGCCGGCACGAAGAGGTCGACCCAGAGCTGCGCGCCCGGCACGACGAGGACGGCGCCGCCACCACTGTGACGGCGCACGACAGCGAGGCCGAGCCGCGCGCAGCGCCGGCTATCGACGTCGCTTTCCCGCTGGCCACTGCCGAGGACGACCGCTGCCGCCGTCGGGTGGGCGAGGCAGGCGAGGCGTTCGCCGCCGGGATCGGGCCGGCTGGCGACGAGCGAGGCGGGCAGGCCGTGCCGTTCGACAAGCCGCCAGCCGCCACGCCAGGGTGGCGCCGGCTCCCCCACGGGTTGCCGCTAGCCGACGCGCTCGACGAGCGGCGCCACATAGGGCTCCCACTCGGCGCGCACGTCGCCGCTCGCGGCGAGCAACCAGACCCGCGAACGGGGCGCGTGCGGCGGGCGGCGCAGGGTAAGACCGGTCTCCTCGAGCGGGCGGTCCTGTTTCAGCGAATTGCAGCGCCGGCACGCCGCGACGACGTTCTCCCAGATGTGCGCCCCGCCACGGCTGCGCGGCATGACGTGGTCGATGTTCTCGGCCTGTCCGCCGCAGTACTGGCAGCGATGGCCGTCGCGGGCGAACACGCTCCGCCGCGTGATGGCGATCCGCGCTTGGCGCGGCACCCGGACGTAGTGCGACAACCGGACGACCGACGGCTCGGGGAAGGCGACCCGCTCGGAGTGGTAGGAGCGCCCGGTGTCGTGGACGAGCTCCGCCTTCTTGTCGATGACGAGGACGAGCGCCCGCCGCGACGACACGACGCAGATCGGCTCGTACGTCGCGTTGAGAACGAGAGACCTGCCGTTCACGTCAGGCCCGATCTTGCTTGCAGACGTCGCTTCCCGGCATCACCGGCGAGGCTAGCGCGCGAGCCTCCGGCGCCCCGGCCCCGTCCCTTGCAGAGTCCGCATCTGGCGGGCCCAGACGAGGTAGTCGACGAGGTCCTCCGCCGACGGGATGGCGCGGGCGTCGCCGTAGGCGAGCTCCATGCGGAACGCGACCCAGTCGCGGTCCGGCAACGGGAGGTAGGGACGTCGGCGCCACCAACGTCGCGGCACGAGGCTGAGGCCGAGTCGTACAGCCGCCGGCACGAGGCGCGGTCGACGGACGAGGACCACACCGAGTGATATGCCGAGGCGCGTCAGTGCCGCGCCGTCGGCTCGTTCCATGCCTTCAGCGCTCGCGCCCGAACCGGGAGCGGAGGCGCCGGCCGATCATCGAGAGTTCCTGGGAGAGCACCCACGGTTTCGCCCGGCGGTTCGCGGCGGCGTCCTGCCGTCCGAGGACCTGACGCGCGCTGCGTTCGAAGAGCAACGCCGCGACGAGCATGAGGAGGAATCCGCAGGTCCCGATCAGCGTGGAAGAACGGAACGAGACGAGCAGCACGATGAATCCCATGAGAAAGACGAGCGCCGACCAGCGCATCGACCGACTGGCGAGCGAGTGCGGGCTCCTCGGCCGGACACGGCCCGCAAACCCGCGGTCGTGCTCGTAGAGCTTCTCTTCCATCTCGTGGAGAATGCGCTGCTCGTCTTCCGAAAGCGGCACCATCGCCCCCTTCTCGCCGCGCTCATCCGCCGGGGACCGCACCCCGGCTGTGCTCTCTGCCGCCACGCTAATCCGCGAGGAACGCCCGGCCGCGCGCGCCATGCTCGCGCCGCGCTCTCCGGGGCGACGATGGCGAGATTCGCCTGCTAGCGCCGATCTCGACCATTGCGACGATGCATCCCCGTCGCTCGGCGCCCCGCCGCCGCCACCGACGAGATGGCGCTCGGCCCGAAGCGGCGCCGAATCTCGTCCGCCGCCAGCTCGACACCGGCGCGGGCCGAATCCGCCTCCGGCTCGGTCCCGGCGCCGTCCGTCCCCGTGAACAGGCCGAGCTGCTCGCCGTGCTCGAGCGTCGCCTCGTCGAGGTGCGACACGGACACGCCGAGCAGGCGGACGCCCCGGCCGAGCTCGACCGCGGCGAGCAGCTCGTTCGCCACCGCGGCGATCTCTCCCGCCGTTGTCGCCGGTCGCTCGAGCGATCGGGACCGGTCGATCGTCTCGAAATCCGCGAAGCGCACCTTCAGCGAGATCGTGCGGCCCGCGACGCCGCGTCCCCGACAGCGCGCCGCCACCGAGACGGCGAGCTCCCGGACCTTGCTCGACAGCGACTCGAGGTCACGGTCGTCGACCGCGAACGTCTGCTCGTGGCCGATGGAACGGACGACGCGGTCGGTGACCACCCGGCGGTCGTCCCGGCCCGAGGCGAGGTCGAAAAGCGTCGTGCCGTGCGCGGAGCCGAACATGGCGACGAGCCGCTCCCGTCCGAGAAGAGCGAGGTCGTCGACGGTCGACACGCCGATGCGCCGCAGTCGCTCCGCCGTGGCCGGCCCGATCCCGGGAACGGCGCGCACGGGATGGGCGCGCAGGAAGGCGAGCTCGTCGGCGGCCGCGACGAGGACGATTCCGGCGCCCGGGTCGAATCCGTCCCGTCGCACACGGGGTTTCGCCGCCTTGGAGGCGAGCTTGGCGACGAGCTTCGTGCGACCGACGCCGATGGCGCAGGCGAGATGCAGCTCGTCGAGGACCTTCTGGCGCAGGGTCGTCGCGATCGTCAAGCTGTCGCCGAACAGCTGATGGGCGCCGGAGACGTCGAGGAACGCCTCGTCGATCGAGATCGGCTCGACGATCGGCGTCACCTCGTAACAGAGGCCGACGAGACGCTCGCTCGTCTCCGTGTACGACGCGAAGTGCGGCGCGACGACGACGATCCCCGGGCAGAGCCGGCGCGCCACGCCGATCGGCATCGCCGACCGCACGCCGAAGACGCGCGCCTCGTAGGAAGCGGAAGAGACGACCGATCGCGGCCCCGTCCCGCCGACGACGACCGGTCGACCGGCGAGCGAGGGGTCAGCGAGGATCTCGACCGCGACAAAGAACGAGTCCATGTCGAGGTGCAGGACGTCGGTGGCGTCGATCATCCCGCCCCATCGCCGCGACGCGTCCTGGGAGCCGGCAGCGTCCACCGACGTGCCGTCCCTCAGCGCCCGAGCCAGACCCGGCGGAAGGCCTCGGCGTAATCGACGCCCGCCGCCCGGCCCGCCTCGGCGGCGCGTTCTTCCATCACCTGCCGGAACGACTCACCCCCATCACCGAGCTGACTGACGTGGCAACAGACGGCATCCGCCTTGCGCTTCACGGTCGCGGTCACCTCGACGTAGACGTTCGGCTCGAGAGAGCCGGACAACAGGGCGAAGTCGACGGAATGCGGTGGCCCGGATTGCGGGAAGTACAAGGGCGACGACGCCGCCGGCGCGGCGGCGTCCAGTGCCGCGAAGCCGACGACGCGGTGGTCGCGATGGTTGTAGTAGTGCTCGCCGAAGAAGACGGCGAGCGGGTCCGGGCAGACCAAGACCTGCGGACGAAGCTCGCGCAGCAACGAGACGAGCTCGCCGCGCAGCTCCGCGTCGTTCTCGAACTCCCCGTCGGGACGGCCGAGGCGGTGCACGCCCGCGAGCCCGAGAACCGCCGCCGAGGCCTCGGTCTCGGCGGCACGGGCTGCGACGAGCGACTCGGCTTGCGTCGTCGCATCCCGTGTGCCCTTGTCCCCTGCCGCACAGACGATGAGGTCGACGGCGCATCCGGCGTCCGCCCAGCGCGCGAGCGTCCCGCCGCACGAGACGTCGGAATCGTCGGGGTGGGCGTAGATAGCGACGGCGCGGCGCGGCGCTTCGCCGAGAAGCTCGACGGGCACGGCCGTTCAGCTCGGCGACGGGCGGCGCGCGCCGAGAGCCGGCTCGCCCTTGCCCATCCGGTGCTGCTTCGGCGCCGTCGCCTTCGTCAAAAGACCCGCCTCCCGCTCGAAATCGCCGAGGTTCTCAAAACCCTTGTAAACACTGGCGAAGCGGATGTAGGAAACCTCGTCAAGCTCCCGCAGCCGGTCGAGCACGGCAACGCCGATCTGCACGGTCGTTACGTCCCGCGCGCCGTGGGCGAGCTCGTTCTCGACGGCGACCGCGAGCGCCTCGATCTCGTCGTCGTCGACCGGTCTGTTCTTGCACGCCGCCCGGACGCCGGCGATGACCTTCTCCCGGCGGAACGGCTCCCGCTCCGCCGACCGCTTCACGACGAAGGTGACCACCCCGCTGACTCGCTCGAACGTCGTGAAGCGATAGCCGCACTGACGGCACTCCCGGCGGCGGCGGATCGATTCACCCCGGTCGACCTCACGCGAGTCGACGACATGGTCGTCGCCAGCTGAGCACCTCGGACACCGCACCGCGGGAGAGTAGCGCCCCCGCCGGACCGACCGGCAGGCAACCGCGCGCCAGCCGACGGCATCAGGGGACGGTGAGCACCGCTCCCGGCCGCAGCGGCGCCCCGTGCAACTCGGCGGCGAGTGCCGCGACGACCTCGACCGGGTCACCCTGCGGGTCGAGCCGCGTGGCGATGCCCCACAGGGTGTCGCCGGGACGGGCGACGTAGACAACGGCGTGATCGGCCCGGCCGGCGACGGTGCTTCCCTCTGTCGCCCGGAGCGCTCCCGCCGCGAACCAGAACCCGACGAGCGCGACGAGCGTCGCGAGCCCCCCAACGGCACGGCGCCACGTCCCGGCCCGCGGCCCAGCGCCGTCACGGAAGCGTGCATCGCGGGCGACGAGCGCGAGTTGGCCGTCTGACACCAGGCGGATCCGCGCCGCACCGACTGAACTCACCACCGCCGCCATGCTCGCCTCCGGCCAGCACGATCTCGCTCGCTTCTCGAACCTCTGTTCGAGAACCTCGACCCCATCGTTCCACGAACGTCTGTTCGGTGTCAACGACTCTACGAACGGGTGTTCCACGAACGAATGTTTGCATTCGGCTGTGACAACGATGTAACTTCATCGCAGGACGTGGCCGTAGGCCGCTGGCGAAAGGCGGGGTAGATGGCCGAAACGCAGCTGTCAGGCAAGCGTCGTCAGATCCTCGAGTTCATCGAGCGGCAGGTCCGCGAACGCGGCTACCCGCCGTCCGTGCGGGAGATCGGTGAGGCGGTCGGCCTCACCTCCTCCTCGACCGTGCATGCCCACCTACAGATCCTCCAGCGCCAGGGCTACCTCCGCCGTGACCCGACAAAGCCGCGCGCCATCGTCGTCTCCTTCGAGCCCTCGTCCGGCGCCGCCATCGGCGTGCGCCCCGTCGCGCACGTGCCCCTCGTCGGCGATGTCGCCGCCGGCGTCGGGGTGCTCGCCGAGGAGAACGTCGAAGAAGTCCTGCCGGTGCCGGAGGACCTCACCGGACCCGGAGAACTGTTCATGCTCCGGGTGCGCGGCGATTCGATGGTCGAAGCCGGAATCCTCGACGGTGACCTCGTCGTCGTCCGTCACCAGGCCGAGGCCGAGCCCGGCGACGTCGTCGTCGCCGGCATCCCCGACGGCGAGGCGACCGTGAAGACCTTCCGCCGGCGACGGGGCCACGTCGTGCTCGTCCCGGCGAACCCGAGCTTCGCCGAGATCGAGCTCCCCCCCGAGGAGGTCACCGTCTACGGCAAGGTCGTCACCGTCCTGCGCCGTCTGTGAAGCGCCACGAACCGGCGAGCAACGACCGGAGCGTCGCGTAGGCCAAGTCGAGTTCGCCCCGGCTGACGTGCTCGTCAGCGTGGTGGCAGAGAAACGGATCGCCCGGACCGAAGTTCGTCGCCGGTACCCCTCGGGTGGCGAAGTGCGAGACGTCGGTCCAGCCGAGCTTGGCACCCGGCGCGCGACCGCTCGCCGCGACGAGCGCGGCGAGGATGGGATGACCGAGGCTCGGTGGTGCCGGCGCGCTCGTCTCCTCGATCTCGAGCGAGTCGCCGCGTGAGTAGTCGAGCGCCGGCCCGAGCAACGCCTCGATCGACGCGAAGGCCTCGTCCCCACGGCGGTCGGGCGCGAAACGGTGGCTGAGGCGAGCAGTGGCCCGGTCGGGGACGACGTTCCCCTTGGCGGCATCGCCCCCCTCGGCCCAGACGACCTGTAGGGACTCCCGGTATTCGCGGCCGTCGAGCACCGGACGGCGATCGGCGAACCCGGCGGCGGCAATGAGCACGGCGCCGAGACGGTGGACGGCGTTCTCGCCCATCCAGGGATAGGCGACGTGGGCGGCCCTGCCCCGCGTCGTGACGACAAGCCGCATCACCCCCTGACAACCGGCCTCCACGGCGGCATTCGTCGGCTCGAGCAGCAAGGCGGCGTCGGCCGCGAGCAGATCGCGGCGCGCCGCATCGATCGCCGCCAGCCCGGAGTAGCGCTTCTCCACTTCCTCGCAGGCGTAGAGAACGTAGGTGAGGTCGTAGCGCGGTTCGACGACCTCGCGGGCGAGCGCGAGCAAGACCGCGACACCGCCTTTCATGTCGACGCTGCCCACCCCGTAGCAGACGTCACCTTCGACACGCGCCCGTGCGTTGCCGGCCGGCGGGACGGTGTCGAGGTGACCGGCGAGCACGACCCGTTCGGCGCGGCCGAGCGCGGTGCGGGCGATGACGTTGTCGCCGAGCCGCGTGACGGCGAGGCCAGGCTGGCGTCGCAACTCGGACTCGGCGAAAGAGGCGATGCGTTCCTCTTCGTGGCTCACCGAGGGGATGTCGACGAGCTCGGCGGTGAGCGCCAACAGGTCGGTCACGGCGACGGTCAGGCGTTCACGCCGGCGTCGCGCAGGATCTGGTTCAGTTGCGCCTTGTCGTGACGCTCTCCCTCGACGAGGTGGCGCAGCACGAGCACGCACGGCAGGAAGAACTCCCCGCCGGCGAACTGCCGCCGCCGCGAGGCACCGACCGCGACACTCCAGGGTGGAACCCGCCCGCGACTGATCTCCTCGCCGGTCGCGGCGTCGATGACGGGCATCGAGCCGGTGAGGATCGACCCCGCGCCCAGCACGGCACCACGGCCGACACGCGCCCCCTCGGTGAGGATCGAGCGACTGCCGACGAGGGCGTCGTCCTCGACGACGACCGGGACGCTGTTCGGCGGCTCCAGCACACCGCCGACGCCGACACCGCCCGAAAGATGGACCCGACAGCCCACCTGGGCGCAGGAGCCGACCGTCGCCCAGGTGTCGACGAGCGTCTCCGCCCCGACGCGAGCGCCGATGTTCACGTAGCTCGGCATGAGAATGACGCCGCGCTCGACGAACGCCCCCCAGCGCGCCGTCGCGCCCGGGACGACCCGGACGCCGAGCGCGGCGTAGTTCCTCTTCAGCGGGATCTTGTCGGCGAACTCGAACGGCCCGAGTTCGGTCGTCTTGATGCGCGACAGCAGGAACAGCAGCAAGATCGCCTCGCGCAACCACTCGTGGACGACTACTTCGCCGCTCGCGTCGATCTCGGCGACACGCGCCGTGCCGGCATCGAGGAGCTCGATCGCGGCGCTGACGATGGCACGGGCATCGTTGTCGGCAGACGACAGCTCGCTTCGGCGTTGCCAGAGCTCGTGCACCGACGCCTCGAGATCGTCCACCGCGCCTCCTTCTTACGAGGCTAACGCGACGCGTGACCCCGCCCCGGAAGGAGCACCCGGACGCGGTGTGCGCCTCAGCTCTTGGCGAGCGAACGGCAACTCCCAACGCCGCCGATCCTCACTCCGGTGGATGGTTCCCGGCCCCGTCGTCATCACCTTGCGTCGCTGGCTGCGCCGAGCTCGCCGTGAACGGCGCGAAACGGCGCCGTCCGGCCTCGTCGAGCCGGACTCGCACCGCCAGTCCCGAACCGGAGTCGCGTTGGCCGAGGACTTCGCCGCCGCGGTGCAAAGCGGCCATGACATCCCCCCGGTCGTAGGGCACAAAGAGCTCGACCGTGCGATCGTCGATCCGCAGCGCCTCGGCGATCGCCCGCAACAGGTCGCCGAGGCCTACGCCCGTAAGCGCCGAGCAGACGACCGAGTCCGGATAGAGCCGCTGCAGTCGGTCGGCGCGGCGCGGCGCGCGATCGCACTTGTTGAAGGCGAAGACCTCGGGGACGTCTTCCGCCCCGATCTCGGCGAGCACCGACCGCACGGCGGCGATCTGCGCGTCGGGGTCCGCGGCCGCGGCGTCAACGACGTGGACGAGCAGATCCGAGTCGGCCACCGTCTCGAGTGTCGAGTGGAAAGCGGTGACGAGCTGGTGGGGCAGCTTGCGGACGAAACCGACGGTATCGGAGCAGAGCACCGTTTCGCCCCCCGGCAGCTCCAGCCGACGTGTTCTCGGGTCGAGCGTCGCGAAGAGGCGGTTCTCGACGAGCACGTCGGCGTCGGTCAACGCGTTGAGGAGCGTCGACTTGCCGGTGTTCGTATAGCCGACGAGCGAGACGGTGCGGCGCGCGCCCCGCCGGCGCCGCCGGCGCTGCGTCGTGCGCGTCGCCTCGAGGTTGGCGAGCACGACCTCAAGGCGTTGGATCCGCCGCGTGATGCGCCGCCGGTCGACCTCGAGCTGGGTCTCGCCCGGACCCCGCGTCCCGATGCCACCGGCCTGCTGGGAAAGGACCATCCCCTTGCCCCGCAGCCTCGGCAGCCGGTACTGGAGGAGCGCCAGCTCGACCTGGGCACGGCCTTCCTCGGTGCGCGCGTTCTGGGCGAAGATGTCAAGGATTACCGCTGTCCGGTCGATCGCCGTACGACCGATGATCCGTTCCAGGTTGCGCTGCTGGGCCGGACTGAGCTCGTCGTCGAAAACCACGGTGTCGGCGTCGACGGCTTCGCTCAGGGCGTGCAGCTCCTCGGCCTTGCCCCGGCCGATGTAGGTCGCCGGGTCGATGGCCTCTCGCGCCTGGACGACGCGGCCGACCTCGTCGGCCCCCGCGGTGTTGACGAGGAGAGCAAGCTCGTCGAGGCTCGCCTCGACCTCGCCGAGCGGACGGCAGCGACTGACCACCCCGACGAGCACGATCCGCTCGCGGAATCGACGCTCGATGAGCGTCACGCGACGCGGCCCCTCTTCCCTGGCAGCGAGGCGGTGTCGACGACGACGCGCGCGACGCGTGCCGCCGAGCCGACGAGCGTCGCCTCGAGACCGGCCGGCGTGGAGTTGAGCTCGACGACGAGATCGCCGCCCGGGTTGTGCACGACGACGGATCCGCCGACGAGCCCGGCGAGATGCGCTGCCGCCGCGGCCGCCGCGCTCCCCGATCCGCAGGCCAGCGTGAGGCCGGCCCCCCGCTCCCAGACGACGAGACTCAGCTCGTCGCTGCCGGCGCGGGCCGCGACGAGCTCGACGTTCTGGCCGCCCGGAACACCGCCGTCGAGCACCGGCCCCAGCACGGCGAGATCGACGTCGGTCAGGTCCGCGCCGAGTAGGACGAGGTGCGGGTTGCCGACGTCAACGGCGAAGGCCCGCCGGCGCCGGACCGGCGAGGTGGCGCGCGCCTCGACCCGCACGGCCCCCAGCGCGACGCGCACGACGGGGGCCTTCCCCGTGCCGGCGGAAAGTGACGCCGGCACGTCGCCCGCCGCCGTCTCGACAACGAAACGGTCGCCATCGACGAGTCCTTCGTCCCGGCAGCAGAGCACGGCACAACGCAAGCCGTTGCCGCTCGTCGGCGCCGACGACCCGTCGGCGTTCAGCAGGTCGAGACGCGCCGCGCCGCCACGGCCGGGCGCCGAGAGCCGGATCAGCCCGTCGGCCCCGACTCCCCGGTGCCGCTCACAGAGCGCCACGGCGAACTCGGCGTCGAAACGGCCCGTCCGATGCCAATCGACGACGATGAGGAAGTCGTTGCCGATCGCCTCGTACTTGCGAAGCTCGAGTTGCGCCACGCGGTCAGTCTCGCGCCAGGTCACCAGGGCGGCCGGCCGCGGCGACGACGCCGTCGAGCGCCGCGTCAAGGTCGGCGGCGTCGGCGTCGAGCCAGACGATGCGGGGGTCACGGCGAAACCACGACTCCTGGCGGCGCGCGAAGGCGCGCGTCCGACGCAGGATCTCGGCGCGGGCTGCGGCGAGCGTCGTCTTCCCGGCGACGTGGTCGAGGAGCTCGCGGTAGCCGAGCGCCTGGCGGGCCGTGCGGGAGAGTCCCTCTTGCCGGGCGGCAAGCGCCGCGACCTCGTCGACGAATCCCGAGGCGAACTGGGCCTCGAGGCGCGCCGCGATGCGCCGGTCGAGCTCGTCACGCGGCAGCGTCAGACCGACGAGGCAAAAGCGCGTCGGCCCGTAGTGTTCGAGCCCCGGACCCGAGGCGCTGAAGGGCCGGCCCGAGCCGATGACGACCTCGAGAGCCCGCACGAGACGGCGGCGATTGCTCGGCGAAAGGCGCGCCGCGGCCTGGGGGTCGAGCGCGCAAAGGCGCGCGTAGAGACCGGCGAGTCCACACGATCCGTCGGCCTCGGCCTCGAGCGCCGCCGCGACCTCGGGGTAGCGACCGGGCAGGTGGAGCTCGTCGACGAGGGCGCGCTGGTAGAGCCCCGTCCCGCCGACGGCGACGGCGCGGTGGCGACGGCCTTCGATCAGCGCCAAGGCGGCTCGCGCCGCGCGCTGAAAAGCGGCGACCGAGAACTCCTCGCTCGGCTCGCAGACGTCGACGAGATGCCAGGTGATCCCGCGCCGCTCGTCCGGGGTCGGCTTGGCGGTGCCGAGATCGAGCCCGCGGTAGACAGCGATGGCGTCGACCGAGACGATCTCGACTCCGGCGTGACGGCGCGCGTAGCGGACGGCGGCCGCGGTCTTGCCCGTCGCCGTCGCGCCGACGAGCGAGAGGTGGCGCGTGACCGTCTCCGGCTCCGTCGCCAGCCGGGAGCGGCTGACCTGGTCTTTGTCCCCACACTCGCCCGCCGAGGAGGTGACGTCCCGCTTGGCGGCGGTCGACCGCGGTCGACCCGGCGCCACTTTGTCCGGCACGTTTCGCTCCTTCTCCACGCCTCACCGGGCGGTGGGGCGTGGGCGGGGCTTACCTCTAAGCCGCACCATGCTCAGCAACCACAGGTTGCCTTACGTGGGTCGTTTCGCCTGCGACTGGCATCGACTTGCAACCACAGACCCGCTCCCGGCCGCGCCCGAGTCTACGACGGCCTCAGGTTCCCGAGGTCCACGAGCTGAGGTAGAGGCGCTGCGCCTCGGTGAGCTCGTCGATCCGCACGCGCAACGAGTCGAGCTTCAAGCGCGCGATCTCCTGGTCGATCTCTATCGGCACGTCGTAGACGCGCGCCTCGAGCTCCCCGCGGTGCTCGAGCACCCATTCGACGGCGAGGGACTGGTTGGCGAACGACATGTCCATCACCGCCGCCGGGTGACCCTCGGCACCGCCGAGGTTGACGAGCCTGCCCTCGGCGAGGACGAGGATGCGCTTCAGCCCGCCCCTGCCGTCGGGGACGGCGAACTCCTCGACGTTCGGTCGCACCTCCCGGTGGCGCCCGTCGGCGAGCTTGGCGAGCGCCTCGAGGTCGATCTCCACGTCGAAATGGCCCGAGTTGGCGAGGATGGCGCCATCCGGCATCACGGCGAAGTGCTCAGCCCGCAGGACGTCCCGGTCGCCGGTGACGGTGATGAAGATCTCACCGTCGGCGGCCGCCTCCTCCATCGGCGCGACCCGGAAACCGTCCATCACCGCCTCGAGGGCGCGCAACGGGTTGACCTCGGTGACCGTGACGATCGCGCCCATTCCCTTCGCCCGGGAGGCGACACCCTTGCCGCAGTAGCCGTAGCCGGCGACGACGAGGCGCGCCCCCGCGAGAAGCACGTTCGTCGACCGGATGATCCCGTCGAACGTCGACTGGCCCGTTCCGTAGCGGTTGTCGAACATGTGCTTCGTGTCGGCGTCGTTCACCGCGATGATCGGGTAGCCGAGCGCCTTGTCCCGTTCCATGGCGCGCAGCCTGATGACGCCGGTCGTCGTCTCCTCCGTCCCGGCGGCGACCTCGCCGACCTGTCCGGGGCGGGCCTGGTGCAGACGCGAGACGAGGTCGCACCCGTCGTCCATCGTGATCGTCGGGTGGGCGTCGAGCGCGGCATCGATGTGCGCGTAGTACCGACCGGAGTCCTCACCACGCACGGCGTAGGTCGCGATCTCCTCGTCGAGAACGAGCGAGGCGGCGACGTCGTCCTGGGTCGACAGCGGGTTCGAGGCGCAGGCGACGACGTTGGCGCCGCCGGCTTTCAGCGTCCGCAGCAGGTTCGCCGTCTCGGTCGTGATGTGGAGGCAGGCGGCGATCGTCGTGTCGGCCAGCGGCTTCTCGCGCTCGAAGCGCCGCCGGATCGCCTCGAGGACGGGCATGTGCGAGTTCGCCCACGCGATCCTCTGCCGCCCGAGTTCGGCGCGGGAGGCGTCGGCGAAATCGCCGGGGGTCGCCCCTTGTGCAGTCGTCGTGTCCTCACCCACGTTGCGCCCTTTCCCTCAACCGCGCCGCCGATCGAGCGCGCTCAACCGCCAGCGGAACTCGTTTCTCGCACCATGCTCGCCGATCGAACCGCCCTTGTCACCTCGGCCGGGCGCTCGCCGCGCTGCCGACGTCGGTCACCGGTCGCAAGTTTCGCCCGGCTGCGCCGGCTCCTCGGGCCCGGTTCCCGTGACGACGGCCGAGGACAGCCGGGCCGTGAGTCGCGCCGCCTCGGCGTCGTCGACCTCCACCGCCTCGGCGAGGAGCAGCACCGGGATGCCGTCGCGCACGGCATAACGACGCCGCGACCGCGGGTTGTAGAGCATCTCCTCGTCGGCGAAGTACCAGAGCGGTCCTTTGTCCTGCGGATCGACGAGGATCGACAACAGGAAGGCATCGAGACTCATGGTGTCCTTTCAGCCGGCGCCGTCGGCCTGGCGGACGAGACGGCGGACCTCGTCGACGCGCGCCGCGCAGGAGCGGGCATCCGCCGCCTCCACGTTGAGGCGCAGGAACGGCTCGGTGTTCGACGACCGCAGGTTGAACCACCAGTCGCCGAAATCGACCGTCAGCCCGTCGAGGCGGTCGACCGCCCCGCCGTGCGACGCGTAGTGACGCGCCACGGCGTCGATGACGGCGGACGTGTCGCCGACCCGGGAGTTGAGTTCGCCGGAGTCCGAATAGCGCTCGAACGGCCGCCGCAGCTGGGACAGCGGCACCTTCGCTCTGCAGAGCGCCTCGAGCACGATGACGGCCGCGATGATGCCCGAATCGGCCCCGAAGTTGTCCCGGAAGTAGTAGTGACCGGAGTGCTCCCCGGCGAAGACGGCCCCCGTCTCGGCCATCCGGGCCTTGATGAAGGAGTGGCCGACCCGTGTGCGCACGGCCACGCCGCCGCACTCGGCGATGACCTCGGGGACGGCCTTCGAGCAGATGACGTTGTGCAGGACCGTCTCACCGGGGTGATCCGCCAGCATCACCTGGGCGACGATCGCCGTCGTCGTCGACCCCGAGAGCGGCTCACCGAGCTCGTCGACGAGGAAGGCTCGGTCGGCGTCACCGTCGAAGGCCAGTCCGACGTCGGCCCCGGTGGCGAGGATCCGGGCGCGCAGGTCCTTGAGGTTCTCCGGCTCGAGCGGGTTCGCCGGATGATGGGGGAAGGTCCCGTCGAGCTCCCCGTAGAGCAGGTCGAGGTGGAACGGCAACCCGGCGAAGACCGCCGGTACGACGAGACCGCCCATCCCGTTCGCCGTGTCGGCGACGACCCGCAACGGCACCAGGCTGGAGATGTCGACGAAGGAACGGACGTGGTCGGCGAACTCACCGAACCAGTCGCGCCCGTCTCTCTGCGCCCGCGGCGCCGGAATCCCGCCACGCAAACCGGCCAGCGTCACCTCGGCACCGCGGAGCACCTCGCCGAGCCCCGTCTCCTCCCCGACGGGCCTGGCGCCGGCAAGGCAGAACTTCATCCCGTTGTACTCGGGCGGATTGTGCGAGGCCGTGAGCATCGCGCCCGGCGCGCCGAGCACCCCGGAGGCGTAGTAGAGCAGGTCGGTCGAGGCGAGGCCGATGAAGACGACCTCTGTGCGCTCGGACTCGGCACCGGCGGCGAACGCCGCCGCGAGATCGGCACCCGAGATCCGCATGTCGTGCGCGACGACGATGCGGCGCGCCGCCTCGGCGGCACGGGCGAAGCGGGCGAACCCGGCCCCGATGGCGAAGCTTCCCCGCTCGTCGAGCTCGTCGGGCACCAACCCGCGCACGTCGTAGGCCTTGAAGATGGTGCGCAACGGCGCGGGTCCGGCCACGGCCACCGACATTACCCGGGGCGCCGCGGCGTCATGGGCGGCGCGCTCTTAGAGATGGATGGCCGCGACAGAGAGGAACGCCACCGCGTTGAACGCGGCGTGGGCGCAGATCCCCGTCCCCAAGCGGCCGGTGCGCGTCGCCAGCGCTCCCAGCAGGATCCCAAAACCCGCGAGCGCGCTGAACTGCAGCGCCTCGAAATGCACGAGCCCGAAGACGAGCCCGACGACGACGATCGCCACCGGCGCGGCGACACGTCCGAGCGGCGACGCGCCGAGACCGAGGAGCGACCGCAAGAGCAGGCCCCGGAAATAGAGCTCCTCGACGAGCGGCGTGAGAACGCAGAGAAACAGCCCGAGAACGACGAGCCCGGGACCGTGAATACCGGCGACGAGCGAGTGCGCCGGCGCGCCGAGTCGACGGAAAAGGTGCGGGACGAAAGGCAGAAGGGGCAGCTCCAAAAGCGGCGCCAGTAGGTACTGGGCCGCGACGCCGCAGACGATGCCGAGGGGCACGTCCGGCCAGAGCCGGACCGACAGGCCGAACTCGCGCCCGAGCGTCGTCCGAATCCCGTGCCGATCGCACCCTGGCTGGCTCCAGGCCGCCGCCACGGCCGCTCCCCCGAGGCCGATCCACAGCCCGACGAGACGCACGAGCTCGTCGCCGAGACCGCCCGAGACGTGGCCGTGCCCGGCCGCGGCCACGTAGGCGGCGTCGGCGATCGCCGACAGGCAGAAGCCGACGGCGAGACCGCCGAGCGCCCAGCCAAGACCGTACGGGTTCGCCCCCGCCATCCCGCGGCGCGCGATGGCGTCGACGGCGGCAGGCTCGGCCACGTCCACCCGTGAAGCGTCGTTGGCTGTCGGGCGCGGGTCAACTCCTCTGGTCGCGCCTTGCCGACCGGCCGGCGGGGAGGTGAGCCTACGATGGTCGCTGATGGGCAGAACTCCTGACGATATGCGCCAACCGGGTGGTCCCGGTCCTGGCGCGCCCAGTTCTGGACGTGACACGACGGCGCGCTGGGTCGTCGCCGGCCTCGTCCTCGTCCTCGTCCTCGTGCTCTTCGGATCGTCGCTCTTCACCCACTCGAGCTCCCAGGCCATCGGTTGGAGCCGCTTCCAGCTGGACCTCGCGCGCCACGAGTTCAAGACGGTGACGGTGAACAACGTCTCGGGCGCGATCACCGGCCAGTTCAAGGCGGCCTATAGCGGCGGAGCGAACTACACGACGACCGGTCCGCTCGCGCTCTCGGCCCAGGAGATCGTCAAGCTCGACGGCAGCGGCGCCAAGGTGAAGTTCGAGACCCCGTCTTCGAGCATCCTCCCGGACCTGCTCATCTACGTGCTGCCGCTCGTGCTCATCGCGGCCCTCTTCGTCTGGCTGCAACGGCGCGCCCAGGGCCAGATGACCGGGATCATGTCGATCGGACGGTCGCGGGCCAAGGTCTACTCGACGGAACGGCCGCGCACGACCTTCGCCGACGTCGCCGGGTACACCGGCGTGAAGCTCGAGATCAGCGAGATCGTCGAGTTCCTCAAGTCCCCGGGGCGCTTCCGGGAGATCGGCGCCCGCATCCCGAAAGGGGTGCTGCTCGTCGGACCGCCGGGCACCGGCAAGACGTTGCTCGCGCGGGCCGTCGCCGGCGAGGCCGGCGTGCCGTTCCTCTCGGTGAGCGGCTCAGACTTCATGGAGATGTTCGTCGGCGTCGGCGCGAGCCGCGTGCGCGACCTCTTCATGAACGCGCGCAAACAGGCCCCGGCGATCATCTTCGTCGACGAGATCGACTCCATCGGCCGTAAGCGCGGCGCCGGTCTCGGCGGCGGGCACGACGAACGCGAGCAGACGCTCAACCAGATGCTCAACGAGATGGACGGCTTCGACTCCTCCGAGGGCGTCGTCATGATGGCGGCGACAAACCGGCCGGACATCTTGGACCCCGCACTTTTGCGACCGGGGCGTTTCGACCGGGAGATCATCGTGCCCCTCCCCGATCTGTCGGAACGCACGCCGATCCTCCAGGTGCACTGTCGCGACAAGCGGATCGGGCCCGACGTCGACCTCGACGTCGTCGCCCGCGGCACGCCGGGCATGAGCGGGGCCGACCTCGCCAACCTCGTCAACGAGGCGGCGCTCCACGCCGTGCGGCGCAACAGCCAGCTCATCGAGATGCAGGACTTCGACGCCTCGCGCGACCGCGTCCTCATGGGCCAGCAGCGCGACTCGCTCGTGCTGTCCGATGCCGAGAAGTCGCGCGTCGCCTACCACGAGACCGGTCACGCCATCCTCTCCTACGTTCTTCCCTTCGCCGACCCGCTCCTCAAGGTGAGCATCATCCCGACGGGCCTCGCGCTCGGTGTCACGTGGCAGCTCCCCGTCGACGAAAAGCACATCTACCGGCGCGAGTACATCGAAGACTCGCTCTGCGTGCGGATGGGCGGCCGCGTCGCCGAGCTCATCATCTACGGCGACCTGTCGACCGGGGCGAGCGACGACCTGCAGCGCAACACCGAGCTCGCCCGCAAGATGGTCCGCGAGTGGGGGATGTCCGACCGCGTCGGCCCGATGGCGTGGGGATCGCAGGGGACGGTGTTTCTCGGCGAGGATCTCATGCACACCCGCGACTACTCCGAGGACACGAGCCGGGTCGTCGACGAGGAGATCGCGCGCATCCTGCGCGACCAGGAGGATCGGGCGCGCCGCATCCTCGAGGAGCACCGCTCCGGGCTCGAGGCCGTCGCCAAGGCCCTTCTCGAGCAGGAGTCGATCGACGGAGCCGAGGTCGCCCGGCTCATCGACACCGCCTACGGCCGACCGGTCCACGGCGACGAATCTGACGTCGCCCACGTCGTCGGCGGGATGGCCGGCCCGCCGCCCGAGCCCGTGCCGGCCGGCGCGAGCTCCGGCGCGAACGGCGACGCCGGCGCTCCGGCTCAGCCGACGGGGAACGCCGCCGGGGCGGCCAAGCCCGGCGATCCGCTCTAGCGCCTGAGATAGAGCTCGGCGCTGGCGACGACGGGCGCGTCGGCCGTGACGCGCAGCACAAGCCGACCCTTGGCCGACGGCAGGTCGGCGAGGTCGACGAGGAGCGAACCGTCGGCGGCGACGCGCAGCGGCCCGAGGCCGGCGAACGAGCCCACGAGCGGTCGGATCCAGACCGTCGCGCGCCGCGCCGAGAAGTCGGTGACCGTCACGAACTCGGAAAGTCGCCGGTCGCTCTCCCCGCCGACGATCAGCCAGTGCCCGCGGGCCGCAGCCGCCCCCGAGGTGATCGTGTACCCGACGGGGAGCGCTGGCAGCTCGTCGCGGGCGCGCCGTTCGCGCTGAGCCGCGTTCCGCCCGCGGGCCGGCAGCGCGGCGATCGCGCGGCCGATGAGGAGCTCGCGGGCCGCGACGATCGGCTCGCTGTCGAGCACGGTGACGCTCGCCCAGCGCACCGCCTGCGGCCAGTCGGCAGCGGCCGGGACGTAGCGCGTCGTCGCCCCCGCCGCGAGCGAGAGCGTGATCTCGCCGACCCCGCTCGGCCCGCCGAGACGGATCTCGACGTCGGCGGTGCGACTCCCGGGGTTCATGAGGTCGTAGGCCTGCTCGGCTGCGGTACCCGCCGGCGCCGCGGCAAAGAACCAGCGCGTCGCCGGTGCCGTCACCGCGCCCTCGAGGGCGGCGAGCGTCGCGCCCTTGTTCTCGACGCTGGCGAGCGCGCCGGCGACGATGCCACCGCCCGAGGAAGAGATCGTCGCCGAGATGAACCGCCGGAACGGCAGCGAGTGCGCGACGGAGAGCACGACGACGTGACCGGCAGCGACGAGCACCCCCTGGAAGGCAGGCGGCGACTGCGGCCCGATCGCCGTGGCGAACGAGACGTTGGCGACGGCCGGCGTCGCGCCCGGGTCGTAGAGGGCGATCGCGAGGTTGTTGCGCGCCGCCGTGCTCCCGACCGCGAGGTACTGGTTCGCCGCCGCCTCGCTCCTGCACAGCGCCTCGTCTGGACCCTCGGGCCCGTTCACGACCTCGGCGACGGCGACGCCGCCGCCCTCGACGACGACCCGGGCCGCGGCCGAGGAGGTGACGTGGAGCGCGGCGAAGCCGACGACCGACTCCTCCTCGGCGGGCAGGGCGACCTGCTCGGTGACGACCGCGCCCGACGCCGGGACGATCGTCACCGTCGCGACCGCCTGTCGGCTGCCGTAGTTGGCGATGGCGAGCGACGACGCCTCGTGCGGCACGCCGACCGGCAGCGGACCGGCGCAGAACCAGGCCGTCGAGTTCGCCCCCGGCAGGCCGTCCACCTCCTTGGCGAGCGCCGCCGAGGCGGGGCGACCCGCCGGCGGGTGGATGGTGACGCTCGCCGCGCCGGCGAGCGTCAGCGCGGCGAGCACCGCGGCGACGACGGGCAGGCGGCGAGGTTGCCGCCCAGCGACGTCATTCGCCGCCGTCACGGTTGCGCTCCGATCGCCTCGGGTCGGCGCGGCTCCCCCAGCCCCCCGTCGGTCGCCGACCCGGCCTGGCGTGCCCGGCGGCGACGACGACGGCGACGCAGGGCGACGAGCGCGGCGGCGACCCAGCCGCCCAGGGCCAGGACGACCCCGAGGGTGCGCAGCGCTGCCGGCGTCGTGCCGCCGGAGATGCCGACCGGCGCCTCCGACGCCGCTCGCCAGTCCATGTTCTGGAAGAAGTACGTTCCCGCCTCGCTCGGCAGTTCCCGCAGGTCCTGCTGGTTGGCGAGGGCCGCGACAAGGCCGGTTGGCGGCGGTGCCGGCGTCGCCGACTGCACACCGGCGAGCACCGGCGCGAACGCCGTCGGGACGACGACGAGCGAGACCCCCTCCGCCGCGAGGATCCGTCCGACCTCGACCGTGCGCCCGAGCTCGGCGTCGGCGACCGCCGCGGCGAGCAACGCGGCCGGGCCGGGGTTGGCCGCCGGCCACAGGGCCGTGGCGTCCGGCAGGCCGCTGGGCGTCAGGGCGGCCGCGAGACCCGGGCGAATCTGCCACCCCTTGAGCGGCAGGGCGAGCGGCGCGCCGAGCCAGAGCTCACGGGAACCCGCGGCCTTGCCGGCAACGGCCGTCGTCAGCACGGAGTCGTAGCCGATCTCCGGAACGTCCCAGCGACCGCCCCACGCCTCGCCGAAGACCGGCAGCAGCCCGGCCAGCGCGACGACGGCGAAGCCGATCGTCGCCAGCTGTCGCCAGCCGAGCGCCGAACCCGACACCTCGCGCGCCATCGACGCCACCCCGAGCCCGACGAGGACGGCGACGCACGCCGCCGCCGGCACGACGAGCTCGCGCGCCGCGCCGCCGCCCGCGCCGAGCCAGCCCTCGCTCCCGGCCCAGGCGACGACGAAGGTGACGAGCACCACGCCCCACAACCGCACGCCCCAGGCGAAGTGCTCCGCCCCGGCGACGACGAGGACGAACAGCGCCGCCGCGATTGGCGCGTAGGCGATGGGCCCGCGACCGATCGGACCGAGGTCGAACCGCAGGAGCGCAGCGAGGTTCGGCACCCCCGAGCCCGTCGTCACGACGCCGACGAAGCTGCTCCAACGGGCGCCGGGCTGGAAGAACGTCACCGACCACGGGAAGCAGAGCACGAAGGCGACGACGACCGCTCCGCCGGCGACAACGAGGCCCCGCAGGGCGCGCTGCAGCTGCGCCACCCCCCCGAGGGCGAACGAGACGCCGACGAGCGCCACGGCGGAGACGGCGAGGTCGACGACCGCCGCCGGGGCGAAGGAGGCGACGACGGCGACGATGACGCCGAGGCTGATGCTCTCCTCGACGGTCGCGGCCCCGCGGATCGGCCGCACCTCGCTGGCAAAGGGAGGCAGCGCCGTCGCCCGCGTGAGGCGGGCGATCATCCAGGGCATCCCCCCGTAGACGACGAGCGCCTGGAGATCCCCGCGAGCGAGGTCGTTCCAGACGAGCGGCAGGAAGAGATAGGTCACCCCGGCAGCGAGCGCGGCGGAGCGCGGGCCGAGCGGGCGGATGAGGCGCACGACGCCGGCGACGCCGGCGACAACGGCGAGCACCAGGCCGATCTTCAGGACAACCCCCATCGACCCGGCGGCGACGACCCCGGCGAGCCCGAGGATGGCGAAGGCCGGCGTGGCCGGGCCGACCGGCTGGGTCCCCCGCTCCGTCGTCCCTCCGAGGTAGGTCGCGATGAGGTGGAACGGCTCCGGGATCGGCAGGTAGCCGCCGACGAGCGGCAGGTGACCGGCGAGCAGAAGGCGCGAGCCGCAGACGGCGACGAATGCGGCCCCGAGGGCGACCACGGTCATCCAGCGCGGGCGACGTCGCCCGGCGGCGACTTCCAGGGTCTGTTCCGCCGCGTCGTGCCGGTGGGTCCAGTGCAGCGCCAACGCCTCGAGGCGCGGTCGCGCCGCCCGCACGAAGCGGAACGAGCGGTGGGCGGTGAGACGGAGCACGACCCGGTCGGGCACGCGGCGGGTCGCGCCGACGGCGGACCGGGCAGCGGCGAGGTGCTGAGCCGGGGCGAGGTTCCAGCGCCAGGCGTCGATCACCTCGCGAGAGCGGCGACGCCGGCCGATGACCGCGAAGTAGACGACCTCGAACGCGCTCAGACAGAAGAGCTGGACCATGATGCGCGTCCGCCGGGTCGGACCGTAGTTCTTCAGCGTCGCCCGCAGCATGTGGCGCCACTGCAGGGCCCGGGCTTCGGGCAGCGGCCGCTGGCGCGCCGCCGTCGCCTCGAGGTGCCGGACGGTCGCGAGCGGGGTGACCATGACGCGGGCGCCGGCGATGCGGGCCCGCCAGGAAAGGTCGATGTCCTCGCCGAACATCGAGATCTGCGGGTCGAACCCCCCGATGGCGGTGAACAGGTCGGCCCGCACGAGCATGCACCCGCCGGGAACAGCGAAGACCTCGCGCGGTGCGTCGTGCTGCGACTGATCGAACTCGCGGCGCGCCACCCGGCGCACCGGCGCCCCGAAGCGGTCCATGCTCAGTCCGAACTGCAGGATGCGATCCGGTTCGGCCGCGTCGACGAGCTTCGGACCGACGATCCCGGCGTTCGAGCGCAGCGCCTCGTCGACCATGGCCCGCACGGCGTCGGGGTCCAGGACGACGTCGTCGTGACAGAAGAGGAAGTAGGTCCCGCCCGCGACGACGTCGAGCACGGCGTTCGCACTCGGACCGAAGCCATGGTTCTCGTCAAGCCGGGTGATGTAGAAGCCGGGCGCGACCGCGGCGACGCGGGCCGCGAGCGGCTCGCTGCTGGCCGCGTCGACGACGAGCGTCGTCAGGTTGGCGTAGTCCTGTGCCCCCAGCGCGGCGAGGCACCTCTCGAACCACGGTCCGGAGTCGGAGGCGACGATGACGGCGACGACCGGTGGCGCGTGATCCTCCGGCATCGGAGACCTCACGCTAGCCGGGGTGGCAGGGAGCCGCTCAGGCGCCGACCGCCCGGCCTACGCCCGCTCCCGCCAAGCGGCGAGAACGTCGAGGAGCGTCTGGCGCAGCGGGATCTCGGGTTGCCAATCGCAGAGCGCGGCGAACCGGCTGCCGTCGCCGACGAGGACCGGCAGGTCGGCCGGTCGCATGAGATCGGCGTCCTCGACCGGCACGACGGGGCCGGCGGCGAGGGCGACGAGCTCGGCGAGCAGCGCCGAGATCGGCGTCGCCCGACCGGAGCAGACGTTGTAGACGTCGCCGGCGACTCCGAGCTCGGCGAGCAGTCGGTAGGCCCGGACGACGTCGCGCACGTCGGTGAAGTCCCGCGCCGCGCTGAGATTGCCGACGCGCACCGCGTGCGAGCCGGCGCGTTCCGCCTCGACGACGCGCCGGGCGAGGGCCGAGACGACGAAGGAATCGGCCTGGCCCGGTCCGACGTGGTTGAACGGTCGGACGCGGACGACCTCGAGGCCCCGACCGTAAAAGGCCTGCAACCCGAGGTACTCGGCGGCGACCTTGCTCGCGGCGTACGGCGTGACGGGGCGCAGCGGCGCCTCCTCGCCGACCGGGGCGCTGCCGGCGAGCCCGTAGACCTCGGCCGAGGAGACGAGGACGACCCGGGGACGGGGCGCGAGCTTCCGGGCGACCTCGAGGAGCACGAGCGTGCCGAGCGCGTTCACCCGGAACGTCTCCGCCGGCGCCTCCCAGGAGCGCCCGACGTGGGTCAGGCCGGCGAGGTGGTAGATGACGTCCGGTTGCGCCCGCGCCGCCTCCCGCCCGACAGCTCCTTCGTCGGCGATGTCGAACTCGTCGCGTAAGGGGTAGACCTCGTCGCCACAGGCCGCGAGGTGGCGGCTGAGCCAGGTCCCGACGAAGCCGGATGCACCGGTGACGAACGTCCGCACCGCGTCTCCCTCCTTGACGGTCACGCTACTGGCCGCCGGTTCGCCTCAGCGTTGCCCGATCGCCGCCCGGAACGCCGCCACGTGACCGGCCGCCGAGCGTTCCCAGGTGAACTCGCCCGCCCGGGCGAGACCGGCCTGCCGGCGGGCCGCCGCGCCCGGGCCCCCCGCCAGTGCCGTGTCCAAGGCGACGGCAAGCGAGGTCGGGTTCGCCGGGTCGACGGTGAGGGCCGCCGCTCCGGCGAGCTCGGCCATCGCGGTTCCCTGCGAGGTGACGAGGGGCGCGCCGCAGGCGAGCGCCTCGAGGGCCGGCAGGCCGAACCCCTCGACGAACGACGGGTAGGCGACGGCCGCGGCACGCCGCAGGAGCGCCGGGACGAGCGACGCCTCGACGTAGCCGAGCCGGACGACCCGCTCCCGGTGGCGCGCGGCGCGAGACACCTCCGCGAGCTCGCCCCCCCAGCCCGAGGGACCGGCGAGGACGAGGGCGAGCCCGGGATGGTCAGCGGCGAGGCTGTCGAAGGCCGTGACGAGGGCGGGCACGTTCTTGCGCGGCTCGATCGTCCCGAGGTGCAGGAGATACGGCTCGGCGACGCCGAGGCGGGCGAGCACGAGCGCGTCGGCGCCGGGCGTCGGTTCGTCGGGGGTGAACGCGGCGTGGTCGAGGCCGTGCGGCACGACGTGGACGGCGCCGGCCGGCTGGTAGAGCTCGACGAAGCGCCGGGCGGTCGTCTCGCTCACGCAGATCACCCCGGCCGCCGCCGCGGCGGCGCGGCGCAGCGCCCGCCGGAAAAAGATGACCTTCGTCCGCTCGTGCCACTCCGGGTGGTCGACGAGCGTCAGGTCGTGGACCGTGACGACAGCAGGCAGGGCGAGACGCGCCGGCAACGAGTAGTGCGGCCCGAAAAAGACCGTCGCTGCCGGGCAGCGTTGCCGCAGGGTCGCCGACAACGCCAGCTCCCCGTAGACGACACGCAGCGCCCGGCGATCGGGCGCCGCGGCGACGACGGTCGCCTCCGGCGCGACGCCTTCCCAGCGGGCGGCGTCGGACCGCCGGGTGACAAGCTCGAGCGCGACGTCGCGGCGACGCGCCAGCGCGCCGACGACCTCGACCGTGTACCGGCCAGCACCGACGGGATGGCGCGGCACGGCGGTGACGTCGATCGCCACCCCGATCCGTCCTCGTGCACCGTCGGCGCTCACCGGGCGGCTCCGGCGAGGCGTCGCCACACGGCGAGATGGCCCTCGGCCGCCGCTCGCCACGTGAGCGGTGCGACCCGGGCGAATCCCGCGGCGACAAGGCGCGTCCGCAGGTCCTCCTCGGTGGCGACGGCAACGAGCCCGGCGGCAATCCCGTCGACGTCGTAGGGGTCGACCTCGTGGGCCGCGCCGGCGGAGCTCGGAACGGCGCTGGCGACGACCGGGGTGCCGGCGCGCATCGCCTCGACGACCGGGAGGCCGAAGCCCTCGACGAGCGGCACGTAGACGACGAGGCGGGCGGTGGCGTAGAGACCGGCGAGCACGGGATCGGCGACCGGCCCGGAGAAGACGACCCCCGCCGGCCGGGTCGTCGCGTCGCCCCACCCCGGCGGTCCGACGACGACGAGCGGCATCGCCAGCTCGTGGCGCTGCCGGGCGGCCGTGTACGCCGCGAGCAGGCGCGTGAGGTTCTTGCGCGGTTCGCGCGTCCCCACCGCGAGGAGGTACTCGCCCTCGACGCCGAGGCGGGCGAGGACCCCCCGGGTCGCCGCGGCGTCGGGCGGCCCCAGGTGGTCCGAACCCTCCTCGACGACGGCGATGCGCTCGTCGTCGACACCGAGGCCGGCGTCCCGCAGCTGCCGGGCTGTCGCCTCTGACGGAACGATGACGCAGGCGGCCCGGCGGGCGGCCCGGCGCAGTGCCCGCTCGTGCCAACGCCGACCGTGCGCCGGGTAGGCCTCGGGGACTTGGCGCCAGGCGAGGTCGTGGATCGCCACGGTGAGCGGCGCCGCGGCGGGCGGAAAAGCCGTCGACGTGGCGTGCACGATCGCGGCGCCGCCTCCGACACGTCCCAAGCCGACGCCCCAGGCGGCGACGAGCGCCGCCGCCGGCCACGGCGAGGTCTCAACGGGAAACCCGAGGTCGGTGAGCGGATCGGCCGTCCCGCGGGGGCGGGAGGCGTAGAGGCGACAGCGCGGCCGGTCGGCCTCGGCGAGGGAGGCGATCCCGGCGACAAGGGCGCGCGTGTAGGTCCCGATGCCGCCCGGCACCGTCCGGCGGAGCTGCTCGACGACGAGGACGACACCACGGGCCAGCCCCTCGTCCCGGCCGCCGGCGGCCTTCGCCCTCACCGGAAGAGGTCCTCGCCCGGCGGACGCACGATCTCGGCCGCGACGGAGGACTCCCGCAGCCAGACCTGATCGACGCCGCGCACGATGACCACCGGCACCTTGGCAGCCTTCCCCATGACGAGCTCCGCCGCGGCGGCGATCTCGTCGGCGACACACATCTCCGTCGCGGCGAGAAGACGCCCCGACCCGTCGAGCGAGCCGCGCAGATCGACGACGGCGGCGACGCCGGCGCAGCCGATCGCCACGTCGACGAGGCCCCGCCGCCAGGTGCGCCCGAAGGTGTCCGAGATGACGACCCCGATCTCGAGGCCGCGTGTCGCCCGCACGGCGTCGCGGATACCCCGCGCCGAACGATCAGGGTCGACCGGTAGCAGCACGGCGAAACCCTCGTCGACATTCGACAGGTCGACGCCCGAGTTGGCGCAGACGAACCCGTGAGTCGTCTCGGTGATGACGAGATCGCCCCGGCGCCGCAGGACACGGCGGGCTTCGGACTCGGCGAGCCGGAGTTTCGCCTCGGGATCCCTCGGATCGACCGGCACGAGGCGACCTTCGGCCTTGGAGACGATCTTCTGGGTGACGACGACGACATCGCCGCCCGCGAGCGGCGCGAGCTGCGCGACGAGTTCGCCGAGATGTGACCCGGGGACGATCTCCGGGAACCCGGCGACAGCGATCAACTCCAGCGACGAGGGCGTCATGGCCGGCCGGCCGAATCGAGCGCGATCCGGGCGAGCGAGGCCGCGACCTCGCGCGTGCGCATCACGCTGTCGGCGACGACGGCGCGCACGCCCGCAGCCGAGACCTCGCCGCCAAGGTGCGCGTCCGCCGTGTCGATGACGAGACAGCCTGCATAGGGGGCGATAAAACGCGCCACGCCGGCGGCCGAGGGCTCGTGGCCGAGCTCGGCGAGAAGGTGGTCGGCCGGGCCGCGGAGCGCGCGCCCGGCGACGATCGGCGAGATGGCGACGACCCGTTCCCGCCGACCGCGGAGGAGCGCGCCGATGGCGGGAACGGCGAGGATCGGCGCGATCGACAGCAGCGGATTCGACGGCGCGACGACGATGACCTCGGCGGCGGTCAACGCCGCCACGACCCCGGGTGCCGGGGAGGCCTCTTCGGCGCCCCGGTAGACGATCGACGCTACGGCGACGTCGTGGCGCAGACGGACGAAGTACTCCTGAAAGTCGACCTCGGCTCCGTCCGCCAGGCGGAGCCGGGTCCGCACCTCGTCGTCACTCATCGGCAAAAGACAGAGGCGGAGTCGCCACGCCGCGCTGATCTCGGCGGTCACCTCGCTGAGCGTCGCTCCCTCGGCGAGCCGCGTCGTGCGGAACAGGCTGGTGGCGAGGTCCTTGTCGCCGAGCCGGAACCACGTCGGGACCTCGTAGCGGTCGAGCGAGCCCATCGCCTGGAACGAGTCCCCCGCCAGCCCCCAGCCCGTCTCGCGATTCCCCGCCCCGGCGAGCGTGTAGGTGACCGTGTCGAGGTCTGGGCTGACGTGCAGCCCGTAGAGGGTCGCGTCGTCGCCGGTGTTGCCGACGACGGTGATCTCGGACTCGTCGACTAGGGCGACCAGTCCTTCGAGGAACCGTGCCGCGCCGACGCCGCCGGCGAGGACGGCGATCATCGCCGCGACCGGCCGCTCGCCTGACGGGCGACGAAGGCGAGCGTCGCCGCGACGCCGTCCTCGAGCGAGGTCCACGGCACCCAGCCGAGGTGGAGCTTCGCCCGGCTCGGGTCGAGGCAGCTCGCGGGTAGATCGCCGGGACGCGGCGGTCCGTGACCGGGCGCGAGCCGCGAGCCCGCCTGCGCGGCCATCGTCGCATAGAGGCGCGCCACCGATGTCGGCACGCCCGTGCCGATGTTGACGACGAGGCCGCCGGCCCGCGTCGCGGCGCGGCAGAAGGCATCGACGACGTCGTCGACGAAGACGAAGTCGCGGGTCTGGTGGCCGTCGCCGTCGATCGTCGAGGGCTGCCCGACGAGGAGGTCGGCGGCAAAACGCGCCACGACGCCGCACTCGCCTTGCGTGTCCTGGCGCGGACCGTAGACGTTGGCGAGGGCGAGGGCGGTGAACTCGAGCGCGTCGAGATCACGGAAGACCTCGAGGTAGTCAAGGGCGACCCGCTTCGAGACGCCGTAGGGCGAGATCGGCCGGAAGAGGTGGGTCTCGTCGACCGGGAGCTCGCGTGCCTCGAGAACGCCGTAGAGCGTGCCGCCGCTCGCGGCGTAGACGATCTTGCGCGCCCCGGCGCGGCGCGCGCCCTCGAGGACCCGGACGGTACCGACGACGTTCACCGCGGCGTCATGGCCCGGATCACGCAGCGAGGCGGCCACGCTCGCTTGGGCGGCGAGGTGGAAGATGACCTCCGGTCGCTGTTTCTCGATGAGCGTGACGATGTCGGCGTCGCTGACGTCGATCTGGTGGAAGTGGAACTCGCCGCCGAGGGCCCGCGCCTCGGCGAGGTTGGCGAGCGACCCAGTCGACAGGTCGTCGACGACGTCGACGGCGTGCCCTTCAATGAGCAACCGGTCGACGAGGTTCGAGCCGATGAACCCCGCCCCGCCGGTGACGAGCGCGCGCACGTCGCCTCTCAGTCGGGAAGGTGCGCGCCGACGAGGTCGGCGTCGTCCTCGACGGCGAATCCGGCGCCGATCACCGTCCAGGCCGTGAGTTGGGCGCGCCGTCCGATCACGGCTCGCGGGCCGACGATCGAGCTGTCGACAACGGCTCCGGAACCGACGTGCGCCCCGGAGAGGACGGCCGAGCCGCGCACCGTCGCTCCCGGCATCACCCGCGCCGACGGACCGACGAGCGCGTCGGCGACGACCGCGCCGGCCGCGACGACCGCCCCCGCGCCGAAAAAGGCACAACCGCGCACCTCGCCGTCGACCACGGCACCCGGCGCGACGAACACGCCCGGGGCGCGTTCCTCGCAATCCGGCAGGACGACGTTCGCCCGCCGTCCGGCGAGCACGTCGAGCTGCGCCTGCACATATCGCTCGGGCGTTCCCGTGTCGATCCAGTAGGCGTCGGAGTCGTAGGCGCAGACTTCGCGGCGCGCGACGAACTCCGGCAGCAGCTCACGTTCGACCGAAACCGGGCGGTCGCGCGCGATTCGGGTGAAGACGCGTGGTTCGAACACGTAGCTGCCGGCGTTGATGAGGTTCGACGGCGCCTCGTCGCGCGGCGGCTTCTCGACAAAGGAGAGCACGCGGCGCTCCTCGTCGGTCACGACGACCCCGTACGGCGACGGGTCCTCGACCGGCGTGAGCGCGATGGTGATCGCCGCGCCGCGCTCTTCGTGCAGCCCGACGAGCTTGCCGAGGTCGAGGTCGGTCAGCACGTCGCCGTTGAAGACGAGCACCGGTTCGTCGAGCATGCCCGCTGCTTCGGCGGCGAAGAGCGCCGCGCCGGCTGTGTCGAGGCGGTGCGGTTCGACCGCGTAGCAGATCTCCACCCCCGCCCACGACTGCTCAGGGAAGGCCGCGCAGAACGGGTCCGGCTGGTAGCCGAGCGAGAGCACGACGCGCGTCACGCCGTGCAGGCCGAGCCACTCGACGACCCGGGCGATGATCGGCCCCTCGACGATCGGCAGCATCGGCTTCGGGACGTCGTAGGTGAGCGGGCGCAGTCTCGTCCCCTCCCCGCCGACGAGCACGATTCCCTGCACCTAGCCGCTCCCTGTCGGGTCCCCGATCGTCCTCATTTCTTGGAACTCGGGCTCGACGTCGTCGTCGACGTGCCGGAAGTCGCCGTCAACGTCGCGATGAGCGTCGACCTCGTCTTGGCGGGCGGCGGCGGGATGGCCGTGCCCACAGGGACGAAGGCGACCGTGATCATCTCGCCGTTGGAGATGTGGATCTTCGCCGGGTCGGCGACGCCCGTCGCCGTCGTCGCCGACGGCGAGGCCCACACCGCGGCGGCAAGCGTGCCCTTGCCCTTCACGGGCCCGGTGCACTCGTCGCCGTCTTTCCAGGTCCGCTCGCCCTTGCCCGGGTAGTGGAGCTTCGTCGCGGTGAGCGTGAACCCGGCGTAGTTCTTGGCGAACAACCCGAGCGTCGCCTTGGCGCCCTCGAAGGCGGACTCACCCGAGGCCAGCGCGCCCGGTGAAGCGTTGATGAGGCCGTCGCCGTAGGTCCGCAGCCCCGTCGTAGAGAAATTCGTGCTCGCCGGCAGATTTGGCTCGATCTTCCCGCAGATGTCGACGGTGAGAGCGGCGTACCAGTTGTCGCTCGCCGTCGGCCCCATCACCGGCGTCGTGCGGGTCGCCTCATCCCGGCTGTAGACGATGAGGACGCACCCGGCGGCGACGATGGCGAACATGAGGAGGTACCAGGCGATCGGGCGCCGGGCGCGGTAGCTCTTGCTGCCTCCGCTCGCCGCGGCGCGCGCGACCGTCCGTCCGAAAGATCCCCGTGCCATGGCGCGCCGAGCTTAGTCAAGCCCCGGTGGGCGACGACCGCCACGGCCCGAGAGCGTCTGGCGCCCGCACGCCAGCGCGAGCCGCGCCCCGAGCCCGAGGGCGACGGGCACGAGCAGCAGGGACCGGGCCCCGACCAACGACTTGCGCGCGAAACGCAGCGCCGAACGGTGGTGCGCGACGAGCATGCGGTAGGGATGCGCCGCCGTCGACAGCCCCTGGCGGTGCGTCACCGCCGCGGCCGGTTCGTAGAGGACGCGCCACCCGGCACGACGCAGGCGCCAGCAGAGGTCGAGATCCTCGACGTACATGAAGTAGCGCTCGTCGAAACCGTCGACCGAGGCGAACGCCTCCCGGCGCACGAGCGCACACGACCCCGAGACCCAGTCGACGTCACGCGTCGCTGCCGCCTCGCCGGCGTCGAGCACAGACTGCTCCCGGTACCGTCTCGTCCAACGGTTCTCCGGCCGAAAAAGTCCGACGAGCGCGTGCCCGACGCCGACCGAGAAGCTCGGGAAGGCTCGCGCCGACGGATACGGTGACCCCCCCGGGTTGCGGATGAGAGGACCGACGACGGCGGCATCCGGCTCGGCATCGAGCCGCGTGGCGAGCAGGTCGACCGCGTCGGGGTCGACGACGACGTCGGGGTTGACGACGAGGACGTAGGGTGCCCTGGTCTCGGGCACGCCGCGGTTCACCGCCGTCCCGTAACCGAAGTTCCTCCCCGCCAGCACGATCCGCAGGTCTTCGTCGCCGCTGCCGAGCGCCGCGAGCGATCCGTCAAGCGAACCGTTGTCGACGACGACGATCTCTGCCACACCGGCGGCGCGCAGGCTGGCGACGCAGTCGACGAGCACGGGACCGGCGTTGTAGTTGACGACGACGGCGCCGGTCGCGTCGGCGGGTCGTGCCGGGTCGTTCACCGTCGCGCGGGTGTCGTGGCGCGCCTCACGCGCTGAGCTCCGCGACGAGCGCGGCCACCGACTCCCGCCAGTCCGGCAGCAGCGCCATGCCCGAGAGGCGCAATGCCGCGTTGTCGAGCACGGAGTTGCGCGGCCGCGGGGCCGGGCGGGGCGGAACGAGGTCCTCGGTGGCAATCGGTTCCACCTGCGACGCGTCCCCGCCGGCGGCCTCGACGACGGCGCAGGCAAAGCCGAACCACGAGGTCGTCCCCTGGTTCGTCACGTGGAACAGACCACTGCGACGCTCGAGCGCGAGCGAGACGAGCGTGCGGGCGAGATCGTGGGCGACGGTCGGGCTGCCGCGCTGGTCGGCGACGAAGCGCAACGGCCCACCGGCAGCCATGAGGGAAAGGACGGTCTTCGCCATGTTCGAACCGTGCCGGCCGACGAGCCACGAGGTGCGCACGATGAGCCCGTTCGGGTCGATCTCGTTCTCGCCGGCAAGCTTGGAGCGGCCGTAGAGCGAGAGCGGGTGCGGCTCGTCCCACTCGGTGTAGGGGCGGTCGAGCGTCCCGTCGAAGACGTAGTCGGTCGACACGTAGGTGACGTGCGCGCCGACGAGGCGGGCCGCCTCGGCGACGTGCCGCGTCCCGAGGGCGTTCACCGACCAGGCGAGGTCGCGCTCGGTCTCGCAGGCGTCGACGGCGGTGAAGGCGGCGAGGTGGAGGATGAGCGCCGGCTCGTAGGTCGCGACGGCCGACAAGACGGTGTCGCGGTCGGTGATATCGAGCTCGGGCACGTCGGAGGCGATGACCTCGAAGCCGCGGCCCCTCGTCCGCTCGGCACCGCGGCGCTCGAGCTCGGCGATGACCTCGGTGCCGAGCTGACCCCGAGCACCGGTGACAAGGACGCGCATCTCTTCCCTCAGCGCTTCGCCGACGGGGCCGCCGCCCCCGCGAGCGGCACCGCCCCCCAGGATCCTTCGACGACGGGGGAACGGCCGATGAGCGGCCGCCACCACGCCTCGTTCGCCCGGTACCACTCCACCGTAGCGGCGAGCCCCGCCGCGAACTCGACCGTCGTCGACCAGCCGAGCTCCTCGCGAATCTTCGAGGAGTCGAGGAGGTACCGCCGGTCGTGGCCGGGACGGTCCGGGACAATCGTCTTCAGCGACGCCGGCGCGCCGACGGCGGCGAGAACGGCGTCGGCGACGTCCTCGATCGAGGCTTCGAACCCCGACCCGACGTTGTACGTCTCGCCGACGACTCCTCGCCGGATGACGGCGTCGATCGCCCGGCAGTGGTCCACAACGTGCAGCCATTCCCGCCGGTTCTGCGTCGAGGCGTAGAGCGGCAACGACTGGCCCTCGAGGGCGCGGGTCACGAAGAGCGGGATCACCTTCTCGGGGAACTGGTACGCCCCGTAGTTGTTGCAGCAGTTCGAGATGGTGACGGGAAGACCGAACGTCTCGCCGTAGCAGCGCACGACATGGTCCGAACCGGCCTTCGAGGCGTTGTACGGGGTCCTCGGCCGGTAGGGCGAGCGCTCCGTGAAGGCTTCGCGGCTGTCGAGGGCGAGATCCCCGTAGACCTCGCACGTCGAGATGTGGTGGAACCGTTCCACGCCGACACGGCGGGCCGCATCGAGGAGCGCCTGGGTCCCGAGCACGTTCGTCCGGAAAAAGCGCGCCGGGTCGATCACGGCGAGGCTGTTGTGCGATTCGGCGGCGAAGTTGACGATCGCCGTGATCTGCTCGGCGCGCAGCACGCTTTCGACGAGCGGCTGGTCGGCGATGTCGCCGACGACGAATCCCACACCGGCCGTCTCCTCGAGCGGCTCGAGGCTGGAGCGGTTCCCCGCGTAGGTCAGCGCGTCGAGGACGACAACGGAGTCCTCGGGGTGCTCGGTCACCCAGTAGCGCACGAAATTCGAACCGATGAAACCTGCTCCCCCGGTGACAAGCAGTCGCATGCCCCGCAAGGGTAGCGAGCGTTTCATCCCCCCGGGCCGAGATGCCCCCCCTGCGCCGGCGATGGCGCACTCCGGAGATGGACGACGTCGGCGGCGTCGAGGGCCCGCCGACGCCCGGCGGACTCGACGACGAGTCGACCGGCGTCGTCGACGCCGAGGGCGCGACCGTCAAGCGAGCCCTGCGCCGTCTCGACGCGCACGGCGCGACCGATCGTCACGCAACGGCGGCGGTACTCGTCCATCGTCGACGGATCCGGCCGGCGCTCGACCCCGTAGCGGCGGCCGAAAGCGGCGAGCATCGCCGCGAGCACGTCGTCGCGGGCGACGGCGTGACCGGCGAGCTCGTCGAGCCCGCTGACCCGGCCCGGGTCGTCGGGCGCCGCTTCCCTGCCGAGCCGGGCACGCACCGCGCCCGCCTCGAGGTTCAACCCGACGCCGACGACGAGCGCCGCCGCGACCTCGCCTGCCGCACCGGCGGCGACGACCTCGGCGAGGACGCCGCCGACCTTGCCGTCCCCGGCGACGAGGTCGTTCGGCCACTTGAGATCGATCCGGGCTCCGCTCGTCGACTGCGCGGCGTCAGCCGCGGCGAGAGCGACGGCGGTCACGACAAGGTGGAGCTCCTCGACGGCAAGCCGGGGGCGAAGAACGATCGAGCAGAGCAGGGCGGCACCGCGTGGGGCGACCCAGGAGCGCCCCAGCCGGCCGCGCCCGGCCGTCTGCTCCTCAGCCACGACGACGAGCCCGTCAGGCGCACCATGGCGCGCCGCGTCGGCGGCGTAGTCGTTCGTCGAGCCGACGGCTTCGAGCCGCAGCACGTTCGTGAACTCAGCCGCCACGGAACTAGCCTGCTCGCCTGGGCGGCAGCGGGAGCTTCCACCCCCACGAGGGGTCGATCGCGCCCGCACAGCTGCACGATAGGCACGGGGTGGAGCGCGTGTTTGACAAGATCCTCATCGCAAACCGAGGTGAGATCGCGGTACGCGTCGCGCGCACGTGCCGGGAGCTCGGGATCGTCACGGCCGTCGTCTACTCCGAGGCCGACCGCGACGCCCTCCACGTGCAGATCGCCGACGAGGCCTACTCGCTCGGGCCCGGTGGATCGACGGAGACCTACCTCAACATCGGCGCCATCATCGAGATCCTGCGACGCTCGCGGGCCGCCGCCGTCCACCCCGGCTACGGGTTCCTCGCCGAGAACGCCGCGTTCGCCCAGGCGGTCAGCGACGCCGGGGCGACGTTCATCGGGCCTCCCCCGGCGGCCATCGAGACGATGGGCTCGAAGCTCACGGCTCGCGCCGCGGCAACAGCCGTCGGCGTCGCGGTCATCCCCGGACTCGACAAAGCGGTGAGCTCCGCCAACGAGGTGCTCGCCTTCGCCGCCGAGACCGGCTACCCCGTAGTGGTGAAGGCCGCCTACGGCGGTGGGGGCCGCGGCATGAAGATCGCCGAGGGGCCCGAAGCCGTGGCGCACGCGCTCCGCTCGGCCCGGCGAGAGGCGGAGAGCTCCTTTGGGCGGGGCGACGTCTACCTCGAGCGTTACCTCGGGCGGCCCCGTCACGTCGAGGTGCAGATCGTCACCGACCGCCAGAAGAACGCCGTCTGGCTCGGCGAACGCGACTGCTCGAGCCAGCGACGCCATCAGAAGCTCATCGAGGAGACCCCGGCGCCGGGCCTCGACGACGCCGCGCGCGCCGCGATGGGCGCGGCGGCCGTCCGCATCGCCCGGTCCTGCGACTACGAGGGCGCCGGCACCGTCGAGTTCCTCTACGAGAACGGCGAGTTCTATTTCCTCGAGATGAACACGCGCCTGCAGGTCGAGCATCCCGTCACCGAATTCGTCACCGGTATCGACCTCGTCGCGCTGCAACTGCGGGTCGCGGCGGGCGAGCCACTCGGTCTCGCCCAGGACGAGATCGTCCAGCGGGGCCACGCCATGGAGTGCCGCATCAACGCCGAGGACCCCGCCGGCGGACGGTTCTTCCCGTCTCCCGGGCGGATCACGCGCCTGCGCTTCGCCAACGGCTTCGGCGTGCGCACCGACACCGGCTACGAACAGGGTGACACGGTGGGAACCGAGTTCGACAACCTCCTCGCCAAGCTCATCGTCTGGGGTACCGACCGCGAGGACGCCCGGCGGCGGATGCTGCGCGCCCTCGACGAGACGGTCATCGAGGGCGTCGCGACGACGATCCCGGCGCTGCGCGCCATCCTCGGCGACGACGACTTCATCGCCGCCCGGCACTCGACCCGCTTCGTCGAGGAGCGAGTCGACTTCTCGGCGATCGGTCCGGCGCCAATCGCCGGGGGCAGCGTCGACGACGAGGGCCGTGTGCTGCGCACCGTCGACGCCGAGGTCGACGGTCGCCGCTATGCGGTCCGGCTCTTCGTCCCGGCAACCCCGAAGCCACCGCGGGCCGCGGCCGCCGGACGACGGCACGGGCGCGGCGCGGCCGTTCCCCCGGACGGCACCGTCACCGTGCCGATGCAGGGGACGATCGCCCAGGTGCTCGTCGCCGAGGGCGACGCTGTCGCCGTCGACGACGTCGTCTGCGTCCTCGAGGCGATGAAGATGGAGAACCCGATCCGGGCGTCGATCGCCGGTGTCGTGCGCGAGGTCCGGGTCAGCCCGGGCGACGCCGTCGGCTTCGGTGACGTCATCGCGGTGATCACATGAGCCCGGACGGGGCGGTCGCCCGCCGCGACAAGCGCGCCGCCCAGGCGACGGTCGCCGCCTGGGCGCCGCAGCTCACCGAGCTGTCGCACCGGATCCACGCCCATCCGGAGCTCGGCTTCGCAGAGGTGCAGGCCGCAGCCTGGTGCACCGAGGCGCTGCGCGCGGGCGGGTTCGACGTCCGCCTCGGCGTCGGCGGCCTCGCCACCGCCTTCCAGGCGACGGTCGGTTCCGGTCCGCTCGAGATCGGCATCTGCTGTGAGTACGACGCGCTGCCGGAGATCGGCCACGCCTGCGGTCACAACATCATCGCCGCCGCCGGCGTCGGCGCGGGTCTGGCGCTCGCGCCCCTCGCCGACGCGCTCGGCTGCACGATCCACGTCCTCGGCACCCCCGCCGAGGAAGGCGGGGGCGGCAAGATCCTCCTGCTCGAGGCCGGCGTCTTCGACGGTCTCGGCGCCTGCCTGATGGTCCACCCCGCCCCCGCCGAGCTGGTCCAGATGCCCTGTCTGGCGATCGGGCATTTCGACGTGCGTTTCGTCGGCAAGGAGGCACACGCTTCGGCCTTCCCCGAGCTCGGCATCAACGCGGCGGACGCGCTGACGATCTCCCAGGTCGCGGTGGGGCTGCTGCGCCAGCACGCCAAGCCCGGCGACCAGGTCCACGGCATCGTCACGAACGGCGGCGCGGCGCCAAACATCGTCCCAGGACTGGCCGAGGCGAAGTACTACGTGCGCTCGGCGACCCTCGCTGGGCTCACCGAGTGGGAGGCGCGCGTCCGGCGCTGCTTCGAGGCCGGGGCGCTGGCGAGCGGTTGTTCGGTCGAGTTCATCACCCGCTGCCCGCCGTACTCGGAGTTCCAGGCCGACGAGGCGATCGGCGCGGTTTATCGCGCCAATGCCGAGTCGCTCGGCCGCGTCTTCTCGCCGCCATCAGAGCGCGTGCTGACGGCGTCGACGGACATGGCGAACGTCTCCCTCGCCATCCCGGCGATCCACCCGACACTCGACATCGACTCCGCACCCGCCGTCAATCACCAACCGGAGTTCGCCGCGCACTGCGTGACTCCCGCCGCCGACCGGGCCGTCCTCGACGGCGCGACGGCGATGGCGTGGACGGTCATCGATCTCGCCCGCGACGAGAACGCCCGGCAGCGGCTCCTGCGCGCGGCGCTACCGAGGAGCTGAGCGGACAGCGAGGAAACGACCTGGCGAGCCCCACCTGAGGGGGTCCGCCCGGGAAATCTCAGCGAGCGCCCGGCGCCGAGGCGAAGTGCGGGCGGCAGGACTGGTCGTACTCGGCGATGACGATCTCGCCGGCCGCCTCGCCGCACGCCGGGCAGGCAGGATCGCGCCGGAACGAGAAGCTGCGGAACTCCTCGGCGAGGGCGTCGTAGGCGAGGAGCCGTCCAACGAGCGGTTCGCCGAGGCCGAGCAGCATCTTGATCGCCTCGACCGCCTGGATCGAACCGATGATTCCGGGAAGCACCCCGAGCACGCCCGCCTCGGCGCACGATGGGGCGAACTCCGCCGGCGGCGGCTCCGGGAACAGGCACCGGTAGCACGGGCCGACGTAGGGCTGGAAGACGGTCGCCTGGCCCTCGAAGCGGAAGATCGAGCCGTGGACGACCGGCACCTTCGTCACGAGCGAGGCATCGTTCACGAGGTAGCGCGACGGGAAGTTGTCCGTCGCGTCGACGACGAGGTCATAGCCAGAGATGATCTCGACGACGTTGTCGGCGCCCAGCCGGACGTCGTGGGTGACGACCTGCACGTCGCGATTCAGCGCGCTCAGCGTCTTTCGCGCCGAGTCGACCTTGCGCTCGCCGACACGGTCGGTGTTGTGCAGGATCTGCCGCTGGAGGTTCGACGGGTCGACGACGTCCATGTCGAGGATGCCGAGCGTGCCGACCCCGGCCGCCGCGAGGTAGATCGCGGCCGGCGAGCCGAGCCCTCCCGCCCCGATAACGAGCACCTTCGAGGCGAGGAGCTTCTGCTGTCCGGACGGTCCGATCTCCGGTAAGAGCAAATGGCGCTGATAGCGGTTGCGCTGCTCGGCGCTGAGGACCGCCGGCGTCTGCCAGGGGCGGCCCTCGTCCTTCCAGCGGTTGAAACCGCCGGCCAGCGATGCCACGTTCGTATACCCGAGATCGGCGAGCGTCTTGGCGGCGAAAGCGGAACGCACCCCGGCGGCGCAGTAGACGACGACCGGCGCGTCCCTGTCGGGGAGCCATTTCTCGATCTCGAGCTCGAGATTGCCGCGTGGCACGTGGACGGCATCGGCGATCGCACCCTGTGAGTACTCCTCGAACTCGCGCACGTCGAGAATCACGCCGTCGCCAGCCAGCGCCTGCGCTTGCGTCGGCTCGATCTCGCGAATCTGCCGCTTCACGGCGGCAAGCAGTTCGTTCAGGGTCGACAAGAACACCCCTCCGCTTCTCGTCTGGCCGCCCGTCCCATTCGGTCCCCGGGCCGTCGTGAACACCCGGTGACCCGCGAAAACACTACCAGCGGGGTCGACATAGCCAGTCGCCCGCCCGGCACGGGAGCGGACCGATAGCGTCCGCGACATGGACTTCTCGGACCTCGCCCGTTGTCGCCGCATGACCCGCCATTTCGATCCCCGCCCCGTTCCCCGCGAGGTGCTCGGTCGGGTCGTCGCCACGGCGGCCACCGCCCCGTCAGCGGGCAAGACCGAGGGCGTCGCGCTGCGCGTCCTCACCTCTGCCGCCGAACGGGCCCGTTTCTGGGAGCTCGCATCAGACGAAGGATGGCGCGCCACCGGCCGCGGGTCCGCGGGTCTCCTCGCCGCGCCGGTGATCCTCCTGCCGATCGCCGACCCGGACGCCTACGTGGCGCGCTACGACCGCGCCGACAAGGTCGCCTCGCCGCTCCACGGCCTGTCGGCCGCCGACTGGCCCGTTCCCTATTGGATCGTCGACGCCTCGTTCGCGGCCATGCTCGTCCTGCTCGCGGCCGGCGACGCGGGACTGGGCGCGCTCTTCTTCCAGCTGCACGCGCCCGCCGACGTCGTGCTCGCCGGGCTCGGTGTGGCAACGACGCGCGTTGTGATTGGCGCGATCGCGATCGGCTATCCGGCGGCGAACTCGCCAGAGAACTGACGGGCTACCGGCAGTTCTCGCCCGCCGCCATGCGGTGAGGCGCGTCTGGCGGCGCGCTTGCCACGAGACGCGCCGGGCACCGAGCGGCCTCAGGCCGATCGCAAATCAGCCAACCATTCGGCGGCCGAGAGATGGACGACCGCGATGCTGCCCTGCCTCGTGATCAGGGCCCGATACCCGGCGTGAACGTAGACGTCGGCTTTCAACACCTTGCCCTTGTACGAGTCGAGCTGCGCCAAGCCGACATGGACGTCGACCTCGATCCTTCCCCCGGGAGCGTCGGTCCGCACAAGCACGTCGCTCCCCCGGACGGCAACGACGGCGGTTGTCGGCGCCGTTGCGTTCCTCCTGGTTTGCATCATCTCGTAGCAGTGCGACTCATTCGCCGTCGTGCAGATCAACCCGTGACCGGTCAGGTAGCGGAGTACCCCGTCGAGATCTTGGATCCACACTTCTCTTTCGTCAGCGGCCTTGTCGTAGACGAACTCGACGATCTCGAAGCTGCTGTTCGGGCCGAGTTCGATGACGCCGCCGTCGGCGAGTCGCACGAAGACTCTGCCGGTCGGCCCGGTCTCGACCGTGTCGCCCAACGTCATCGCCCTGCCACTCGTCGCGGGAACCTTGCCGCCGGCGGCCGGCAGGACCCAGACCTCGCCCCGGACTCCCAAGAGCTGGCCGGTCTTCGAGATCGACTGCCCCAGCCCCGTCGCCGGCGCCGTCGTGGTGGTCGCCCCCGTGCCCGTCGCCGCGACCGAGACAACGTTGGAAAGACACGTGCCACCGCAAGGATCGGTGTCCGACGCGTATTCGACCTCAAGCTGCAAGTCCCACGTTCCGTTGGGCGAAACCGGGAAGCCGCTGATCGTGTCGAGGCTCTGACCGAAAGTGGGATTGATCCCGTTGTCGTCCATTCCCCCGCCCGCGGCGTCGATGTACTCCGAGTCTTGCGAGAGGGCGAGGCCGCCTGGGTAGCAGAACGGCGTCGAGCAGTTGAAGCTCGAGTCCGTCGCGCCGGTGTCGTTAACCCGAATATTGACTTCGCTCATCGCCGATCCGGAACCCGGGGGCGGCAGGGCCGACCACGATAGGGTCATCGTCCCCGACGCCGAGGAGTCCGCCACCCAGGTCGCACTGAGCGTGATGTTCGACTGAGCGGACGCCGGATTGGCGAAAACCCCGGAGGCACCCCAGATCACAGCCGTTGCTGCCGCAAGAAGTATCAGGACCGAGAGAACCAAGCGGTATCGCATCGCCCGAAGTTGCTTCTCTCTTCTCACAGTTCGTCCGTCCATCGCGCGGCTCGCTGTTGTTCTCCAACCTCTTCCCGTCATGGGCTGACTCTCGATGACCCGGGAGTCGGCTATGAGAACCTGGGGCCGGGCCCTCGGTTCCCCGGGCCCTTCCACCAGTATGTGCGGGTTCATAACTACTTGCACGTCATTTGCAGGGAAGGCTGCGAATATTGGCACCTCTTGCCGGAAGGCAAGCGCCCGTCGGAGTGGGGCGGGCGACAGGCTGTTTCTGGCATGTCTCCCGCCACTTCAGAGCGATGAACGCTGCCGCTCCCGCCAACACCGTGCCGCAAGCGTGGGTGCCAAGGCACCTCATCGGGAGCGACGGGGCTCCAACAGACGACCCGCGCCTCACGGCGGTCACTTGCCGCGCCGCCGAGAAGCTCCAGAGATCCCCCGGCGAGGCCGCCGCGGCCGCGCACTGCCTCATAAGTTCCGCTGCAAACGGGGCTGTCACCCGCGCCCTCGCGACCACGACCGTCGCGTAGGCTTTGGCCGTGAGCGTCCATCATCTCGACAAGCTGTTCAACCCGAAGCGCCTCGCCGTCATCGGCGCCGGACGTGAGCCCTCGCAGCTGGGCCACATCGTTCTGCGCAACCTCGTCGCGGCCGGTTTCGACGGAGTCGTCTACCCAATCAACCCCGGACGCGAGTCGATCAGCGGCATCCAGGCCTACCCGAGCATCACCGAGACGCCGGCCACGCCGGACCTGGCGATCGTCTGCACCCCCGCCGCCTCGGTCCCCGACATCGTGCGCGCCTGCGGTGAGTCCGGCGTCCCAGCGATCGCGGTCCTCTCGGCCGGATTCCGCGAGGCCGGTGCCGAAGGAACCGAGCTCGAACGACTCGTCAAAGAGGAGCTGGCGCGTCACAACGGCATGCGGTTGATGGGACCGAACTGTCTCGGGCTGATCGTGCCGCGCCACGGGCTGAACGCCAGTTTCGCCAAGACGATGCCGCTCGACGGCCACATCGCCTTCGTCTCTCAGTCGGGAGCGCTCGTGACCTCGGTCATCGACTGGGCTGCCGCCCAGAAGATCGGCTTCTCCCAGGTCGTCTCCGTCGGCAACATGGCCGATGTCGATCTCGGCGACCTGATCGACTACCTCGCCCAGGACGCGCACACCCGGGCGATCTTCCTCTACGTCGAGACGGTCACCGAGCCCCGCAAGTTCATGTCGGCGGCACGCGCCTTCTCCCGCACGAAGCCGATCATCGTCTACAAGGCAGGACGTTTCACCGCCTCGGCTCAGGCCGCGGTCTCCCACACCGGCGCGATGGTCGGCGAGGATGCCGTCTACGACGCTGCCTTCCGCCGCGCCGGCCTCGTGCGCGTCGGCCGTATCGAGGAAGTCTTTGCCACGGCCGAGCTGCTGGCGAAAGAGCACCCCGTGCACAACGCGCGCCTGGCGGTCATCACGAACGCCGGCGGTCCGGGGGTGATGGCCGCTGACGCCCTGCTCGCCCGCGACGGCGTCCTCGCCGAGCTCGAGCCGGTGACGCTCAAGGTGCTCGACGAGGCACTGCCGGCGGCTTGGTCGCACGGCAACCCGGTCGACGTGCTCGGTGACGCGCCCGCAAGCCGCTTCGGGGAGGCGGTGCGGGCGGTGCTTGCCGACGATGACGTCGACGCCGTGCTGACGATCCTCACGCCTCAGGCGATGACCGACGCCAGCGCGACCGCCGACGCGGTGCTCGCGGCACGGCGCGAGTCGTCGAAGCCGGTCCTCGCCGCCTGGATGGGCGGAACCTCGGTGAGCGAGGGGCTCCAGCGCCTCTCCGCCGGCGGGGTGGCCGCTTACGCCTATCCCGAGCAGGCGATCGGTGCGTTGATGGACCTCGTCTCGTACAGCCGCAACCTCGATACCCTCTACGAGACACCGCGCAGCATTCCCGTCGGGTTCGCCCTCGACCGCCAGCGGGCCAAGGAGCTGATGGGCGCGGTGCTCGCCGAAGGGACAGGCATCCTCTCCGAGACCTCGGCGAAGGCCCTGCTCGACGCCTACGAGATCCCGTTCACCAAGCCCCTGCCGGCGCCGACGGTTGACGATGCCGTGGCGGTCGCCGACCAGATCGGCTATCCGGTCGTCCTCAAGGTCCGCTCGCCCGACATCACGCACAAGACCGACGTCGGCGGGGTCGAGGTGGCGTTGCGGGATGAAGCCGCGGTCCGGGCGGCCTACGACCGCATCATGGAGACCGTTGCCAAGCGCAGCCCCGAGGCGGAGATCCAGGGCGTGACGGTCCAGCCGATGGTGCGCACCTCGGGTGGTTACGAGCTCGTGCTCGGCGCCCGCAAGGACCCGATCTTCGGCGCGGTGATCCTGCTCGGCGCCGGCGGCGTGGCGACGGAGGTCCTGCGCGACCAGGCGCTCGAGCTGCCGCCGCTCAACGAGCGCCTTGCGCTCGGCATGCTCGAGTCGCTGCGGATCTGGCCGCTGCTCTCCGGTCACCGGGGGCGGCGGGCGATCGACCTCGACGCGCTGTTGGAGGTCGTGATGCGCTTCTCCTACCTCGTCGCCGACTATCCAGAGCTGAGTGAGATCGAGATCAACCCGTTGCTCGCCAGCGCGGACGGGGCGATCGCACTCGACGCCCGGGCCGTCGTCGACCAGGCCCTCGTTGGCCGGCAGATGCCGCCGTTTTCACATCTCGCCATCCGCCCCTACCCCGAGGAGTACACGCGCGAGGCGACGACTTCCGCTGGCCTCCAGGTGACGTTGCGCCCCATCCGGCCCGAGGACGAGCCGGCTTGGCACGAGATGCTCGACGCTTGTTCGGCCCAGACGATCTCGATGCGCTTCAGCGCGATGGTACGGCACACCCACGAGTTCGCGACCCGCTTCTGTTTCATCGACTACGACCGCGAGCTGGCGATCGTCGCCGAGATCGAGGCCGAGGACGGCACGAAGAAGCTCGTCGGTATCGGCCGGCTCGTCGCCGACCCAGCCCGGAACCGGGCCGAGTACGCCACGCTCGTCGCCGACCCTTGGCAGCACCGCGGTCTCGGCGACCTGCTCGCCAGCTACTGCCTCGAGTCGGCGGGTCCCTGGGGGCACGCCTGGGGACTGCGCAACGTCTACGCCGAGACGGCGATCGAGAACACGAAGATGATCGCCGTCTTCAAAAAGCAGGGCTTCAAGCTGACTCGCCGACCGGACGACGGGATCGTCTTCGCCGAGCACCGCGTCTGAAGCGGCGCGGCGCCCGCGCTCGTTTCTCATCGTTCGAATCCGCGAGCCAACCATCGCTGCCACGTCCTAGTGTCTGCCGCGATGGCGCGGCCGACAGGCAAGAGGGCGCTTCACCCGGCAGATCGCGCCGAGAGCCTCGAATCAAAGGTCGTCGCGGCGCCACATTCGCAGCTCGTGAGATCTGCTTGATGCGAAATCCGTGCCGGTACGCGCCTCGCCGCCACCTCCCACGTGCGGTTGCTCTTATCCTCGGGGCTGCCCTGGCATCCGTCGTCGGGCTGGCGAGTGGCGCTGCGGGAGAGTCATCGTCCCGCGATCAGCTCCGTGCAGGCGACCAGTCGCTCCTCGGGATCTGGCCAATCGGCGATGACACCTTGTGGGCCTTCACCCAGGACGTGACAGCGCTCAAAGGTGGCGGGCAGGGCGTCGAGCTGACGACAGATGGCGCCAGAAGCTGGACGAACGTCACACCGCCGGGACTTTCCGTCACCGGTGGCAACCACTGGATCATCGGAATCTACCCACTCTCGGCGACGAAGGCCTGGGTCGTCTACGGGGGTGGGGGAATAAGAAGTCGGCAGTCGCTCCTCTACACCGGTGACGCGGGCCACGTCTGGACCAAGGTCGGCGTGCTGCCGATCACGAACTGTGTGCCGCAGTTCGTGACTCGTCGCGACGGCACCTGCACAAGCTATGGGGCCGCGTTAGGTTCGATGGTGCTCGACATCTACCGAACCTCGAACGGCGGTGCCAGCTGGCACACGATCTTCGACAACTGGCCCGACGTGACGTCAGGACGTTTCCCTGCCGGTTCGCTCCCCTTCGGCTGTGACAAGCGCGTTCAGTTCACGAGCGCGACGCGAGGTTGGGCCCTTTTCCTTTGCAATGGCGGCATGGCGTCGCTCTACGAAACGACTGACGGTGGCGCAACATGGACCGATCGTCCGGCGACACCGCCGATGCCTTCGCGTTACGGATCCGAATTCACGAGAGCGCCGGTGTTTAGCGGACCGCGGGGCGCGGTCGCATTCGCCACTGGGAACGAGTCACTCGTCTACGTCACCGACAATGGCGGGCATTCCTTCACGGCCGTCTACCCGCCGGAAAGGGCCCGTGCATGGTGCGTCGACGTGGTGACGCCCTTGCAGTGGCGCTTCGCCTACCGGAACATGATCCTCGCCACCAACGACGGCGGGAAGTCATGGTTCGCGTTCACCGACGACGCGAGGAAACCCGTCGTCCTCGATCGCTACGGGCCGGACGCCCCGGACGTGACATTCGCCAACAACCGCCAGGGCTGGCTGACGTGGGACGAGGGCAACGGCTTCCTGCTCATGCGGACGACGGACGGCGGACGGGAATGGAAACTGCTGGAGGTTCCGGGAACGTAGTCCGACGGAACCCCACCTGGTGGCGCGCCGCTCCGCTGCCGAAGCCGACGAGCACGAACGCCAACCGGTACCGGGCCAACAGCGCAGATCACCGCGGACCGTTGCGCCGATCCCTCTAGGGGTTGACTGCCGCGCAGAACTCGGCGAAAACCTCGACGAACCGGTCGATGTGCCGCTCGTCGTGACGCACGGACAGCGTCCACTGCTCCTCGTTGCCCGGGGTCATGAAGATGCCGCGGTTGACCAGCCAAGCCCAGGAGGCGTTGAAGAGATCGACGTTCGTCTCGAGGAAGCTCCGGTAGTCGACGAGCGGCTCCGGCCGATACGAGACGCAGCCCTTGCAACCGAGGTCGACGACGTGCGCCGGGATCTCGTGCTCGGCGATTGCCCGGCGGCACCCGTCGGCGAGACGCGCCCCCATCTTCTTGAACTGCTCGTAGGCGTCGGGGGTCAGCACCTCGGTGAGGGCCGCGAGCCCGGCCGCGACGACCAACGGGTTGCCGTTGAAGGTCCCCTGCTGGGCGATCCCCTTGCCGATCTGGTCCATCAGGTCGGCCCGGCCGCCGAACGCTCCGGCCGGTGTGCCGCCAAAAACCGACTTCGCGCAACACAACAGGTCGGGCTGCACTCCGAACATCTCGGTCGCCCCGCCAGCAGCGATCGTCGCGCCGCACTTCACCTCGTCGAAGATGAGGACGATCCCGTGACGCGTGCACAGCTCCCGCAATCCTGCGAGATAGCCGGGGCGCGGCAGCACGATCCCGATGTTCATCATCACGGGCTCGATGATGAGACAGGCGATCTCCGAGCCGCGGGCCGCGAAGAGCGCCTCCGTCGCGACAAGGTCGTTATAGGGCAGCGCCAGCGTCCACTTGCCCATCTCCGCCGGAATGCCTCGCGAGGCGGGGGGCTCGGTCGCGGCGCCCGCCGCCGCTTCAATGAGCATGAGGCTCGGCGTGACCGAGAACATCACAGCGTCATGGTGGCCGTGATAGGAGCCCTCGATCTTGCAGATCGTGTCGCGCCCCGTCGCGCCGCGCGCGACGCGGATCGCGTCCATCGTCGCCTCCGTCCCGGAGTTCACGAAGCGGACCCGTTCCATCCGGAAGCGGCGACACAGCTCCTCGGCGAGCCGCACCGTCATCTCGGTCGTCACCGCGAAGTGCGTTCCGGTACGGGCGGCGTGCTCGATCGCCGCGGCGATGGTCGGGTGAGCATGGCCGACCGCCACGGAACCGAAACCGTTGTGGTAGTCGATGTAGCGGTGACCGTCGACGTCGACGACCTCGGCGCCGTCGCCGGACGACAGGTAGATCGGGTAGGGGTCACCCGCCTGGAAGGAGGACGCCACGCCGAGGGGCATCGACTGCCTCGCCCGCTCGAAAAGCGCCCGCGACCGCGGCGTCGAATCGACGAGCCGCGTGTGCTCGGATGCGAACAGCTCCGCCGCCCGCTCTGTCAACTCGTCGACCCCAGCACGTGACGACCCTGTAGCTATCGTGTTCTCGCTCATCTTTCGCATCCGTCCTCGGCACGGCTCAGACGATTTACGCGGTCGCGCGCCGGTGCCGCAGTGCACCTTTTGCCGACGATTCTCCCATCGGCGGCGCGACGCTGCAAAAAGATGGGCACCTGACGTGCGCTTTTTCGGCCTCTTCCCGCGTCGACACGTCCGGGACCCAAGGTCGGTCCGACGGTTGCGTCCCGAACCGGTAGATCGTCGGGTAACGATTCCAGCAAGACTCTCCCGCCGAACACCGGGACGTTCTCGGAAAGCTGGCCGGCTGCCGGAGGTGGCGACGTGGCGGAAGTTCCCGAGAGAATCGCCTTTGGACAGCGGGTGCGCGTCACGCGCTGGTGCGACCGGGCGACCGACGAGACCGGCTATGACGCCCGTTCGGAGTATGTGGAGCGCTTCTGGCTGCCGGTGCTCGGCCCTTCGACGACGTGTCTTCTCCGCCATCTCGCCGGCCGACTTGCCCGTTCCCCGTCCGGATGCGTCATCGACGTGACGGACACTGCCCGTGCCCTCGGCCTCGGCGACCGACCGGGACGACACGCGCCCTTCCTGCGCACGCTCACCCGCGCCATCGACTTCGGGATGATGCGCGTGGAAGCGCCCGACGCCCTCGCGACCCGCACCCGGCTCCCGCCGCTGTCGGCCCGCCACCTGGCGCGTCTTCCCGCGTCGCTGCGGGCCGCCCACCGTCTCGCCGTCGCGCCGTCGCCGGAACAGGATCTCACCGACCGGCTGCGCCAGCACGGCAGACAACTCGCGGCGAGCCTCGCGTCGATCGGCGCGGCGCGTGACGAAATCGCGCACCAGCTGCTGTCGTGGCGCTTCGACCGCCCACTCGCCGAGGCCTGCGCCTCCTGGGCCGCCGCCGAGACGGGGCGGGACCGGGTCGGGCCCTGCCCGGCGCCCTCGGCTGACTAGGGTCGCCCCGTGACCGACGACCCAGGGCTCCGGTGCGTCGCGCCCACGTAGCGCTCGCGACTTGTCGTCGCTCCCCGGACCTCGCCGGGGACGCGCCGCTGATGGTCGAGGCGCTCGGCGCGCTCGACATCGCCGCGAGCGTCGAGATCTGGGACGCGCCAAGCGTCGACTGGTCCATCTTTGATCTCGTCGTTCTCCGCGGCACCTGGGACTACACGGAGCGCCGCGACGAGTTCCTCGCCTGGGCACGATCGGTCCCACGCTTGGCCAACCCGAGCGCTGTCGCCGAGTGGAACACCGACAAGACCTATCTTGCGGATCTTGCGGCCGCGGGGATCGCGACGATCCCGACGACGTGGTTGCACCCGGATGCGCCGATCGCGCTGCCGCCAGGGGAAATCGTCGTCAAACGTGCCATCAGCGCCGGGGCGCGGGGTTCCGGCCGCTACGGACCCGGAGACCGGGCGGCGGCGCGCGACCACGTCGTCCGGCTCCAGGCCGCCGGCCACACTGTGCTCGTGCAGCCGTACTTCGCTGCTGTCGAGGTCTCCGGCGAGCACGGGCTCGTCTACCTCGGCGACCGCTACAGCCACACGATCGCCAAGCCCGCCGCCCTCGACCGGCGTGGGCCGCACGGCGACGACGAGCCGAACCACGAGCTCGTCGTTGCGGCGACGCCGAGCGACGCCGAGCGGGCCTTTGCCGAGACCGTCCTCGCCGCCATCCCCGGTGGGCGACGGAACCTCCTCTACGCCCGCGTCGACGTCGTCGCTGACGCCGCGGGGAACCCCGCCCTCATGGAAGCCGAACTGACCGAGCCGGGGCTCTACCTCCGCCGCGCGGCCAGGAGCCCCGACAGATTCGCCCGGGCGGTGGCGAACTGGCTCGCGCGGCCCTGAGCAACGAATAGCGCGCGGCCGGGACTCGCCGCGCCAACCGGCCACCGAAGGGACATCTTCGCCCGGTAGCCTGGCAGGACCGTGGCGGGATATCTCGACCTGCTCTCCGAACGCGTCGTCATCTTCGACGGCGCGACGGGCACGAACCTGCAACAACGTGGGCTCGGACCGGACGACTTCGGGGGCCCGGCCCTCGAGGGCTGCCTCGAGGTGCTCGTCGACACGCGCCCGGACGTCGTCCAGGACCTGCACCGGGCGTTTTTCGACGCCGGTGTCGACGTCGTCGAGACGAACTCGTTCGGCGCCTTTCCCGTCGTGCTCGCCGAGTACCAGATCGCCGAGCGCTCGGCTGAGCTCGCCCGCCGCTCGGCCGAGCTCGCCCGCGAAGTCGCGCACGGCTACTCGACGCCGAACCACCAGCGCTTCGTCGCCGGAAGCATCGGACCGGGAACAAAGTTCCCGTCGCTCGGCCAGATCTCCTTCGCGCAGCTGCGCGACGCCTACGAGGTCGAGGCGGCGGCCCTCCTCGAGGGCGGCGTCGACCTCCTGCTCGTCGAGACGGCGTACGACCCGCTCGGCGCCAAGGCGGCCCTCGCCGCCTGCCGGCGCGCCATGGCCGCGACCGGCATCACCGTTCCCCTGCAGGTCCAGGTGACGATCGAGGCGACCGGCCGGATGCTACCGGGGACCGAGATCGCCGCGGCACTCTGCGCGCTCGAGGCGATGCGTCCTGATGTCGTCGGGCTGAACTGCGGGACGGGTCCGACCGAGATGTACGAACCGCTGCGCTACCTGGCGGCGCACTCGGCCCTCCCCGTCTCGGTCTCGCCGAACGCCGGGCTGCCCTCGGTCCTCGAGGGCCGGATGCACTACGACCTGACGCCCGACGAGCTCGCCGGGCATCTCCACCACTTCGCGACCAAGTTGGGCGTGGCGGTGATCGGCGGCTGCTGCGGCACGACGCCGGAACATCTCGCCGCCGTTGTCGCCCGCTGTGCCGGCCTCGAGCCGGCACGCCGCCAGGCGGTCCACGAACCCGGGGCGGCTTCGCTCTATAGCTTCGTGCCGTTCGCGCAGGAGACCTCGTTCCTTGTCATCGGCGAGCGGACGAACGCCAACGGCTCGAAGCGCTTCCGGGAGGCGATGCTCGCCGGCGACTTCGACACGACGACGGCCATGGCACGCGACCAGGTGCGCGAGGGCGCGCACCTCATCGACGTCTGCGTCGACTACACCGGCGCCGACGGCGTCGCCGACATGCGCGAGGTGATGCGCCGGATCGCGACGCAGTCGACGGCACCCGTCGTCGTCGACTCGACGGAGGCGGCCGTCGTGCGCGCCGCCCTCGAACTGCTCGGCGGGCGCGCCGTCATCAACTCCGTGAATCTCGAGGACGGCGCGGGCGCGGGCACACGGCTCGACGCCTTCCTCTCCCTCGCCACCGAGTTCGGCGCCGCCGTCATCTGTACCTGCATCGACGAGCGCGGCCAGGCCCGCACCGCCGAGTGGAAGCTCGCCGCCGCCCGGGCGCTGCGCGACCTCGCCGTCGGCCGCTACGGGCTCGCCGACGAGGACCTCTTCTTTGACGCCCTCGCGCTGCCGCTCTCCACGGGCATGGCAGAAAGCCGGCGGGACGGCATCGAGACGATCGAGGCGATTCGAGCGATCAAGCGGGACCTGCCGGGCGTGCACACCGTGCTCGGCATCTCGAACGTCTCCTTCGGCCTCGCGCCGGCAGCCCGCCGCGTGCTGAACGCCGTCTTCCTCCACGAGTGCGTGGCGGCCGGCCTCGACGCGGCGATCGTCCACGCCGGCCGGATCGCGCCGCTGCACAAGATCGACACCGCGGCGCGCGAGATCTGCCTCGATCTCATCTACGACCGCCGGCACGACGGCTACGACCCGCTCACGGCGCTCACCCAAGCCTTTTCCGGGTCCGACTCCGGCGCCGCCACGGCCGAAGACCGCTCCGGCTGGCCGGTCGACGAGCGGCTCCGCCAGCGCATCGTCGACGGCGACCGGATCGGGCTCGACAACGACCTCGACGAGGCGCTCCAGGACCACGATGCCCTCGAGATCGTCAATGACTTCCTGCTGCCGGGGATGAAGACCGTCGGCGACCTCTTCGCCTCGGGTGAGATGCAGCTGCCGTTCGTGCTGCAGTCGGCCGAGACGATGAAGGCCGCCGTAACCCACCTCGAGCCACACATGGAAAGGAGCGAGTCCGGCGGACGCGGCACGGTCGTGCTCGCGACGGTGAAAGGCGACGTCCACGACATCGGCAAGAACCTCGTCGACATCATCCTCACGAACAACGGCTACGAGGTCCACAACCTCGGCATCAAGGTGCCGATCAACGACATTCTGGAAAAGGCCCACGACGTCGGCGCCGACGCCATCGGCATGAGCGGCTTGCTCGTCCGCTCGACGCTCGTCATGCGCGAGAACCTCGAGGAGATGAACCGCCGCAACAACGCCGCGACACCGGTCCTCCTCGGCGGGGCGGCGCTCACCCGCAGTTACGTCGAGCGCGACCTGCGCGAGGTCTACGAAGGCCGTGTCTTTTATGGCAAGGACGCCTTCGAGGGCCTGCGCACGCTCGACCGGTTGATGACCGAAAAGGCGACCGGCGAAATCGACCCGACCTTCGGCACGACGCCGACTGGTCGCCAGCTCCCGCCGCGCAGAAGCGCCCAACTCGGCGCCGTCGACCCGGCGAAGCTGCCACAGCGCTCGCCCGAGGTCGCCGCGGACAACCCCGTCTTTGCGCCGCCTTTCACCGGCACGCGGGTCGCCAAGGGGATCGCGCTCGACAAAGTGCGCGCCTACCTCAACGAGACGGCCCTTTACCGCAACCAGTGGGGCTACCGGCCGAACCCCGGCGAGGACGACGGCGAGTTCAAGACGCGGGTGCGCGCCGAGCTGCGCAGCCGGCTCGAGGAGGCGAAGGCCGGCGACGTGCTCGTCCCCCAGGTCGTCTGGGGCTACTTCGCCGCCGGGTCCGCCGGCAACGACCTCGTCGTCTTCGCCGACGCGCAGCGTGCCGACGAGCTCGCCCGCTTCACCTTTCCGCGCCAGCGCGAGCACCCTTATCTCTGCATCGCCGACTTCTTCCGCCCCGCCGGCGGCAACGAGGTCGACTACGCGGCCTTTTTCGTGGCGACGATTGGCGACGCCGCTTCGACGAGGGCCCGGGAGCTCTTCGCCGCCGACCGCTACCTCGACTACGTCGCCCTGCACGGGCTGTCGGTCGAGATGACCGAGGCCCTCGCCGAGTACTGGCACCGGCGCGTCCGGGAAGAGTGGGGCTTCGCCGAGGAGGACGGCTCCAACCTCACCGGGCTCTTCCGCCAGAAATACCGCGGTGGCCGCTACTCCTGGGGCTACCCCGCCTGCCCGGAACTCGCCGACAACGCCAAGGTCGTCGGACTGCTCGACGCCGGCCGGATCGGCGTCACCGTCTCGGAGGGATTCCAGCTCGAACCGGAGCAGACGACCCTCGCCCTCGTCTGTCACCACCCCGCGGCGAAGTACTTCGTCGCCTGAAGCGTCCAATGCGACAAGCGCCATCCGGTAGGGTCGGTTCGTGACCCGCGAGACGACTGACGCGACGTTCGAGCGCGACGTCGTCGCCCGCTCCGCCGAGGTGCCCGTCGTCGTCGACCTCTGGGCACCGTGGTGCGGACCGTGCCGCACCCTCGGCCCGCTGCTCGAGAAGGTCGTCGCCGAGACCGCCGGGGCAGTCGAGCTCGTCAAAGTGAACGTCGACGACAACCCCCAGGTCGCCCGGGCCTTCCAGGTGCAGTCGATCCCGGCCGTCTACGCAATGCGCGACGGCAAGGTCGTCGACGGCTTCATCGGCGCCCTCGGGGAGCCAGCCGTGCGCGAGTTCGTCGTCCGCCTTTCGCCACCGCCTTCGGAGGCGGACCGCCTCGCCGCGCTCGGTGACGAGGACTCGCTGCGCGCCGCCCTCGCCCTGCAGCCCGACCACCCCGACGCCGTCGTCGCCCTCGCCGAGCTTCTCGTCGGCCGCGGCGAAAGCGAAGAAGCACTGGAGGTGCTCGGGCGAATCCCCGAAACCGACCAGACCCGGCGCGTCGCCGCCACTGCCCGGCTGGCCCGCAAGGACCCGGGCCCGCCGGCACCGCTCGAGGCGCGCCTCGAAGCCCTGCTGCCCACGGTGCGCAGCGACGAGGACGCCCGCCAGGAGTACCTCGATCTGCTGGAGACGATGGACCCCGATGACCCCCGCCGGGACGGCTTCCGACGGGCGCTCGCCTCGCAGCTCTTCTAGCGACGTGCCCGCCCCGCCCCCACGCCGCCGCGGCACTCCGCTCACGCCCCCCGCTGTCGTCCAGCTCGGATGCCGCCACTACGACGTGATGACGCGCGCCCTCGTCATGGGCATCGTCAACCGCACCCCGGATTCCTTCTACGACCAGGGCGCGACGTATGACCTGGCGTCGGCGGTCGACCGCGCCGCGCAGCTCGTCGCCGACGGCGCCGACATCATCGATGTCGGCGGCATGAAGGCCGGATCCGGCGACGACGTCACCGTCGCCGAGGAGCTCGACCGGGTCGTCCCGACTGTCGCGAGGCTGGCCGAACGCTTCGACGTCGCGATCTCGGTCGACACCTGGCGCGCCGAGGTCGCCGAGGCCGCCTACGCGGCCGGGGCGGTCCTCGGCAACGACATCAGCGGTTTCGCCGACCCCGCCTACCTCGCCACGGCGGCACGCCACGGTGCCTCGGTCGTCGCCACTCACATCCGGCTGCGACCTCGAATAGACGACCCCGATCCCCGCTACCCCGACGACGACGTCGTCGGCGCGGTCGAGTGCTTCCTCGCCGACCGCCTTGAGATGGCGCTGCTCGCAGGGATCCCTGCCGCCGGCGTGCTCTTCGACGTCGGGCTGGACCTTGGCAAGACGACCCCGCAGTCGCTCGAGCTGCTGCGCGCCCTCGATCGCTTCGCGGCGATGGGACAGACGCTGCTGTTGTCGGCCTCGAACAAGGGCTTCCTCGGCGACACCCTCGGCTTGCCACTCGGCGAGCGCGAGGACGCCTCGCTCGCCGCCGTCGCGTTCGGCGTGGCGGCCGGCTGCCGCGTCGTGCGGGTCCACGACGTCGCCCGGGCGCGACGCGCCGTCGATACCCTCGCCGCGGTGCTGGCGGCATGACGTCGGCCTTTCTCGCCGCCGACGGCGCGCCGCACGCCGCCTACCTCGTCGTCGGCGAGGACCCGGGGCTCGTCAGCCAATCCCTCTCGGCGCTTCTTGCCGCGCTCGCGTCGCTCGACGGAGCCGGCGCCGGGGCCGTCGAGGAATACGGCGCCGCGACGAGCGAGCAGAACCAGACCGAATCCTTCGGGCTCGGCCCGGTCCTCGACGCCTGCCGGACCCCGCCGTTCCTCGCGGCGTGGCGGGTCGTCGTCGTCCGCGAGGCGCAGCTCCTCGAGGCCGCACAGCTCCGCGAGCTCATCGCCTACGTCGCACAACCCTTGGCGTCGACCGTCCTCGTCGTCGTCTACACCGGCCGGCGCGCGCCAACAACCCTCGTCGCGGCGATGCGGGCCGCCGGTCGCGTCATCGACGCCGAACCCGCGCCCACCACCCGGGCCCGGGCGGAGTGGTTCGCCGCGCGGCTGGGGCACGGACCGGTCCGCCTCTCCCCGGCGGCACGAGATCTGCTCGAGGAACACCTCGGGGAGGACCTGGCGCGGCTTTCCGGCCTGCTCGCCACCCTCGAAGCGGCCTTCGGGACGGGGGCTGCGGTCAATGCCGACGAGCTCGCGCCCTTCCTCGGCACGGCCGGCGGGGTGGCGTCCTGGGACCTCACCGATGCGATCGACGCCGGCGACACGCCCCGGGCGCTTGCCGTGCTCAACCGCCTCCTCGTCTCGGGCGAACGCAGCCCTTTCCAGGTCCTCGCCATCCTCCACCGTCACTACGGGGCGATGCTCCGTCTCGACGGCTCCGGCATTAGCGACGAGCAGGCGGCGGCGACGGCGACCGACCTGAAGCCCTTCCCGGCGAAAAAAGCGCTCGCCCAGTCGCGTCGCCTGGGACACGCCGCGGTCGTGCGGGCGATCGAACTCCTCGCCGACGCCGACCTCGCGCTGCGGGGGGAAGCGGGCTGGCGCGACGAGCTCGTCCTCGAAGTGCTCGTCGCGCGCTTATCCCGCGCCCGTGCCCAGCGGACGGCGGCACCTGCCGCCCACCGCCGGACGCGCAGCCGATGATGGCACCAGGCGCGCCCGACGCCCTGGCGCTCAGCCGTCTCGCCGCGGACGTCGCGCGCCAGGCCGGTCAGCTCCTCGCCGAAGCGGGCCGACACCGTCAGGACCGCAGCGCCCTCGTCGAAACGGCGAGTCACAAGTCCTCCGTCACCGACCTCGTCACCGAGGCGGACGAGACGAGCGAGCGTCTCATCGTCGCCGGCATCACCCGGGCCCGTCCCGACGACGCCATCCTCAGCGAGGAGGGCAGCGACCGCGCCGGCACCTCCGGTCTCACCTGGGTCATCGACCCGCTCGACGGCACGATCAACTTCGTCTACGGCTTCGGGGCCTGGGCCGTCTCCATCGGCGTCGCCGACGATCGCGGCACGCTCGCCGGCGCCGTCTACGACCCGTCGCGCGACGAGATGTTCACCGCCGCCCGCGGGCACGGCGCCAGCCTCGACGGTCACCTTCTCGGTTCGCTCCAGGCGCCGCCGCTCGGCGAAGCCCTCATCGGGACGGGCTTCAGCTACGCGGCCGAGAACCGCCGCGCCCAGGCGCGGCTCCTCCCCTCGGTCCTCCCGCGGGTGCGCGACATCCGACGCGCCGGATCTGCCGCGCTCGACCTCTGCTACGTCGGCGCCGGACGGCTGAACGGCTACTACGAGGCGGGGCTCCACGACTGGGACCGCGCCGCCGGCTTGCTCGTCGCGACGGAGGCGGGAGCCGATTATGCCGACCTCGACAACCTCGAGCAGCGCTCGACGCTCGTCGTCGCCCCGCCGGGGTTGCTCGAGGAGCTGCGGGCGCTCCTCGTGGAGGCGGCGGGCTGCTGACTACCATGCACCTGCTACGGCGATGAATCGACGAGACAACGACCAGGCAGCGTGCCGCGCGCCAGCTGCCCGTCGCGGAAAGGACGAACGACCATGACCCCCATCCTCGCCAGCGAGGGCAGCTACCAGGTGTTCACGCTGGGGGCGGCCGAGAGGGGATGGCTCTACTTCGCGCTTGCGGCCGGCGTCGCCTCGCTCGCCGTCGCCGTCGCTCTCATGCGCCTCGTACTCGCCGCCGATCAGGGGACGTCGCTCATGCGCGAGATCGCCGCGGCCATCCAAGAGGGCGCCGTGGCGTTTTTGAAACGGCAGTTCCGCGCGATCGGCATCGTCGTCGTCCCGCTCGCCGTCCTCGTCTTTTTCACCGCGACAAAGGTCGTGAACAGCACGAACGGCCACGTGGCGCTGACCTTCGCGCAGTCCGGGCTCTACCGCGCCCTCGCCTTCCTCGTCGGCGCGACGTTCTCCGGGCTCACCGGGATCATCGGCATGAACCTCTCGGTGCGCGGCAACGTCCGCACCGCGGCGGCGGCGCGCGCCGGTCAGCTGCCGGCGGCTCTGCGCGTCGCCTTCCGCACCGGCGGGGTGACAGGGCTTTTCTGCGTCGGCCTCGGGCTCGTCGGCGCGTCCGGCCTGACGCTCATCTTCCAGAACTCCGCCAGCGCCGTGCTCATCGGCTTCGGGTTCGGCGGCTCGCTCATCGCGCTCTTCATGCGTGTCGGCGGCGGCATCTTCACGAAGGCCGCCGACGTCGGCGCCGACCTCGTCGGCAAGGTCGAGGTGGGGATCCCCGAGGACGACCCCCGCAACGCGGCGACGATCGCCGACAACGTCGGGGACAACGTCGGGGACTGCGCCGGGATGGCAGCGGACCTCTTCGAGTCCTACGCCATCATGATCATCGCCTCGATCATCCTCGGCTACTCGGCCTTCCGCTCGATCGGCATCGACCCCGCCAAGGGCGTCGTCTTCCCGCTGATTGTCGCCGGTTTCGGCATTCTCGCCTCGATCGGCGCGATCTTCTCCGTGCGGGCGCGTCCTCGTGACAAGACGGCGATGGCGGCCATCAACCGCGGCTACCGCCTCGCCGGCCTCGCCGTGCTCGTCGCGACCTTCCTCGTCGCCGAGTTCTACGTGAAAGACCTCAAGGTCTTCTGGGCGGTTGTCATCGGCGTCGCCCTCGGCCAGGTGGCGAGCCTCATCACCGAGCACTACACCTCGACGAGTCGCGCGCCGGTGCGCGAGATCGCCGAGGCGACCCGCACCGGGCCGGCGACGACGATCCTCGCCGGACTTTCCTCGGGACTTGAGTCCGCGGTCCTCGCCATCGTCGCCATCGCCGTCGCCATCGGGCTTTCGATCATCATCTCGCTGGAAACGGCCCACGGGAACATCGAGCTCACCCTCTACCTCGTGGCGCTCACCGGCATGGGGCTCCTCTCGACGACCGGCATGGTCGTCTCCGAGGACAGCTTCGGGCCGGTCTCGGACAACGCCGCCGGCATCGCCGAGATGGCCGGCGAGTTCGGCGGCGACGCCGAGCGCGTCATGGTCAGCCTCGACGCCGTCGGCAACACGACGAAGGCGATCACGAAGGGGGTCGCCATCGCCTCGGCGGTGCTCGCCACGGTCGCCCTCTTCGCCTCGTACATCGAGACGATCGGCAACCAGCTGAACCTGCGCGCCACGGGATCGGCGCTCTTCCACGAGGCCGTCACGCAGATCAACGTCGCCAACCCGATCACCTTCCTCGGCGTGCTCATCGGCGGCTCGATCGCCTTTCTCTTCTCGGGGCTTGCCATCCGGGCGGTCGGCCGCTCGGCCGGCACCGTCGTCGAGGAGGTGCGCCGGCAGTTCCGCGAGCACCCGGGGATCATGGATGGCACTGAGAAGCCCGAGTACGGGCGGGTCATCGGCATCTGCACCGCCGCCGCGCAGCGCGAGCTCGTCACGCCGGCGCTGCTCGCCATCCTCGCGCCCGTCATCATCGGCTTTGGGATCAACTACCTCGCCCTCGGCGCCTTCCTCGCCGCCGCCATCCTCACCGGTCAGCTGATGGCCGTGTTCCTCTCGAACACCGGCGGCGCCTGGGACAACGCCAAGAAGTACATCGAGGACGGGCACGAGGGCGGCAAGGGCTCCGAGGCCCACAAGGCCGCCGTCATCGGCGACACGGTCGGCGACCCGTTCAAGGACACCGCCGGCCCGGCGCTCAACCCGCTCATCAAGGTGATGAACCTCGTCTCGCTGCTCATCCTGCCGGCCGTCATCACCTACCACTACCACCCGGCGATCCGCTTCTCGATCGCCGGGGTGGCCCTCGTCGTGCTGCTCGGCGCGATCGCTTTCTCCAAGCGCCGCACGGCATCCTTCGCCGCCGGCCCCCCAGCCGGTGACGATGCCGCCGGACCCGCTGTCCCGCACGCCGCCGGTGCCGCCGCCGGCTCGCGCCGGGAGGTGCTGGCCGGCTAGTCGACAGCCGAGGCCCGCCGGCGCCGCCGGATTCGGCGCCTAGCACGTCTCGGCGTGCGGGACAGCGACTACGGCTCGCGCCCCTCGGTCATGTGCGGTCGTCCGTGCCCCGCGCCGTTCTCGCCTCTCGGAGAAGCGTGCTAGGTGTTCAAGATTCCGGCGCCGGTGTCCGCGTCAAAGAGGACGAGTGAGTACGCGCCACAGTCGCCGGCGACGGTGTGGAACGGTACGCCGTAGACGGCCCAGACGAGCTCGCCTTCGTACACAGCGAGCAGCACCTCGTAGTCGTCGTAGGCGTGCGCCGGGCCGAACTTCTTCGACTCCTCCCAGGCGTGCGCGGCGCTGACCCGCGGCTCGGCGCCGGGCGGCGGTGGGTCCAAGTCGCCGCCTCCCGGCCCGAGGGCGGGGACGAGGGACAAGGGTGATCCGAGCCGGATCGGCTGCGGCATCGGCGGTGCCGGCCCCGTCGGGCAGGCGCCGGCCCCGCGGGTGTCGGCCCGTCCCGGCGTGGCCCGGAGAGAATCAAAGACGGCGCGGGCGACGAGCGGCTCGGCTCCGACACCGAGCCTGATGCTCACGCCGTCGTACCAGAGGGCAACCGGTGGCCCGAAATCCCGGTAGTCCTCGTAGGCACGGAGACTCGCGCCCGACGGCGCGCGCAGGGTGACCGCATCACGCGGCATCCCGAAGAACCCCTTGGCAGGCCGCAGCCACAGACCGGCGTTGTTGTTCGGGCTCGCGGGGCAGAACGATTCGATCGGAGTGGAGTCCGGGCCGAGGAGGACCTCGCCGTCGAGCGCGAAGCCGCCGCACCAGCCCTCGGCTCCGGCGTGGTCACCGTTGACGACCGGCCAGGAACCGGGAACCCGCGCGCTGAGACCCCCGTAGGTGACCGTCTTCCAGTTCGCCCCCGGGCGCGCGACGGGCCCCGCGCCGAACACGACCCCGAGGGGCGAAGGACCGAGGCTGGCGAGCACGGCCCGCGGCGTCGGGCCGCGCAACGTGATCTCCACTTCAAAGGCCGGGACGCGCACCGTGACAGAGCGCTCGCCTGCCGCCAGTTCGACAAGAACGGCGATGCCGTTGATCTTGCGGTGTTCTGCTCGCGCCCCGGCGCGACCGGTGAGGTCGCGCATTGTCACGACGGCGGCCGGGGTCTTGAACTGGCATCCCTTGCTTTCTTCGCGCGGTCTTGGCCGCGAGTCCGAGGAGAACGACGCCATCCGCCGAGGCGCACATGAACTCGTCGGGACCGTCGACGTTCCAACGCCCGGGGACCCAGAGTCGGGCGAGGCCCCAATCGACGGGCTGCCAGCCCCGCGGACCATGACGCGGCGTCAACGTCGGCAGCGGCGCGGGCGTACCGGCCTCGACGACGGCCGTGCCGCTCGCCGGACGGTCGACCGCTCCCGCCGCCGGGAACACCACGCTGGCACCAGCGACGACGAGGGCCGCCGCGACGGTGCCGACGAACGCCGGTGGCGTCCGGCGACGCCCCCTGCCGTCACCGACGGGCGGAATCATCCGTCGCCGCGCGGCGCGCGCCATTTTCGGCACAAAGACCGGGGACCCGACTCGGCGTGCACGAGAAGGCATCTCTCACCCCGTTTCGATGGCAAACGGCCGCGACCGGAACCTACCTCACGACGCTTGGATGGCTCGGCTCGGCTGAAAGAACCCTGAGGTCCGCCGCGCCTGTCGCCACGCCGTCCCGCGACCGAGCAGCGGGGCCGGCTGTGATCTCGCGGCGCGTCCGTGCCGACGCCAGCTCGTGCGAACAGCCGACAGGTTCGGGCGCGACCCGCGGGGCGACGGTGGACAGGGTCCGGTCAGAGCGTGATGTGCCAGACCGCTTCGATGCGGTGCACGACGTAAGCGCCGATAAGGTCAGTCCCTCCCGGCGGGTCGATGTGGATCCCGTCCGGATCGCGCACCTCGATGAGGTTGCCGCTTCTGTCCGGCAGGTACTCGGCGTACTGGCCGGATGCCGTCGAGAACAGCTTCCAGGTCGGCGCGAAGGCCACCCCGGGGTAAAGATGCGCCTCGTGGGCGTAGATCAAGTTCAGCACCTTCATGTGGGCGCTGAACGACGGGGTCGACATGATCGGCAGTCCGACCCACATGACGTGGGCCCCCGCGGCCGTCGCCTCCGACATCATCGCCGCCACCCGCGCCGTGTAGGCGACGATCCAGGCATGGGTTCCCGGCTGAACCGGTACCCCGTTGACGAGGAACGACTGCCAGTCGTTCGCCCCGAACATGGCGATGACGATCTGCGGGCGGGATTGCGTGACCTCGTGCTCGAGCGTCACCGGCCAGTCGAAGTAGGCGGCATTCGAGATCCCCGTGTCGCCGACGGAGTTCTGCAGCATGTGGATGCGCGGATCGGAGCCGATCTGCTCGGCGACCCCGTAACCAAGGTCCTCGCCGATCGAGTCGCCGATGTCCATGATCGTCATCGGCTTCGCCACCGTCGGTGAGACGAGCGGCGGCGGGCCGACGGGCTTCGTGGCGCCGGAACCCTTCTTGTGGCGCTTGCCGGTCGACCCCTTGGGCAACGAGGCCGGCGGTACGACCGCCCCGCCCGGCGTGCCGTAATCCGTGCGGCCGAGCGCCCGGTTGCCGCCGTTCACGACCCGGTCGAAGCCGAAGAACTCCTCGACCCGGGTGATCGGCCGGAGGATCGACATCGCGACGCTGCGCCGCACGCCGAGCGGCGCGGCGTTCGCCGAGTTGTAGAGCTGGCGAGCGTCAAAGGCGAGCCAGAGCGCGAAACAGAGCAGCCCGATGAGGAGCGCATGGCCCGCCGTGGTGAACCGGTGCTTCTCCGCAAAGGCGAAGCGACCCGACGGGTCCGTCCCGCTCCGTCCGGCGGTCACAGTCTCAGCGTTCGCCATGTCCGCCGCCTACGGGTCCGCTCACTGCCGGCGCCAAGTTAAGCACAGCGATTTCCGCGACTTGCGTCACCTGCGGCGGTTTTTTTTCAGCAATCATGGCCATAACGCTCTAGAAGCGGTAGTAGATGAAGGGCGCGACACCCGGCGGACCGAGCGTCGTGATGACGAGGAGACAGGCGGCGAGCACGGCGCCTTTCAGGACGGGGCCCATCGCGGCGAACCTCTCCTGGACACGCCGTCCGAGATCCCGGGGCACGTACTGCAGGCTGAGCGAGCCGAGGATGGCGAGGACGACGGGCCAACGCACAAGCGGCGCCGCCTGGCCCCAGGTCGTGAAGAGCCGCCCGATGAGCGTCAGCGCGTCGTTCAGCGTGTTCGCCCGGAAGAAGATCCAGCCGAAGCAGACGACCTGGAAGGTGGCGAAGCGTTGCCAGGCGACGGCGAGCCGCCCGCTCGCCTGCAGCGGCAGCCCGGCGGCCTCGCGGCGGGCGCGCCGGAAATGCCCGACCGACTGCCCGAGCCCGTGGATGCCCCCCCAGATGACGAAGGTCCACGCCGCGCCGTGCCAGAGGCCGCCGAGGAGCATCGTGATCATGATGTTGCGGTAGAGCTGGCGGCGTGAGCCACGGTTGCCGCCGAGGGGAATGTAGAGGTAGTCGCGCAGCCACGACGACAGCGTCATGTGCCAGCGGCGCCAGAAGTCCTGCAGCGAGCGCGCCGTGTAGGGCCCGTTGAAGTTCTGGGGGAAGCGGAAGCCGAGCAGGAGCGCGCAGCCGATGGCGATGTCCGTATAGCCCGAGAAGTCGCAGTAGATCTGCACGGCGTAGCCGTAGGTCGCGAGCAGAATCTCCGGCGCCGAGTGGAGCGTCGGGTTGTTGTAGACGGGATTGACGATCGCCGTCGACACGTAGCTCGAGATGACGACTTTCTTGAACAGTCCCCCGAAAATGAGATAGGCGGCCTCGGGGAATTCGAGTCGACGTGGGTCGCGCCGCGCCGAGCGCTGGATCTGGGGCAGTAGGTCCGAGCCGCGCACGATCGGCCCGGCGACAAGGTGCGGGAAGAAAGCGACGAAGACGGCGACGTCGAGGAAGCGAGCCCGCGCCAGGCGGCGCCGGTAGATGTCGATGACGTAGGAAAGCCCCATGAAGGTGAAAAACGAGATCCCGACGGGGAGCGTGATGGCGAGCAGTGGAATCGGCGCGCCGTGGAACCCCAGCTTGTGCAGCCCGTTGTCGATCGAGATGGAGAAGAACCCGTAGTACTTGAACCAGCCGAGCAACCCGAGCTCGGCGACGAGGGTGGCGATGAGTCCGGCGCGCCGGCCCCGTTCGGTGGCGGCGCGGTCGACGAGGAACCCGCCCGTCGCGGTGCACACCGTCGAGGCCGCGAGCAGAAAGACGAACCGCCAGTCCCACCAGGCGTAGAAGACGTAGCTCGCCGCGAGGATGAAGAGTTTCCACGGCGTCGCGAAGGGCCTGAGCAGCCAGTTTCCGAGGAAGACGATCCCGAAGAAGATCGCGAAGTCGATTGTCGGGAAGAGCACTTCGACGCCTTTCGCGGCCGCACCCCGCGTGCGGTCGGACGCAGGATAGTGGCCCCTGATGGCAGAAAAGGGCACTTTCCGGGGCAAAATGCGCCGGATTGCCTGCTCCTGCGAGCTCTTGGCGGCGCGCGCTATTGGCGACACCCTTGCCAGTCGGCCGAGATCCGCCTACCATCGGCGGCGCCGACCAAGCCACGATCGGCCCATGACGAAGATTCACGGGGATGAGCGCGACGATCGGTCGCCCCACTTTGTGAATGCGTGCACAAATACGGAGAGACGGATGCTGGCAGAGAGTCGCCGGGGAGGGAGCGTCGCTCTCACCTGGAACAGGACGATCGAGTGGGACTGCGCCGAGTGGCGCACCCGGGCGGCGTGCCGCGACACCGATCCCGACCTGTTCTTCCCCGTCGGCACGACCGGGCAGGCCATCGAGCAGATCGAGGCCGCCAAGTCCGTCTGCGCGCAGTGCCCGGCACAGCCCGAGTGCCTGGAGTTCGCCTTCGCGACGAACCAGGAGTCCGGGGTGTGGGGCGGGGCTTCGGAAGAGGAACGCCGCAAGCTGCGCAAGGCCTGGCTCGCCGAACGGCGCCGGGCCTCCTAATGGGAATCGACCCGACGGAGCGGCCGGCCGCCTAGACCGGGGTGGCGAGCTCCGGGGCCACGGGGATGGCGAGACGCACGACGGCGCCGCCGTCGTTGGCGACCGCAATCGAACCTCCGAGCTGGCTGCGCACGAGGTCGCGCACGATCGACAGGCCGAGACCGGTCGAGCGGTCGATGTCGAAACCCGGCGGGAACCCGCCCCCGTCGTCACGGACCTCGACTTCGAGCAGTTCCGGCCCCGGCCTAAAGACGAGATCAATGAGTAGTGTCGCCGAGTCGCTGCCGTCGCGGGCGTGCTCGACGGCGTTCTGCAAGAGCTCGGCGATCACCAACGAGAGCGGCGTGGCGACGTCGGCGTTGAGGTCGCCAGCGTCGCCGGCCACCCGGATGGCAACCTCCGTCGCGTCGACGACGGCGTCCCCGGCGAGCTCGACGAGCGACGGCACGATCTCCCCGAAGGGCACCTGCGCCGAGGGTTCGCGGGCGAGCACCTCGTGGACAACGGCGATGGCGCGCACCCTTCGCTCCGCCTCGACGAGGGCGACCCGGCCAGAGCTCGCCTCCATGCGCCGCGACTGCAGACGGAGCAGCGACGAGATCGTCTGCAGGTTGTTCTTCACACGGTGGTGCACCTCGCGGATGGCGGCGTCCTTCGAGAGCAGGAGACGGTCCCGCCGGCGCAGATCCGTCACGTCGCGCAGCAGCACCACCGCGCCGACCAGCTCGTCGGCGCCGATGAGCGGCAGGCAGTGGACGAGCACGACGGCCTCCGGGCGCCCTTCCAGCTCCTCGATGACGGGAAGCCGCTCGGCGTAGGCCCGCGAGATTGCCTCGGTCTCGACCCCGACGGATTCGAGCTCCGCCCCGACGATCGCCGAGACGATCCCCATTCGGTGCAGGGCGTTCACCGCGTTCGGCGAGGCGAACGTGACCCGCCGGTTTTCATCGAGGACGATGACGCCGTCCCCGACACGCGGCGCGTCCTCGACGGTTGCCGCCGCGGTGTGGAACGGGAAGAGCCCGGCGTTCACCATCGACGCCAGCCGCTCGAAGATCCGGCGGTAGACCCGCTCCAGTCCCCCGGTACGTCGCCCCGTGCGCGGCGACCACACCCGGACGAGCATCGCGACCACGGCGTCCTCCCAGCGCACGGGAATGCACTGGCAGCGAACCGGGCCGGGCTCGCCGGCATACGGGCAGTCGCCGACGACGATCTCCCCCCGGCGCCACGCCTCGTGGATGAGCACACCCTCGGCCGCCTCGTCGGCGACATCGCCGACGAGGTCGAGCCCGAACAGCGTCTGGCTCGTCGTCGGGCGCATCTGGCCGACAACAACGAACTGCAGGTCGGAATCGCCCGCCGGCGGCCGCCCGACGTCGGATGTCGACTCCGCGCCGACCGGGACGTAGAGCACGAGGTCCGAGAACGACAGGTCGGCGAGCATGCCCCACGACCCCATGAGCCGCGTGAGGTGGTCCCGGGCCGCGTCGGGAAGGGCGGCGAGCTGGCCCGCCTGCTCGCCCGGCGTCACGGCGCGCCCTTTTCGGCCGCGGCGGTGCTCGCCGCTCCGAGCGGCACGTCGTGGCCGTGCCGGGCGCGGAAGACGCGCAGCGTCGAGTAGCCGGCCGCCGCGGCCAACGCTCGGAGATCGGCGGCGTGCTCGCCGACCCGGCCCGGTCCGTGGGCGTCCGAGGCGGTCGTCACCGGGACTTGGCGCTTGGCGAAGCGCTCGAGCAGCCCCCACGCCGGGTACTGCTCGCCGACGGGGGCGCGCAACCCCGCCGAGGAGATCTCCGCCGCCATGCCCGACGCCGCGGCCGCTTCGGCCATCCGGTCGTGGCACTCGTCGAGCGTCGCGGCCGACGGCCGACGCCCGGTGAGCTTCACGAGGTCGGGGTGGGCGAGGACGTCACAGGACCTCGTGGCGGCGAGCTCCTCGAGCGCGGCGGTGTAACGGCGCCAGGTCTCCTCGATCGGCTGCCGGTCCCATTCCGCCCGGTTCGTCTCCTCACGGACCCAGTCGAACTGCCAGCTGCCGAGCCAGTGGACGGAGCCGAGCAGTACGTCGAAGGGGTAGCCGGACAAGAGACGCGCGACGGCGTCCATCTTCTCCGGGTAGTAGTCGACCTCGAGGCCGACGACGAGCGGCAGACCGGTGGCGCGCGCTTCCACCGCGGCTTCGACGTAGGAGTCGAGGTCGGCCGTCGCGTGGTGGTCGAAGTAGGCGCCCATCGACGCCGCGAACGGCGAGTCCGGCTCGTCCCTCCAGAAGTCCCCCACCGCCGCCCGGCCCTGGGTGAACCGGTGGAAGTGCTCGGTGAGCGCGATCTCGTCCACGCCGGCGGCCGCCGCTTGCTCGCAGTAGACCGTGAGCCGCTCGAGGCGCTGCTCGGAGGCCTCGGCCCGGATCTCGTGCGGCCAGAGGTGGACGTGGTAGTCGATCACGGCGTCATGGTAGGTCGGCTCGCTCTGCCGCCCGGGCGAGTCGGCGAAGACAGCACCTCCCGGCTACGGCGCCCCGAAGCCGACGCGGCGGTCCTCGGCCGTGCCCCCGACCTCGACGTAGGCGACCTTCGCCGTCGGCACGCCGACGCGCCGCCCGCGCCGGTCGGTGAGCCACAGCACCCCGCCCGTATCGGCGAGCGCGGCCTCGATGTCGGCGAGCACCTGCTCGCGGGTGATCTCGTCACCGACTTCGACGTCGAGCTCTTTCGTCGACTGGATGATCCCGATGCGAACGTCCACGCGCCCACTCCTCGTCAGTTGCACCCATCGTAGGAGGAGAAGCGACCTCGCCCGCCGCTTGCTCCCGCGACGCCCAGGGTACGCTCATCGGTGAGACGTGCGTTTTCAGGCGCATCGGCTCCCGGGCGGCAGGCTTTCGTCGCCGGAGGGAGGACCAATGTGGATCGTCGCCGGGGTACTCCTCGGACTCGTCGTGTTCTCGTCGATCTTCGGCTTCCACATCGGGCCACACGCCCACGCGGTCGCGACGCTCGCCGGAATCGCGGCCGCGGGGTTCTTGATCGCCATCGCCGTGACCGGTGACACCCGCGCCTTCGTCTTTCTCCTTTTGAGCGCCGATGTCGTCGTCTCGGTGGGTGTCGGGACGCTCGCCTGGAAGGGTCTCACCGACCCGCGACTGCGCGCCGGCCACTCGGTCAGCTCTCTCGTCTCGCGCGAGGGTGTGGCCGTCAGCGACCTCGAACCGTCGGGCATCGTGCGGGTCGCCGGTGAGAACTGGTCGGCGACGTCGCTCAACGGACGTGTCCCGGCCGGCGCGAGGATTCAGGTCATCCAGGTCGAAGGCGTCCGGCTGTCGGTCTGGGGCGAAAATGGACTCCCCCGGGAAACCGGCGGCAAAGCGGCGCTCGACGAGCGCTCGCCGTCGGCTGATGCATCCGGGCCGTTAGAAGGGACTGAGAAGCCGTGATCATTGGGATCGTCATTGCCGCAGCACTGATCGTCGTCGTCTTGGTGGCGCGGTCCGTGAAGATCATCCGCGAGTACCAGCGGATCGTGCTCTTCCGCCTCGGCCGGGCGATCGGCATCCGCGGCCCGGGTTTCGTCGTCATCAACCCGGCGACCGACCGGACGACGCTCGTTGATCTGCGCGAGCAGTACCTCGAGATCCCCCACCAGACGGCGATCACGAAGGACAACGCGCCGATTTCGATCGACTTCATCATCTTCTACAAGGTCGTCGACCCCTCGATGTCCGTCCTTACCGTGCAGAACTTCGCCGGTGCCGCCCTCAACCTCGCGGCGACAACGCTGCGCAGCGTCGTCGGCGACATGCCGCTCGACGACGTGCTTTCCAAGCGCGAGGAGATGAACGCCTCGCTGCGCGTCCGGCTCGACGACGTCACCGAACGCTGGGGCGTGAAGGTGACGAGCGTCGAGGTGCGCGAGGTCAACCCGCCTCCCGGCGTGCTCGAGGCGATGACCCGCCAGATGTCGGCCGAAAGGACGCGGCGCGCCCAGGTCACCGAGGCTGAGGGCCAGAAGTCGGCCGCGATCCTCGCCGCCGAGGGCGAGGCGCAGGCGGCGATCAACATCGCCGAAGGCCGTCAGAAGGCGACGATCCTCGCCGCCGAGGCCGACCGTCAATCGGCGATCCTGCGCGCCGAGGGCTACGCCCGGGGGCTCGAGAAGATCCTCGTCGTCGGCGCGACGCTCGACCAGAAGACGATGGTTCTCCAGTACCTCGACACCCTCAAGCAGGTCGGCACTTCGGCATCGACGAAGATCGTCGTGCCGATGGAGATCCTCGACGGGCTGCGCAACCTGATCCCGGGCGTCGAGCTGCCGCCTGTCGGCACAAAGCGCGCCGCGTCGGGCGAGAGCCGCTGACCTAGGTGCCGCGCACGAGGTAGCGGGCCGGGAGCTCGTCCTCGGGCCAGTCGAGCAACCGGCAGGCAGCCTCGACGGCGAAGCGGTCGGTCATCCCGGCGACGTATCCGACGGCGGCATGCACCGCCTCCGGCGACCCCGCGACGACAGCGCGCGCCCGACGGCCGGGTAGGAGTTGCGGTGAACGGGCATAGGCCCCGACGAGCGCCTCGAGGAGGCGCCGCACCCGTCGTCCCTGTTCGAGCGAGTCCGGCCGCAGGTAGATCCGCTCGTAGTTCCAGGCCCGGAAGGCGGCCAACGCCTCGGCGTGCTCGGCCGCCATGCCGACGACGCCGGTCGCCTCGATCGTCGTGATGACGGCGTCGATGAACGTTGAGATCTGCCGGGCCCGCGTCGACCCGCAGCGCTCGGCGACGAGCGGCGGAAGCTCTTCGGGCTTGACGATCCCCGCGGCGACGGCGTCCTCGAAGTCGTGGCAGACGTAGGCGATCCGGTCCGCCCACGACAGCACCTCGCCCTCGGGGGTGGCAGGGGCGGGTCGCGACCAGGAATGGTTCCGCACGGCGTCGAGCGTCTCCGCGCAGAGGTTGAGGGGCGCGAGCACGACGTCGGCCCCCCAGGTGGCATGGTCGAAGCCGCCCGCGAGGAAGGTGCCGAAGGCCTCCTCGCTGGCGTGTCCCCCGGGACCGTGGCCGCAGTCGTGGGCGATGGCGGCGGCGTAGGTGAGGTCCTCGTTCAGCCGTGTCGCGCCGGCGATCGCCTGCGCCACCTGGGCGACTTCCATCGCGTGGGTGAGGCGGGTCCTCTGGTGGTCGAGCGGGTCGATGAAGACCTGGGTCTTGCCGGCGAGGCGGCGAAACGCAGCCGAATGCAGCACCCGGTCGCGGTCGCGCTCGAAACACGTCCGCAGTGGATCCGGTCTCTCGTCCCGTTGCCGTCTTCCTGCCCCCATCGCCCGTGTCGCCCCAGACGCGAGGACCCCGTCCTGCTCGGCTTCGCGTTCCTCCCGGGTCCGGCGCACCGTCTCCCCGACGCGCGCGCAACTCGTCGCGTGGGCGACGCGCACGCCCGGGGCGGCGTCGGTCGCGTAGCCGTCCGTCGTTGCCGCCCACGCCGCGGTGCGCTTCGTCGCCTCGGCCTCGACGCTTGTTGTCGCTCGCCGGCGCGACGCTGGCTCTTCTGATTCCACGCAGTCGAGCCTACGGGCACGGTTCCTCGCCGGAGGCCTCTTTCGATGAGGCGGATCCGATCGCCGCCACCTGAGCGCCCGTGACGTTGACGCGACGACGGTGAAGCCCGATCTCGGGCGTCGGATGCGGCTTGTCGACGAGAACATCGGCGAACTGCGGTCATCCGGGTCGTGCTACCTTCAGGGCCCTCGTCACATTCCTGTCCCGCACCGGTTGCAACTCCTGACCGAAAACGGAGCCGCAGGTGCCTACAACTCGTCTCACGCTCGTGCTCCCCTGCCTGAACGAGGAATCCGCCGTCGGCACCTGCGTCGCGCGGGCGCATCGCCTCTTCCACACGACCGGACTCGACGGCACCGTGCTCGTTGTCGACAACGGCTCGACGGACTGCTCGGCCGAGCTCGCCAAGGAGGCGGGGGCGCGCGTCGTCACCGAGGAGACACGCGGTTACGGTGCCGCCCTGCGTACCGGGATCGAGGAAGCGGAGACCGGACTCGTCGTCATCGCCGATGCGGATGGCACGTACGAGCTGGAAGCGATCCCTCGACTCATCGAACCGGTGACGAGGAACGAGGCGGACGTCGTTATCGGCTCCCGGCTGAGGAATATCGGCGATGGAGCCATGCCGTGGCTCCACCGCTACGTCGGCACGCCCGTCGTCTCGATGCTCGTCAACCGGGCAGCTGGCAAGAAGTTCAAGGTCCGTGACACCCAGTCCGGGTTCCGCGCCTTCCGGCGCGATCAGATCATCGATCTCGGACTGACGTCGACGGGCATGGAATACGCATCCGAGATGCTGATCCGCAGTGCTCGGGCCTGTTATCGCGTCCTCGAGCTCCCGACGACGTATTCCCCGAGGATCGGCGCCTCAAAGTTCGACACCTTCGCTGACGGCATACGTCACGTCCACGAGATCTTCCTGCTCAGCAGGGAGCTTCGCGCCAGCTCGCCGCGTGCCAAGAGTTGAAAGGGCCGTCGCCAGGTCGCGAGCCGTCCTCGGCTGCGAGCTTGCCGCTCAGCGCGGCACCACACCGCTCACGGACATCGATCGCACCGCAGCGCGGCCGCCTCCGGGGGTCCAGATGCGAATCTCGATATTCGCCGCCGCACGGGGTGGCACCGGCTCGTAGCGAAAGATGGCTGGCCCGTCCTCGGTTGTTCGAATCTCGACCGCAGGAACCTGAAATCGCAGCGCCACTTGCTCTAACTGCCGGGACACGACGACCTGGCGCGCGAGCAGCCGGTCTCCGCCTGACGAATCCTCCCAGACCTCGACGTTGACCGGCACCGTGGACGACAGCTCGACGTCGGCCCGGTACGTGCCCGACGAAAGTCCCCATTCGTCTCCGGAGACGAGGTATCCCTCGACGCCTGTCGAGCGCGCCAGCCACGTCGCCGCCGGACCGGCAAGCACAGGTCGAGCGGCGGCACCGACCGCCGCCCAGGCCGGCACGTCGCTGCCGAGCCCCCCGAGCGTGACGGAACGTATCCCCGGAGGCACGTTCCAGCGGAACACCCAGACGCCGTCCGCCTGCGCGGTCATCTTTACCCCGGCTAGACGCGCGATGGCCCCGATCGCCCCTTCCGTCGTGCCAGTGCTCGGGACCTCGATGCCCTGGTTCGGCGACAAGACGAACCACACCTCGGAACTCCGCACGGGGAAGCTCTCGGCATTGAGGATCCCCCCCAGGGTGCTCTCGGCGCTCCCGTAGACGTAGACGTAGGGACGTGCGGCAAAGTTGCCGACCAAACCCTGCGAGGCCACGACCTCGGCGTTCGAGGGAATCTCGGCGGCGGCCCGGGCGATGGCCGAGGCTGCCTTGGCGTCGATGCGCACGTATTGGCTTGCCGTGTCCGGGATCCAGACTCCGAACCAGACCGCCGCGTTGGCGACGATGATGACCGCGAGCAGCTCCCCTAGCGCCGGACGCCGACGAAGGATCGCCGCGACGACGAGCGCAGTCGCCACGGCGAGTGCCGCGTAGACGATGAGACTTGGGAATCCTGGGTAGCTGAAGTCCTGGTTGCTGAGGATGCTGTACTCGAGCAGGGTCGGCACGGACAGGAAAAAGCCGATGCCCGAAAAGAGCCCGACGACACCGACCGGTGCTGTATTCGCCCAGAGGTTCCAGCCGTGCGACGCCACAACCCGCAACACCGTCGCGAAATGCAGAACGGCGTGACTCGCATAGCCAGCGAACCCGACGGAACCGCCAGAACGCGCCGGCGAGCCGGCCAGATAGGCGAGTCCCTGGCTGACGGGAGTCGCGATCGACGAGGTCGCCTCGTTGGCGTGGACGAGTTCAAGGAGGAAGAGCCACGCGATTCCGAACACGCCCACCGCGACCGGAAGAACGAGGGTTCGCAAGTGCGAGGCAGTAGATCGGGCACCGACGCGACGCTCTTTGCGCCAACCCATGAGGACCGCCGCGATCCCGCAGAGGCCAATGCTGATGACGTAGATGTCCTCTGACGCTCCGCACAAGGCCGTAAGCACAGACCAGACCCACACGGTCCGGTGCCGCTGCAACAGGGCCCGCAGCGCCAAGATCGCGCAGAGCACGGCGAACGGCTCGAGGTGCACCGCGAACAGCGCCGTCCAGTAGATCCACGGATTGAACACGAGCAAGACCGCCGTCAACGTCCAGCCGACGCCGGCGACGATGCGGTCGTGGCGCGCCTGACCCTCGGTCCAGGGGAGCAGCTCGCCTATCCACCGGTAGCAGACGGCAGAGACGCCGAAGAGCGCAAGGTCCTGCAGCCACCAGAAGCCGAGTTGATGGTTGGGGAACAACCAGTAGAGGGGCGCGAGGAGGTAGACGAAGAACTCCCCGTCGTTCCGCCAATACGGGATGGAGCCAGTGAGCACGGTGCTCCTGAAAAGCAGATGCCCGTGCGCGACTTCGTACCAGGCCTGGTAATAGGCCCCGAAGTCCGCCGACATACTTGCCCGACCGACGACGACGGTGCTCCACCAGAGCAGAACGACGAGCTGCCCGGCGATCAACAGCCATCCGAACGTGCGCAGACCGGTCTTCAGTCGCTGTTGACCCCCAGCCCCGCTCCCGAAGTGGCGGCGGAAGACGACGAGCGCGTTAGCCAGTCTGGTCAACCGATGCTCTTTGTTCTGATCTCACCGTAGAGCTCGACCATATCGCCATTGGCAGTATTGAGAAGGACTGGCCAAGAGCGCAGCTTTCGTACACTTCCAACCGTCACGGGTCAAACGCCATTGTAATAATTTGAAGTTGCCCGTTCTCTTGAAGCTGGCGCGCACGACGCGTGCCCGCCAAGGCTCTTTTGATACGCGGCCAGTCTGAAAACGCGCAAATCGACGGCCTCGACCCCCGGGCCACGGTCGTGTCGCATCACGGACAAGGGCCCTGCAAGTCCCAACTCGGCCGCTGTGGCCTCGCTGGAGAGTCCACCGCGTGAACAGGAGAGACCTCTTGAAGGCCCTGTTCACATTGCGAACCTGCGGCCGCAACTGGCGGTGCGGTTTGCCACCTCAACCACACCTTCTTAGGTGCTTCAGGAGATTGTGAGTTCCTTCCTGTAAATCCGGGAAGGACCGAGGGCAACCACGCGTGTCGCCAACGCGTCAAACGCCCGCGCCACCTCGCAATCGGGATTGACGACAGAGGCAGGACGACCCTCGTCACCTCCCTGTCGCACGTTGGGATCAAAAGGGATCCGTGCTAACAGTTCGACATCGAGCTCCCTCGCGAGTACTTCTCCGCCACCTGCGCCAAACAGGTCAAGGCGCGCGCCGTCGGGAGCCGCGAACCATGACATGTTCTCAACGACGCCACGGATGGGAAGACCGAGCTCCCGAGCGAGTGCACCGGCGCGTTGCGCGACCCGCTCGGCAGCGGGCTGAGGCGTCGTCACGACGTACAGCTCCGAGTTCGGCGCATGCTGGGCGACTGAAAGTGCGACGTCTCCCGTGCCGGGTGGCATGTCGACGAGAAGGAACTCGGGATCGCCCCAGTGCACCTCGGAAATGAACTGCTCAAGCGCTTTGTGGAGCATCGGGCCACGCCAGGCAACCGCCTTGTTCTCATCAACAAAGAAACCCATCGAGACACAACGCACGCCATAAGCGACCGGAGGCAAGATCGTCGGACCGAGGACGACCGGCGGGTGCGTCACACCGAGCATGCGCGGCACCGAAAACCCGTAGACGTCGGCGTCGAGCAGTCCGACGCTGTGGCCGGCATTCGCGAGAGCGACGGCGAGGTTCACTGACACCGTCGACTTTCCCACCCCGCCCTTACCTGACGCGATGGCGAGTACGCGGGACACACTTCTAGCCTTGTCCGTTCGACCTTGGGCGCGTCGCTCGAGCTCCCTCAGGCGTTCGCCGAGTTCCTCTGCCTCTTTGGCATCCATCGTCTCCGTGATGACATCGACCGATACGGGGGCTTCTGACGCAGCCGCGGCTCTTGTGAGGCGGAGACGGAGTTCTTCGAACGCCGGATGCTCGTCGGTCGGGATCCTCACTACGACGTCGACACCATTGCCACGAGCACGCACGTCGGCAAGCACACCCGCGTCTTGAAGGCGAGCAAAGAGAAACGGGTCCTCGACCGCTCCAAACGCCGCGCGCAACTCGGCGAGATCCGGACCACTCATGACTAAGCCGCGGCTCCAGCAAAGAAACGACGGCGCCGGGAATCCGGCGCACCACAAGTAGGATACCAATCGTGCGTTCCGCTCCATCTCGGACGTCAGCAACGCCCAAACTGAGCATGAGCCGCCGACGCGAACAGCCCGCCGCCAGCGTTGCGCGGACGCCGGCAGACGACGCCCACGACGATGAATCGTTTTCCGCCGCAGTCGCGGCAGTCACCAGCGCCTTCGGGGACGCGACGCGCCGTCACATATACCTCTTCACGAGGGAGGTCGACGGTGCGACCGCAGGCGAAGTCGCCCGGAAGTTTGCGCTCCACCCGAACGTCGCCCGCCACCACCTCGACAAGCTCGCCGCGGGCGGCTATCTCGACGTGACGCTCGACCACGCCGCACCGGGCGCGGGACGACCCTCCAAGCGCTACCGGCCCTCGACGCGAGAGACGACGGTGCCGATGCCACCCAGTCCGAACGAGCTCGTCATCAACCTGTTGGTGCGGGCGCTCGCGGCCCTCGACCCAGCGGTCGCTGACGATCTCGCCGAGGAGGTCGGCGAGGAGTACGGGCGGTCTCTCGCCGCCCAGATGGCACCCGGCGAGTCACAGCGCTCGATGCGCACGGCGATGTCTGCCGTTGTCGACGCGCTCACCGCCCACGGGTTCGCCGCCCGGGCCGAGAGCGACCATGCGACGACCTGGGTCATCCGTGAGCACTGCCCCTTTGGAGAGGTGGTTCTCGAACACCCGGTGCTCTGCGCGGTCGATCGCGGCATGGTGAAAGGGCTTCTCGCGGGACTTTGTGGTGACGAGGTGCCCGTCCAGCTCTCCTCGCGGGCTCTCGGCGACGAGTCCTGCTCGAGTATCGCTGGCTAGCCGCGGCATGACCCGGCACTACCTTGATCACGCTTCGACCTGCCCCTTACGGCCGGAGGCGGCGCGCGCGATCACGGAGTTCCTCGAGCGAGGCGTCTTCGCCGACGCGGGCCGCCCATACGGCGAAGGGCGCCTCGTCGCCGCCGCGATCGAGGAAGCCCGCGATGCCGTCGCCGCGCTCGTCAACGTGAGCTCCCGGCAGGTCATCTTCACCTCCGGCGGGACGGAATCGGCGAACTGGGCGAACTGGGCGGCACGCGAAGCAACCGGCGACGGGCCGATCGTCTTCAGCCCGGTCGAGCATTCCGCGGTCCGGCGCTCCGCCGAGAGATATGGCCCGGTGACGACGATTCCCGTCGACAGCTTCGGCCGCGTCGATCTCGATTCGATCGACCGTCTTCTCGCGGGCGACGTCGCGCTCCCCGCCCTTGTCAACTGCCAACTCGCGAACCACCAGGTCGGGACCATTCAACCGGTCAGAGAGATCGTCGGGCGCTGCCACGGATCCCAGGTTCCCGTCCACGTCGACGCCTGCATGGCGATCGGCCAGATGTCAGTCGACCTCGGCAAACTCGATGCCGATTACGTGTCGTTCTCGGCACACAAGCTCGGAGGTCCGACCGGCGTCGGGGCACTCGTCGTCGGCCGCGCGACCCGCATTTCCCCGCTTCTCCTCGGCGGCGCCGAGGAGCGCGCCCGCCGTGCCGGGATGGAGAGCGTCCTCTCGATCGTCGGGCTGGGTGCCGTCGCGAGAACGCTCGCCGAGCCCGGAGCACTCGAGGAAACCGCCCGGCGCACCCGGGGCCTCACCGATGCGATCGCGCAGGCGGCACTCGGCGTCCCCGGTGTCGTCACGTACGGCGACCCCGTTGCACGCGTCCCCCACCTCGTCTGCTTCGGCGTCCCAGGCGTCACGGCCGAAGGGGTCGTCATGGGTCTCGATCAGGCGGGCTTGGCCGTCCATTCCGGGTCCGCCTGCGCCTCAGAAGCGTTCAAACCCTCTCCCGCCCTCGCGGCGATGGGCGTCGACGCCAACCACTCGCTGCGCTGTTCGGTGGGCTGGTCGACCGACGACGGCGACGTCGCCGCCTTCGCGAGCGCGTTCCCTGCCGTCGTCGGGAAACTCCGCTCGCTGGCGAGCTAAGCGAGACCTCCCCGGGCACTCCTCTCCGGCCAGCTCCCATCGAACCCCGAAGGGGATTCAGCGCCGCAGGGTCGCGAGGTCGGCGTCGACCATCATCTCGACGAGCTCGGCGAAGGCGACCTCGGGCTTCCAACCAAGCGTCGTCCGTGCCTTCGTCGCGTCGCCGACGAGCACGTCGACCTCGGCCGGGCGGAGGAACTTCTCGTCGACGACGACATGGTCCTCCCAGTGCAGACCGACCCGGCCGAACGCCACCTCGCAGAGCTCGCGCACCGAGTGCGTCACGCCGGTGGCGACGACGAAGTCGTCCGGCTGGTCCTGTTGCAGCATGAGCCACATCGCCCGCACGTAGTCACCGGCAAATCCCCAGTCCCGCTGGGCTTCGAGGTTGCCGAGCCGGACCTCGCGCTCCAGCCCGACAGCGACGCGTGCCGCGGCGTTCGTCACCTTGCGGGTCACGAACTCGAGCCCGCGACGCGGGCTCTCGTGATTGAAAAGGATCCCCGAGGAAGCGTGCAGCCCGTAGCTCTCGCGGTAGTTCACCGTGATCCAGTGGCCGTAGACCTTGGCGACGCCGTAGGGGCTGCGGGGGTGGAACGGCGTCAGCTCGTTCTGCGGCGACTCGTGGACTTTGCCGAACATCTCCGACGAGCTCGCCTGGTAGAAGCGGACCTCGGGGTTGACGATGCGGATCGCGTCGAGGACCCGGGTGACGCCGAGCGCCGTCGCCTCGCCGGTGAAAACCGGCTGGGTGAACGACGTCTGGACGAAGGACTGCGCCGCCAGGTTGTACAGCTCGTCGGGCTTGCAGTCACGAAGCACGTTGATGATCGAGACCTCGTCCGTCATCTCGCCCGGGACGAGGGTGATGCGGTCCTGAATGTGGGCGACGCGCTCGAAGGTGACCGTGCTCGACCGCCGCACCATGCCGAACACCTCGTAGCCCTTGTCGAGGAGGAACTCCGCCAGATAGGAGCCGTCCTGTCCGGTGACACCGGTGATGAGCGCACGTCGAGCCATGGCCCTGTTCTAGGCGAGGCCGTGGCAGGTCGCAACCACCAGGGGAGCCGCGTGGGTTGCTGAGCGCGCCGGCGCGTCACGCGGCACACGACCACCGACGACGCACCCGATCGCCGGTAAGAGCGGCGACCTGAAGGGCGCGACGCTATGCGGACGCTACAGATGCGGAGGAAATCCGCGCTCGATTGGTCGCGAGCGCCCCGACGGATCCGAGAAGCGGTTCCGCCGAGACTTCAGACGATCAGACTGGCCGGACGTTCGCTGCCTGGAGGCCCTTCTGCCCCTCTTGGATTTCGAACTCGACCTGCTGACCCTCTTCGAGCGTGCGGTAGCCGTTCATCTGGATGGCGGAGTGGTGCACGAAGACATCCGCGCCGCCCTCCTGCGAGATGAAGCCGTAGCCCTTCTCAGCGTTGAACCACTTCACAGTTCCGGTCGCCACCTCGGCGATCCCCCTTCGTTCGATTACACGTGCAGAGAGGGGCCGCCGATGCCACCGCCGCCCGAGCTGAGATGCAGTCCCGATCCTTTCGGATCGGGCCGTTCCGAGCGATCCCAGGACGGCCGTGACCACACGGCAGTTTTCTCTCGGCGTGGAGGCTACCAGCCCAATCCCCCGCCGTCACTGGCCGGTAGTGGGTCAGTTTGGAGCTACGGTGTCAGCCCCTCGTGCTGGACGCGAGATCTGTCGCCAGACTTTCGATGAACGCGAGGCTGTCTTCAATTCTGCTGGTCGCAAGTTCCAGGGCTTCGTTCATGATGGGGTCGGCGAGAGCCGCGGGATACAGCTTGCGGATGTGCTGCCTTTCGTAACGCTTGACGATGTCCGCGGCGGCATACCGAGCGTGATCTGGTACGCCTGACGCGAGAAGTATGAACCAGCGAGCACTGGGTCCGTACCCCTGACAAGCAAGCACGTGGCTGGTCGATTTCGTGGGATCACCCTGGGCTATGACGTGCTCTTGCAACATGATCGAGGCGTCTTGGCTGGACCAACGCCGTTGGGGGTAGCGCCTCTGGAGCCACGCCTGAAATGTCCGGCGCCGAAATGAACTCAGGGGGCGATTACGTAGTTCAGCGCAAAAACGCTCAACTAGATCAATGTGGCTAGGGATCCTTGCCCCATTACTCATCTTGCACCCCCCTGTAGTTACTCCTCTAGCCGATGCGTCCCTTCCCTAATGCTCGCGAGGTCCACGTCAAGGGACAACCGAGCAGCAACAATTTCAACCTCGGTCACGATTTGCCTCAACGCCCTTACCGCTTGGTCAAGCTGCCGCTGACTGGCGATGAGGTTGTCCTCGTTGAACCGGTTCAGCCACTGGGACAGCGAAATGAACGGATCTACGAAGAAGGTGTCCTCGACAGCCTGGCTGATCGGTCTCGTTATCCTCGCGACGCCCTCTCTCGCGAGGTCCGCTTCACGCAGCCTCGCGACCTCGACATGTTGACGTTCAAGCAACGTGTCCGGATCCAGCAGCGCTTTCGTAAGGCGGGGTGCAAACGCTGGGTCAGTTGCGATCTCGCGTAGTACTGCTGGATCCCGCAGCGCGGCTCGAACGCTTTCCGCCTCGTCCTGGACCAATGCCCGATCAGCCTGAGAAGGCCGCGTTGGCACCTTCCCCAGCCAATCCCGCACCACGTCAACCGTGACTCGTTCGTATCTCGCCACAAGGTCACTCAAGATGCCAACGGGGTCTTCGTAGGCGTTCAACTCGGCATGCACAGAAAATGGAAGGTTTAACCTCCGCTTTGATTTTGGCCATATCTGCGCAGTAGACTGGTACCGACGCAATGTAGCGGGATCAACCTCGATTTCGTACGCGAATTCGGCAAGAGAACCACCATCACGAAGGACTTTTGTGGCAAGATCTCCGAGCGCCCATTGGTGCTGGGAAATCCCTTTTGCAAGGCGACGACCTTCAATAATGTATTGATGCTGAATTCTTGCCAACTTGTATGCCTCCCGGGCTCTCATTTGTGCGAGCTCGCACACACACCACGCATGATGACACTACCAGTCAAGCAGGACAGAGGCCGACAAGCGAGGGCCTCGGCCAGTCCAGTCTCAGTCGAGCAGCTCTGCGATCTGCGTGTAGCTCCACGGATACTGAGCGATTCCCGCTGCCATCGCCGGGGTGGTCGGCTTGCCGTAGCGCTTTGTGAGCGTCTGGTGCGGCCGGGCGAAATTGTAGTGCATGTAGTGCAAGTTAACCGCGTGGGTGAGGTTCTCAAGTTTCTTCGAGAAGGCATTGGTCAGACGGGTGAATCGCCGCATCCCCATTCGCATGGTGAGGTTCTGGCGTTCCACGAAACTCGTCCCGGCCATGTCGAGGTCGGGCGTGCCGGCGATCACGCGCTTGTCGATCCCGATGCACTGTGACGGGCTGTAGGTCCGCTCCGTGTCGGCGTCGGAGCCGTAGAGCTTGTGGAGGATCGAGTAGTCGATGTTGTCGCGGAACAGGCTGTCCACCACGTCGATGTAGAGCCGGAGGCCGTCAGTCGTGAGTTGGATGCGGTGGCTCGGGTCGATCCGCGAGCGCATGTCAGCGATGAACGTGTAAGCGTCGGCCAGCGTGCGTTCCCCTACCAGCCAGCTCGGGACGAGCTTCGTGTCGGCGTCGACGGCGACCCACGTCCAGACATCCCCATAGCCCGGGGTGTCCTGGAAATCGTCGGGGACATTCTTTTGCTTCGCGTAACAGAAGCTCCAGATTTCGTCGCACTCTATGCGCTCGGGCCGCACGTTGGTGAACACTGCGTCCTGATACTTTGCGCAAGCCGCGCCCAGGTCCACCAGGAGCTTCGTGACAGTGTTCTTCGCGACTCCGGTAACTCGGACGATGGATCGGATGCTCATGCCTTCGCACAAAAGACTGACGACCTGCCCTCGACGCTCAGTGCTCAACCTGTTCATACTGACCATTATACTTGAGGGGTAGGCGGAAGTCAACTGCCTTCTAGATGGTTGACTCCCTATTGTCAACGCAGTATAGTCATGTCTAAAGAACAGAACAAAAGGATATTCCAATCATGTTGTTCAATGCCCCTTTGCTAGGTGAGCGCGAGCTAGAGGTCATCGCCCAGATTGATGACCTCGCGGAGAAGCTGCGGATTCGGCTTCACGAACCTCAGCGCTGGACGGGTTCACTTCGCCGTGCACAGTTCGCTCGCGCGGTTCAAGGTTCAAACAGCATCGAGGGATTCGACGCGGCAGTTGACGACGCGGCAGCCATCGAACTGGGCGAAGAACCGCTCGACGTTGGCGAGGAGACTCGGGCGGCGATTAGGGGCTACTGCGATGCCATGACCTACGTGCTCCAGATGACCTCAGAACCCAATTTCCATTATGGCGAGCAGCTCCTGAAGAGCCTGCATTTCATGATGACCGGGTACGACCTCAAGAATCGACCTGGGTTGTGGCGAGCGGGGGCTATCTATGTTCGCAATGACGAGACGGGCCAGATCGTCTACGAAGGAGCGGATATAGATGACGTTCCGCGTTTGATGCGCGAGCTTGTCAATGACCTCAACAAGGAGTCAGAGAACAAGCAGAACGAGCAGCACCCCTTAGTCCACGCTGGGATGGCCCACCTGAACCTGGTTATGGTCCACCCCTTCCGCGACGGGAACGGACGCATGGCTCGTTGCCTTCAGACGCTCGTTCTTGCACGTCGCGGGATACTCTCCCCTATCTTTTGCAGCATCGAGGAGTACCTCGGACGCAACACTCAGCCGTACTACGACGTGCTGGCAACCGTGGGCCGGGGTCGTTGGGACCCGAGTGGAAATGCGAACCCGTGGATCAGGTTCATCCTCACCGCACATTTGCGCCAGGCGCGAACCGTTCAAAGGCGAATCAAGGAAAGTGAGCGACTCTGGGGCGATCTTGAGAAGATCGTCGTCGATCAGGGGCTACCAGAGCGGAATCTGATCCCGTTGTACGACGCCACAATGGGATTCCGAGTCCGAAACGGAACGTACCGAGCGATCCTTGCTGAAATGGATGAGACGATTACGGACCAGGTCGCTAGTCGCGACCTTCGACAACTGACCGAGCTTGGACTGTTCATGCCCAACGGCTCGGCGCGGGGGCGCTACTACACCGCCACGAAAACCCTTTTGGCGGTTAGAGAACAGATCATTCAAGAGCGGGACCCGAGGGACGATTCAGACCCTTTTGCTAACGCCCCTTGATCGGCGCGACCAACGCGCCAAAGCGGCTCGTCGCGCAATCGCCGAACGAGCCTCGGGAGAAAGTCTCTGAGCCCTTGCTTTCCCCCCTTTGATTCCCCCGAGACGCCCCAGCTCAACCGCCGCGGGGTTCTTCCCTCCGTAGGGATCGGGCTCCGGCTCGTCGCTGGTCGACTGGGCGACGATGGCCGCGGCGAGCGCGTTCAGGTCACGGGGCTTGCCTGACCGCTTTGGCATGCCCTCAGCGTACGCCGCGAGGCACGGGGGTCAAGCACCATCAGATTCAAACTGACCCACTACCCACTGGCCGGCAGCGGATGAGGATTGCTGAACACAGGCGCCGCACGAGCGACGGGGGATCGGAAGTGCCAAGCGATCGCGAAAGGAGAAACGGGCGAACGGACGTCGGGCTACCGCTGCTTGTCGCCGCGCTTTCTCGGCGTGATCCTGATGCCTCCCATCGGCGGGGGCGTCGTGACCCTCCCGTGGCGGGGATTCCCGCCACTCAACGCAGTTCCGACCTCGCCGAGACGGTACATGGATGTCCGCCCATTCCCGCCCCGACGAGGCCACCACAGCGTTCCCGTTCTTGAGTTCGGACACATGCTCCCGGCCAGGATGTGGTTGTCCACCTATCGGCTACGCCGAGACGTTCCACGCCGACTCAGGGTTCTACGTGCCGTAATGGCACCCCTAGCCCCAAAATCGCGGGCGCCTTTCAGAGGTTCTAACCGGTGCTCCATGATACCCCCGAGGAGGTCCGACCTGACCCAAAAGCCCTGATTACCCCCTCTATTCAGGTGGAAAGGGACCACAACCCAGCCCTGAGACCTTCGGCCATACGAGAGTTGTTCCTCCGGCGAGAACAGACGATCATCGTTTCCGCGCCGTCCGGATAGGTGTGACAATCCGATCGGTGAATGATCGGCGTGCTCGGCAGACGTCTCGGACAGGACAGAGATGATGACGTGGCTTGACCGGCTGCTCCAATCCTGGCGCATCGCCAAAGTCCGACGATGGCTGAACCCAAGTGACCGCGTGCTTGACGTTGGCTGTTTCGACGGTGCCCTGTTCCGCCGCATCAAGTCGATCCAATCGGGCCTCGGCATCGACGCCGATGCCGAGCCCGCCTCAATCCGTGGAATCGACATCCGTCGCGGAACGTTCCCCGGGGAGCTTCCTGCCGAGGATTCTTTCGATGTCATCACCGCGCTGGCCGTCTTCGAGCATGTCGCAAGAGCTGACCAGGCTCCCTTCATTGTCGCCTGCCTGAAGCTACTCAGACAGCACGGTCGAGTCGTGCTGACGATTCCCTCTCCAAAGGTGGATCGTCTACTCCCGATTCTGCAGGCCCTCCACCTTCTGCACGGAATACGGACCGACGAGCACTGGGGTTTTGATCCCTCATCGACGTCCGGGCTTTTCGAGGGACACGGCTTTTCCCTTGAGCACCACTCGACATTTCAGCTGGGGCTGAATCACCTGTTCGTCTTCTCGGCGCCTTAGTCGAGACGGCGCGTGGATCTTCGCGACGAAAACAGTCGCCGATCAGGCTGCTGGTCGTCCCGGTCACGCCCTCGGGCTCGCCGATGACCGCTGGCGACACCTAGCGGTAGATCCTCGTTCCGCCCAGAGTGTCCTCGACGACCCAGCCGAGTTGCTCGATCTCGGCCCGCAGCCGATCCGCAGCAGCGAAATCCCGGGCGGCACGCGCCACATCCCGCCTCGTCACCAGGTCCTGGACATCTGCTCCCGCCACCGAACGCCCACCCTCACCCTCGACGCCAACAGCCGAGAACAGGTCGAGCACGGCACGCGCGAGCGCCCCTCCGCCGCGCAGGTCGCCCGCGTCCGCGAGCGCGTTCGCCTGCCGCACCGCGGAGAACAGTCCGGCCAACGCGCCCGCCGTGTCGAGATCGTCGTCCATCGCGACTCGGAACCGCCGCCGCTCCTCCTCGGCTAGCGAGGAACCAGCGTCGGTCGGCGCGTCGGCGAAGCGGCGGGCGAGGCTGTCGATGCGTTGCAACGCCGTCGTCGCATCCTCGAGCGTCCGCTCCGTCACCTCGACGGGTTGGCGGTAGTGCGAGCCGAGCACGACAACTCGATAGGCACGAGCGTCATGCCGATCGAGGAGCTCCGAAATCGTCGTGAAGTTCCCTAGCGATTTCGACATCTTCTCGCCATCGACCCGGACGAGTCCGTTGTGCATCCAGTGCCTGGCGAAGCGCTTACCCTCGGCGACCGCCTGTGCTCGTTCGTTCTCGTGGTGGGGGAAGATGAGGTCCTCGCCCCCGCCGTGGAGATCGAAGTCCTCCCCCAACAACGCGAGCGACATGACGACGCACTCGGTGTGCCAGCCCGGTCGTCCGGACCCGAACGGCGCGTCCCACGTCGGTTCGCCGGGTTTGGCGCTCTTCCAGAGGGCGAAGTCCACCGGCGACCTCTTGGTGTCGGCGACCTCGACGCGTGCGCCGGCGCGCAGTGACTCGATGCTCTGGTGCTTCAGGAGTCCATAGTCTTTGACCGAAGACGTGTCGAGGTAGACACCGTCGTCCGTCTCGTAGGCGGCCCCTCGCTCGACGAGCTCGGACACAAGCGCGATCATCTCGGCGATGTACTCGGTGGCGTGAGGAATCGTCGTCGGCCGTGCCACACCCATCTGGTCCATCGCCGACCACCACTCGACCTCGGCGTCGTGGGCGACGTCCTGCCAGCCGCGTCCCTCGGAAGCCGCGCGCGCAAGGATCTTGTCGTCGATGTCGGTCACGTTCGAGACGTGGTCGACGCGCAGGCCCTCGAACTCGAGGTAGCGCCGTAGCACGTCGTAGACGAGCGCGAAGCGACCGTGACCGACATGCGGGGGGCCGTAGACCGTTGGGCCGCACACGTAGAGGCCGACGCGACCGGCGTCTCGCGGCTGCAGTTCGGCGACGCGACCAGTAAGCGTGTCGCGCAACCTGAGCACACGACTACGGTACTAGTCCGATGCAAGTCGAAGACGAGCCCACGACGGCACGCGCCTTCGGCCCGGAGGCCTCGATTGCCCCAACCTCGGAATCGAGGCCAACCGGCGCGCCCAGCAATCCGACCGGACGATCGCTGCGGATACCCGACCACCCGCAACTCGAAGGCCTCGAGGAACGCTGGACCGCGCAGTGGGACGCCTGGGGAACGTACCGCTTCGACGCTTCGCGGCCTCGGGAGGACGTCTACTCGATCGACACGCCGCCACCGACGGTGTCGGGGGCCCTGCACGTCGGCCACATCTTCTCGTATGCCCAGACGGACATCATCGCCAGGTTTCAGCGAATGCGCGGCAAGACCGTCTTCTACCCGATCGGCTGGGACGACAACGGCCTGCCGACCGAACGGCGGGTGCAAAACCACTTCGGGGTCCGCTGCGACCCGTCGGTCCCCTACGACCCGGAGTTCTCCCCTCCGAAGGGCCCGCCGAAGCACCCGCTTGCCATCTCGCGCCCGAACTTCGTCGAGCTCTGCCACCGGCTCACCGCCGAGGACGAAGGGGCCTTCGAGGCGCTCTTCCGCCGGCTCGGGCTCTCCGTCGACTGGGCGAACCAGTACACGACGGTCGGCAGCCTCGCCCAGCAGACCTCCCAACGCGCCTTCCTCCGGATGGTGCAGAACGGCCACGCCTACCGCCAGGAGGCGCCGACGCTCTGGGACGTCGACTTCCAGTCGGCGGTCGCCCAGGCCGAGCTCGAGGACCGGGAGATCGAGGCGACCTTCTTCCGCCTCCGCTTCGTCTCGGAGGCGACGGGTGAGCCGATCGAGATCGACACGACGCGGCCGGAGCTCCTCCCCGCCTGTGTCGCGCTCGTCGCCAATCCCGACGACCTCCGCTACCAGGCGCTGTTCGGCACGACCGCCCTGACGCCGCTTTTCGGAGTTGAGGTTCCGATCCATCCCCACGCCCTCGCCGACCCGGAGAAAGGGTCGGGAATCGCCATGGTCTGCACGTTCGGCGACCTCACCGACGTCACCTGGTGGCGGGAATTGAGCCTCGCCACTCGGACGATCGTCCAGCGTGACGGGCGCCTCGGTCACGCCCCGTTCGGGTCTGCTGGCTGGGAATCACGTGACGCGGATCGCGCCGCGACGATGTACGCCGAGCTCGAAGGGATGAACGCCCGCCAGGCGCAACGGACGATCACCAAGCTCCTCGCCGCCGCTGGCGACCTCGTCGGCGAGCCCCGCCGCATCAAGCACTTCGTCAACTTCTACGAGAAAGGCGAACGCCCCCTCGAGATCGTCTCGTCCCGCCAGTGGTACGTCCGGACGCTGGAGCGCCAGCAGACCCTCATCGACGCCGGACGCCGCATCGCCTGGCACCCCGAGTTCATGCGCACCCGCTACGAGGCGTGGGTCGAGGGGCTCACCGGGGACTGGAACATCTCGCGACAGCGCTACTTCGGCGTGCCCTTCCCGGTCTGGTACGCCCTGCTCCCCGACGGCTCGGTCGACGACGGCCATCCGATCCTCGCCGACGAGGGCCAGCTGCCGCTCGACCCGTCGACGGCCGTCCCCGGCGGCTATCGCACCGAGCAACGCGGCGAGCCGGGAGGCTTCGTCGCCGACCCGGACGTCATGGACACCTGGGCCACCTCCTCGCTCAGCCCGCACATCGCCGGACACTGGGTTGACGATCCCGAACTGTTCGCCCGCATCTTCCCGATGGACCTCCGCCCCCAGGCCCACGAGATCATCAGGACATGGCTCTTCTCGTCCGTCGTGCGCGCCGAGCTCGAACACCACTGCGTCCCCTGGCACAACGTCGCCATCTCGGGGTGGATCCTCGATCCCGACCACAAGAAGATCTCGAAGTCGAAGGGCAACGTCGTCGTGCCGAGCGACTCGCTCGACGCGCACGGCACCGACGCCGTCCGCTACTGGGCGGCGTCCGCCCGCCTCGGCGTCGACACGATCTTCGACGACCAGCAGATGCGCATCGGGCGGCGGCTCGCCATCAAGATCCTCAACGCCAGCCGGTTCATCCTCCAGCGCCTCGCCGACCAACCCAGCAGCCCGCCGGCCCCGCCGAGTCATCCGCTCGATCGCGCCATGCTCGGCCGGCTGGCGACGGTCGTGCGGGACGCGACGACCGCTCTCGAGAACTACGAGCACGCCCGGGCGCTCGAGCGGATCGAGCACTTCTTCTGGACCTTCTGTGACGACTACCTCGAGCTCGTCAAGGGCCGCGCCTACGGCGAGGGCTCCGCGGCCGACTCGGCCCGTCAGGCCTTGCTCGCTGCCCTCGACACGCAGCTGCGGCTTTTTGCCCCCTTCCTCCCCTTCGCCACGGAAGAGGCCTGGTCGTGGAGCCACGAGGGATCGATCCACGCCGCGGCGTGGCCGACCGCCGATGAGCTCGCCGGGTCGGCCGCCGGCGCCGACGACCGATTGCTCGACGACTTGGGCACCGTCCTCGGTGCTGTCCGACGCGCGAAGACCGCCGCGAAGCGATCGATGCGCGCTGGCGCGCGCCGGGTCGTCGTCTCGGCGCCCGTCGAAAGAGCGGACCTCATCCGACTTGGCGCTGACGACCTCGTCGCCGCCGGCGTGATCGGCGCGCTCGAGTTCGCGCCCTCCGACGGCGAGCTCACGGTCGCCGTCGAGCTCGCCGAGGACGTTAACGACGCATCCCGGTAACGAAACGGCCGCACCGTAACGATCGGATACGCCACTGCGGGCCGTTAGTTTCCCTTACGACATGCCGACGAAGCGCGAACCGCCGCACACGCCGCCGCCGGCCAGCGCGCCGCCGCCGTGACCGCCGACTCTGGGGCGGTCCCGCCCGGATCGTCGGGTGACACACCGGACGTCATCCGCACGGTCGATCTCACGAAGATCTACGCCGGCACCGACTTCCGCGCCGTCGACACGTTGAACCTCTCGGTCGCGAAGGGCGAGATCTTCGGTCTGCTCGGTCCGAACGGCGCGGGCAAGACGACGACGGCGGGAATGCTCACGACACGGGTCATCCCGACGGCGGGCCGGGCCCTCGTCGCCGGCATCGACGTCGTGCGGCATCCCTCCCCTGCCAAGCAACTGATCGGCGTCGTCTCCCAGACGAACTCGCTCGACCGCCAGCTGAGCGTCTGGGAGAACCTCTACTTCCACGGGCGGCTCTTCGGCATCAGCGCGGGCCAGTCACGCCGCATCGCCGACGAGCTGCTCGAGCGCTTCCAGCTGACGAGATGGGCGAAGGCCTCCGTCTATGCGCTCTCCGGCGGCATGGCGCAACGGCTCATGATCGCCCGGTCGATCTTCCATCGGCCAGCCGTTCTCTTCATGGACGAACCGACAGCCGGGCTCGACCCGCAGAGCCGCCTGGCGCTATGGGATCTGCTGCTGCAGCTGAACGCCGACGGCCAGACGATCCTGCTCACGACGCATTACATGGAAGAAGCCGACCGGCTCTGCGGTCGGGTCGCGATCATGGACCACGGGAAAGTCCTCGCCCTCGACACCCCGGACAATCTGAAACGGACGGTCGGCGCCGACACGATCGTCACCGTCAAGGCCCGCGGCGATCAAGCAGAGCTCCAGGCAACCCTGGAGCGCGAGATCGAGGGCCTTACCCGTACGCGCCACAGCGGGGCCGGTCTCGAGCTGCACGTCCGGGACGGCACCCGGCTCGTCGCCCGGGTCGCCGCCGCCGCCGAGGCCGCCGGCTTTCGCGTCGTCGACCTCGCCGTCACCGAGCCGAGCCTCGAGACCGTCTTCATCAACCTCACGGGCCGAGAGCTGCGGGAGCAATGACGACCGACAGCGCACTGCTCGCCGGTCACGTCCCCGTCGCCACGCAGCCACGGCGCACGACGTCCGCCGCCAGCCGGATCGCCCTCCGGGCGCTGCTGCTGCGCGACCTCGTCGTTCTGCGCAAGAACCTCTTCGAGTTCACGATCCGTACGCTCGTCCAGCCGTTCCTCCTCTGTTTCGTCTTCCTCTACGTCTTCCCGAAGATCGGCCAGACGGTCGGCGGCTCCCGGGACGGCGGCGGCGCCTCGGCGTTCGCCACCGTGCTTGTCCCCGGGGTCGTCGGCATCTCGATCATGTTCCAGGGCGTGCAGTCCGTCGCCCTGCAGCTCTCCCAGGAATTCGGTTTCACCCGCGAGATCGAGGACCGCGTCCAGGCGCCCTGCCCCATCTGGCTCGTCGCCTTGACGAAGGTGCTCTCCGGGGCGATCCAGGGGATGCTCTCGGCGGCGATCGTCCTACCGATCGCCTCGCTCGTGCACGCCGCGGGCGTCGAGGCTCAGATCGATCTGCACTGGTGGATCATCGTGACCCTCGTGCCCCTCTCGTGCGTCACGATGGCTTCGCTCGGGCTCGTCCTCGGCACGAGCTTCGAGCCGCGCAACATCGGGCTGATGTTCGGCTTCGTCATCCTCCCGGTCACCTTCCTCGGCGGGACCTACTATCCCTGGACTCGCCTCGCGCCGGTGAAGATCGGCGCCTGGCACTGGCTGCAGACGATCGTCCTCGTCAACCCGCTCATCTACGTGAACGAGGGCATGCGCAGCGCCTTCACCGCCTCGACGCATCTCCAGCTCTACGTCGTCTACCCGGCGCTCCTCGGGTTCTGCGCCCTCTTCCTGTCGATCGGGCTGCGCAACTTCCGGCGGCGGGTGCTGTCCTAAGAACGCGCACCTAGCGCGTCAGCGCGCTGTCGCCGGCGCCGGCGAGCAGCTCACAGGCGCGCCAGCAGTACCAGGCGGCGATCGACCGGTAGGGACGGAAGGGATCGCCCAACGGCTCGAGGGCGCGTGCGCTCGGTGCCGACACGCCCCACGCCAGCCCGTAGCCGCGTCGCACGCCGAAGTCTCCCGTCGGCCAGACGTCGAGCCGCCGCAACTGGAACATGAGGAACATCTGGGCCGTCCACGAGCCGATCCCCCGCACCACCGTAAGCTGCGAAACGATCTCGTCGTCGCTCGAGCGCGCCAGGTGGCGCGGGTGGAGGTCGACGGAGCCGTCGAGCACCTTGGCCGCAAGATCACGAAGCGACTCGGCCTTGTTGCGGGACAGCCCGACAGACCGCAACGCCTCCTCCGAGAGGCCGAGGAGGGCCGCGGGATCGTCGGGATCCCCCATGGCGGCGATCAGCCGGCGATGGATCGCCGCTGCCGCCGCCCCGGCGAGCTGCTGGTAGAGGACCGACCGACAGAGCGCCGCGAACGCCGTTTCGCTCGGCGGACGGAAGACCGGTGGACCAGCAGCCTCGATGAGTCGCGCCAGGACCGGGTCGCGAGCGGCGAGCTCGACTGCCGCCGTCTTGTGGGAGACGGTGCGCGTCGCCGGGCGCGTCTGCCGTTTCGTCACGGCGAAAGTCTGCCCCGATCGGGCGCGGTAAAGGGAATCTGACACTTCTCGTCGGTCGGGATTCTCGCCGCCGTCGCGCCTTGCCGCGGGTCCGGCGTGCTTCCCGGGTGGCTGGCGCGCGCCGGCGTGCCCGGGTGCGCGGCGCGATGATCGACACCATGGTCGCCATGACGACCGAGAGGTTCGAGGAGCTCGTCGCCGCGGCGATCGACAGCCTGCCGGAGAGTCTCGGCCGCGCGATGGAGAACGTGTCGGTCTCGGTCGACCCGTTCGCACCGGCGGGCCGTCTCTTCGGCCTCTATGAAGGCGTCCCGTTGACCCGTCGAGGCATCAGCTACTCGGCGGTGCTTCCCGACCGCATCACGATCTTCATGCGGAGCATCTGCGCGAGCTGCCGGAGTGACGAGGAGGTCACCGCGGCCGTACGCAAGACGGTCGTCCACGAGATCGCCCATCACTTCGGAATCGATGACGCGCGTCTCGCCGAGCTCGGCTGGGCCTAGCGCCGAAGGCTCCGGTCCGGTCGCGTCGGCGACCTCCGATTACCTGCCTTTGACTGGCAGGTGTTCGCGGATCTGCTCGGCGATCTCGGATTGGCTGCTCGGAACCCGGAACGTGATGAGCGCCGAGTCGTCGGAGGGCTCGAAACCGACGCGGTCGTCGTGCAGGACGCACATGCCGTCGTCGAGGGTCCGGAACCCGACGAGCAGGTGGCTCTGATCGATCCCGAGGAACTTCGCGGCCTTGTCGAGGAGGGCGAAGGCGCCGTCTTTCGTCGCGAAGCTCCAGCGATAGCGCTTGCCCTGCCTCTCGACGAGGATCTGTGGATCGATCTCCACCGCCGCGACGAGCGCTTCGCTGACGGTCTCGACCGGTGAGAACGCGAACGCGGTCTCGAGCAGGCCCATGCGATGCGACTTCCGAGGTGTGTCAGAGGGACCTGTCACTGATCAGTCGTCATCCTTCGTCACGTTCTAGTGCTCCATACCCGACTCGCCTCGTCGGGCCGGAGACGGCAAAGCGGCCATAGTCTCCCACCCCGACGGACTCCTCCCATTATCGCAGGGCGGCCCGACCCTCCGAGCGGCTTCTCCTACGCCGCCCGAACCGCGGCGTCGGACTCGAGGGAGTCGAGGATCGCGGCCGCGGCCTTCTGGATGCGGACGCCGGACTCTCTCACCCCGGCGAGCGCCTCCGCGCCGCCACCGGCCCAGGCCGCGACGTACCCGAAGGAGTACCCGCCGCTGTCGATCCCGAGCGCGCCGCAGACGACGTAGGCGGTCGATTCGGCCTCGAGCTCCGCCAGCGCCCGGTCCTCACAGCTCTCGTGCAACAGGGCATGGGCGAGCTCGTGGGCGAGGGTCTTCACCCGCTGGCTGGGAGTGTTCCTCCTCTCGATGCGGATACGACGCGCGGCGTGCGAGCAGTCGCCGTTCATCGTCCCGGCGAACTCGCACTCCTCGACGGCAAAGCCGAGGGAGCGGGCGAGTTCGACGAGCCGGCCGTAGTGACCCGCCGGGTCGTCGCCGGCAAGCCGGCGACAGACCGAGGGCAGCTCGTCACCCTCAGTCTGGGAGACGTCGAAGACGGGCACGAGCCGGAAGCCGCGCACGACGTCGCCGTCGGCCCCATCGTCGGTGTCGAGCCGCCGCTCGAGGATCGGCGCGAGGATCCAGATGGCCCTCTCGCCCCGGCGCACGAAGCGGTTGAGCTTCCTCCAGGCGCCATACCCCGCCACCTGGATCGCCTCGTGGCACTGGGCCGCGATGAGCAGCACGTTGTTGAAGCTGTAGCAGTGGAACCGGCTCTGCAACTCGAGGTATCGCCGCCACTCGTCCGAAGACGTGAGGCGGGCGATCCCCTCGGCGAGCTGAGCCATGACCTCCGAGCGAGTCCGGCGCGCCGTCACTTCCCATCCTCCGTGTCATCTCGTGTCGCACCTGTGAAATCCGGGTGTTGCCGAGTCGAAAGCCCCGATCGCGGCGGGCGCAGCCGCCGGCGAGGAAGACGGGGCTTCGAAGTGACACCGATACGAGGGCCCCAGGGGCGAGCGCCGTGGGGCAATTCCGAACCTCCGGACCGCGACAAGTGGGACGCGATCGCGATCCGATTCGACGCCGCACGCTACGACCGCTCTGTGACGCCCCCAGCCGGGAGCTCTTGCCGGTGCGACGTCGCGCGCCGCGGCCGACTTATCTCAAGACTGCCCCATCGCGCCCGTCGTACGAGATCGCGAGCTGCGCTAGGCCTTGGCGACGATCGAAGCGCCAAGGTGGCGCGCCATGATCGCCATCCGCATCGGGATCATGTTCGCCATCTGCTCCACGTCTTTCATCCGCGGATCGGAGTCGACGCTGGGGTCGAGCTCGTCTCGCCTCGGGCGCGGGTGGAGCACGATGCTGTTCGGCGACATCTGCTGGATTCTCGCGTAATCGACGATCCAGCTGGCATAGTCCCGGGCCAACTGCTCGGCACGCAGGATCTCCGCCGGATCCTCCCCGGTGTACTCGTCCGGATTGCGGCCAAGGTAGAGGACGTCGGTGTCGCGCATCGCCGCGTCGAGATCGTTCGTCCTCGTCAGGCGGACGCCGAGCCTCTCGACCAACGCCGGGGGTACGGGGGCCGCCGGTGATTCCACCGCCACGAGGTTCATGCCGAGCGTCGCGCCGGCGATGAGGAAGGAGTGGTGGGCGCGGTAGCGCTCCTGGTCACCGACGACCGTCGCGACGAGCCCGTCGAAGTGTTTGAACTTCTTATGGATCGTGAACATGTCGCCAAGGGCCTGCGTCGGGTGCTCGTTGTGCCCGTCGCCCAGGTTGATGACGGGAACGACCTGCGCGAGCTTCCCGTACTCGACGGCCTGGGCGATGACGTGGGCGGCGAAGGCGGGGCCATCGTTCTCCGCCGTCCGGATGCCGAGGATGTCCGCCTGCGTCGCGAAGGCCACCCAGGAGTCGGCGAGCGATTCGCCCTTGGCCTCCGACGAGCCGCTCATACCGCTGATCAGTTCGGCCGAACCGCCGAGTTTGCGCATCGCGGAAGTGCAGCTGCCACCGGTCCGGGTGGAGGGCTGGCGCATGATCGCCTTCATGACGGCACCGGGCAGGAGCGAGATCCCGCGACGCGCCGGATCTCGCACGACCGATTCGGCGGCGTAGCTCTCGTCCAGGTAGGTGCCGATGTCGTCGGCATCGAGCTGGTGCATGGAAAGCAGGTTCTTGCCGGTCGCGTCCCCCGCGATCGCCTGCATCACCGCCGACAGATCGATCACTTCCGCCACTTCCGCTGCTGGCATCTTCCTCTCCCTGGACACGCGGCACCGCTCACGAGTCGTTCGGGTGCCGACTCACGCTCCCACACCTCGACGGCGTCTCATGACGACGGCGGCACTGGCGCAACGGGGCGCTTGTCACCCGATCGCTGCGGACCCGGTGCTTGTCGGCGATCTCCGCTCCTCCTTCCACGGGCCGTTCGGCCGTCGCCAGGCTAATTGCGTCCCCGCGGCGAGGGGGGAACCACCGTCGGCGGCGTGATCGCCGATCGGACCTGGCGGCAGCGGCGGCGCGCCGGCCCGCTCAGGGGACCTCGAGGTCGGACACGTCGAGGATCGGTCGCGCCCCTTTGGCCCAGTCCGATCCGCCGGACCACGTCTCGCGCTTCCAGATCGGCACCGTCGCCTTCACGGCGTCGAGACACCACCGCGCCGCCTCGAAGGCCTCGGACCGGTGCGGGGCAGCGACGACGACCGCCACCGACGCCTCGCCGATGCCCAGCACGCCGACGCGGTGCAGCAGCGCGATCCGCCGCACCCCGGGAAAGCGCGTCCGTACGGCGCGGGCGACGTCTGCCATCTTCGTCGCGGCGTAGGGCTGATACGCCTCGTACTCCAGGCTGACCACGCCCGGCCGACCCTCCGACGAGGCGCGAACCGACCCGCGGAACGAGACGACGGCCCCACAGTCCGGCTGCGACGCCCAGGCGAGCGCCTCGCTGACCGGCAGCTCCCCCGCCGTGACCGCGACCCAGCTCTCGGATTCGTCATCCGTCATCGCGGCTTCGATCGTAGGCCAGACACATCGTTACGCCCGCGAGCAGAGACGTCGCCAGCCGGGCCAGCTGAACCCCGGATCGGCGACGCCTCACCCCGGGTCCGGCGTCGGCGCTTCCGCTCTGTCGACCGGGCGCCGGAGCAGCGCCTGCCCCCGCCGGCTGACAGCAACGCGGCAGCCACCCCTTTACGCTTTGCCTCGTGCAGGAGCTGTTCGACGACATTGACCGCTGGTGGCAAGCCGGTCGGCGCGTGGCTTTGGCGCGCGTCATCGGCGTTGCGGGTTCGGCGCCCCGTGAACCGGGCGCGGCGATGGCGGTCAGCGAGGACGGTGAGGTCGCCGGGTCGGTCTCCGGGGGGTGTGTGGAGACGGCGGTCGTCGCCGAAGCGCTCGAAGCCCTGACGACCGGCAAGGCGCGTCTCGTGACCTTCGGCTACTCCGACGAGGAAGCCTTCGCCGTCGGTCTCACCTGCGGTGGGACCGTCCGCGTCTTCGTCGAGCCGCTCGGACCGCGGGGCATCGACTCACAGATCTTCGCCGCGCTGCGCGACCAAGTCAGCACGAGCCAACCCGTGGCACTCGCCACGGTCATCGAAGCCGGCGATGACGACGCGGCAGCGGGCGAGCCCGCGGCCAAGCCCGGCCCGACGCTGCTCGTCGAGCCCGACTCCCCGTCGATCGGCTCCCTGGGAAACCCGGGCCTCGATGCGGCGGTGCGACGCGACGCGCTCGGCTACCTCGACGCCGGAACGACCGCCGTGCGCGGCTACGGCTGGCGCGGCGAGGCCAGCCGGAGCGACCTCGCCGTCTTCATCGAGACCTTCACACCGCCACCACAGATGCTCATCTTCGGCGCGGTGGACTTCAGCGCGGCCCTCGCCAGGGTGGCCAAGATCCTCGGCTACAAGGTGACGGTGTGCGACGCCCGCCGCGTCTTCGCCACGCCGGAGCGCTTCCCCATGGCCGACGAGGTCGTCGTCGACTGGCCCGACCGGCTCCTCGCGAGAGTCGGTCCCACGCTCACCGGCAGGGACGCGGTCTGCGTCCTCACCCACGACGCGAAGTTCGACGTCCCCGCCGTCCTCGCCGCGCTCCGCACCGGAGCCGGCTACATCGGCGCCATGGGGTCCCGCCGCACCGCCGCCGACCGCGAGAAGCGCCTCGTGGAGGCCGGCGTCGAGGTCGAGGCGATGTCCCGACTGATGACGCCGATCGGCCTCGACATCGGGGCGCGCACCCCAGAGGAGACGGCGATCTCGATCTGCGCCGAGATCGTCGCTTTGCGTTCCGCAAACCACACCGGCGCGCCACTCCGCGCGACGAGCGGACCGATCCACCATTGCGCGCGCTGAGCGCGGCAACACGGCGGCGTTCCCGACCTCCCCGGCGCCGCCCCGGTTCAAGTCGTTGTCGCAACCCGGCAGCGAAACACCGCCCGACCGTCGCGCTGTCCTCATCCGGTGCAGGCACCGCCTCCGATCGTGGCGGGACGTCCCGCTACAGCGTGCACCGCCGAAAGAGGGGTCTCCAGACCGCTGAACGGCGTCCCGCAGGGCCCCGATGGCAAGTCGAGCACGGTGGGCCACTGGGCCGGTTGCGCTCAGGTCAGGGCCTGGCCTGGGCGGCGGGGTCGGGGCGGTACCGCGCCCGAACGACCGGAGCCGACGCGGGTCCCGTGCCGGAGGCGGGCACCGGGATAACGTCGAATCCCGCCAACGCCCGCCGGTGGACTGACCGGAACACCCCGCTAGCGTTCACGCCGAGGAAGAGCCGTTGACGACGACGATCACTGTCGGGACCCGAGGTCGGGTCGGAGAATCTGTCCCACGCATCGATGGGTTGCCGAAGGTGACGGGGGCATTCGCCTACGCGAGCGATCTGCACCGCGACGGCATGCTCTTCGGCACGACCCTGCGCTCGCCGCTCGCGCGCGCCCGCATCCGCAACGTCGACACCTCCGCCGCCATCTCGAGCCCCGGGGTCGCGGCGGTCATGCTCGGCGCCGACGTGCCCGGCAAGAACCGCTTCGGCCTCAACTTCTTCGACCAGCCAGTGCTGGCCGAGGACGTCGTGCGCTACGCCGGCGAACCGATCGCCATCGTCGCCGCCAGCTCACCCGAACGCGCCAAGGAGGCGGTGCGGCGCGTCACGGTCGATCTCGAACCCCTGCCGGGGGTCTTCGACATGGAGGCTGCGCTCGCGCCGGATGCCCCGCAGCTCCACGAGTTCGGCAACGTCCTGCGCCACGTGCACATCATCCACGGCGAACCCGACTCGGCCCAGGCTGACGTGTGGGTCGAGGGGTACTACGAGACGGCGATGCAGGACCAGGCGCCCCTCGGGCCGGAAGCGGGCCTGGCGGTGCCGGCCGAGGACGGCGGGGTCGACCTCTACGTCACGACGCAGTGGCTGCACGTCGACCGGGAGCAGATCGCGCCGTGCCTCGGGCTGCCCGAGGACAAGGTCCGGTTGCACCTCGCCGGCGTCGGCGGGGCCTTCGGATCGCGTGAGGACATCCACATGCAGATCCACGCCTGCCTGCTCGCCCTGCGCACGCAGCGACCCGTGAAGTTCAGCTACGGGCGCGAGGAGTCGTTCCACGGCCACGTCCATCGCCACCCGGCGCGCATCTGGATGCGACACGGCGCCAATCGCGACGGTCGTCTCGTCGCGCTCAGCGCGCGCCTGCTGTTCGACGGCGGCGCCTACGCTTCGTCCTCGCCGGCCGTCGTCGGCAACGCGACGAGCATGGCCGCCGGGCCCTACGAGATACCTCATGTCCGGGTGGAGGGGACGGTCGTCTACACCGACAACCCCCCTTGCGGGGCGATGCGCGGCTTCGGCGCCCCCCAGGCGTGTTTCGCCTACGAAGCCCAGATGGACAAGCTCGCCCGCGCCCTCGACATCGACCCGGTCGAGCTGCGGTTGCGCAACGCCCTTTCGACGGGAACGATCCTGCCCACCGGACAGGTCGTCACCGGAGCCGCGCCGGTGCGCGAGCTCATCGAACGCTGCGCGGCCCTTCCCCTTCCCGCACCGGAACCGACGTCGGGTCGCCAGCTCGTGAACTACCCCGGCGGCACCGGCAACGTCACCCACGGCGAGGGCATCAAGCGCGGCGTCGGCCTCGCCGTCGGCTACAAGAACGTGGCGTTCAGCGAGGGTTTCGACGACTTCGCCACGGCGCGGGTGACGCTTTCCCGCACCCCGGACGGTCCGCAGGCCGAGATCCACACGGCGGCGGTCGAGATGGGCCAGGGCCTCTACACCTTCCTCACCCAGGTCGTGCGGAGCGAGCTCGGGATCGACGACGTCGTCATGCACCCGATCGACACGCTCATCGGTGGCGCCGGATCGACGTCGGCGTCACGTCAGTCGATGATGGCGGGTGGCGCCGTGCAGATGGCCTGTGCCGCGGTTCGGGCGACCCTTTTCGAGCGGGCCCGGAACCGGGCGGGATCGCCCGCGGGCGATGTCGAGCTGGCGGCCGCCGACGGCTGGGTCGTGACCGCCGGTTCGCCCCTCGTCGAGGTCGTAGAGCTGCTGGACGAGCCGACCTCGGCCGAGGCCGTCTACCACCACCGCCCGACCGGCGAGTTCGACGAGAACGGCCAGGGCGACATCCACGCTTGCTTCGCCTTTGCGGCCGAGCGCGCCGTCGTCGAGGTCGACGAGGACCTCGGGCTGGTGCGCGTCCTCCAGATGGCGGCGGCGATCGACGCCGGCCGGGTCCTCAACCCGCTCGGTTTCACGGGCCAGATCGAAGGGGGGACCGCCCAGGGTGTCGGCCTCGCGCTCATGGAGGAGGTCCAGCTCGACGAGGGCGTGATCCGCAACCCCTCCTTCACCGACTACCTCATCCCGACGATCCTCGACATGCCACCGGTCGTCTCCGTGGCGATCGAGGAACCCGAGCCCGGCGTCCCCTACGGGTCGAAGGGCATCGGCGAGTCACCGACCGTCGTGGCGACGGCGGCCGTCGTGGCGGCGCTGCGCGACGCCACCGGCCGGGAGCTGAACCGGGCGCCGGTGACGCCGGACGAGCTCGTCGGCCGCCGCGGGCCCGCCACGACGGCTGGGCCGCCGCCGGTGCCGAAGGTTCCCGGCCAGAAGTCCGTGCCGTTCTACTTCGAGATGAGCTCTGGCCAGCAAAAGATCATGTGAGCAGCTCACGATGGGAACCCGCTGACGACGCGTCGCACCGCGGACCTGGCCAGACGCCGCCGCTATGGCACGATGGCGAGGTGACGTTCATCCAGCCGACGAGCTGGGCGGAGGCGCTAGCGGCGCGAGCCGCGCACCCCGAGGCCGTCGTCGTCGCCGGCGGCACCGACGTCATGGTCGAGTGCAACTTCGGTCGCCTACGTCCGCCGGCGTTCCTCGACCTCTCCCGGGTCGAGGAGCTGCGCGCCTGGAGCCGCGAGGACGGACAGGTGCGCGTCGGCTCCGGGATCACCTACCAGCAGATCCTGTGCGACCTCGCCGGCGACCTCCCCGGGTTGGCCCTCGCGGCCCGCACCGTCGGCTCCCCGCCGATACGCAATCGCGGGACGATCGGTGGCAACCTCGGCTCGGCGTCCCCGGCCGGGGACTGCCACCCGCCGCTCCTCGCCTCTGGCGCCGAGGTCGAACTGGCCTCGCTCCACGCCAGCAGGACCGTTCCCGTCAGCGACTACTTCCTCGGCCCGAAGCGCAGCGTCCTCGGCGCCGACGAGCTGATCGCCGCGGTGTGGGTGCCGGCGGCGACCGGTCCGCAGACGTTTTCCAAGGTCGGATCGCGCAACGCCATGGTCATCGCCATCTGCTCGTTCTCCCTCGCCCTCCACCCGGCCATCGGCCGCGTCGGCACCGGAATCGGTTCCGCCGGTCCGGTGCCGCTGCGCGCCCGCGCCGCCGAGGAGTTCCTCGAAGGGCACCTCACCGAGATCGGCGCCTGGGAGTCGCGGGCCGCGTTGGACGACGCCGTCGTCGACCACTTCGCCCGCCTCGTCACCGAGGCGGCCCGACCGATCGACGACGTGCGCGGCTCGGCGGACTACCGACGGCACGCCCTCGGGGTGCTCGCCCGGCGCTCGCTCACGTGGTGCTGGCGGGACTACGGGGGCAGGGCCAGATGAGAATCTCGCTGACCGTCAACGGCCTCGCCCGTGTCGCCGAAAGCGTGGAAGAACACGCCAGCTTGCTCAGCCTCCTGCGGGACGGGCTCGGCCTGCTCGGCACAAAGAACGCCTGCGAGCAGGGTGAATGCGGGTCGTGTGCCGTCTACCTCGACGACGTGCTCGTCTGCTCGTGCCTCGTGCCCGCCGGCCAGGCCGAGGGCTGCACCGTCACGACCGTCGAGGGACTGTCGGACAGCGGCGTCCCCGATGCCATCCAGCGGGCGTTCGTCGAGGCCGGTGCCGTCCAGTGCGGCTTCTGCACCCCGGGGTTCATCATGGCCACCCACGACCTGCTGCGACGGGTCGCCACTCCCGACGACGCCGAGATCCGTGAGGCGCTCTCCGGCAACCTCTGCCGTTGCACCGGCTACCAGAAGATCATCGACGCGGTCCATCTCGCGGCAGGCGGCTGAACGCCCCGGCCATCGGTCACATTCAGCACCGATCGCCGCGCATTCTCCAGATAAGAAGGAGCTGATTCCCGCCAGAATTCGCGGCGGCATGGACAGCATCACTTCCCAAAGCGTTAAGCCGGAGTTCTCGAAGCCGAGCGATTGGCGCGCCAAGCATCCATCGAGCTTGAGCGACTACCAAGATTGGTGACTTCCGTTCGCGAACAGTGACTCATATTGCCCATATCTGCTGGGCTATTTGACTCTAAGTCGCCCATGTCTCTCCTGGCGACCAATACCATGCACGCGTGACCTGATTTGTGGAACCAGCTCAGGATGACCGGGCGATTCGCTCCCGATCTCTGTGCTGAAACCGACGACATGCTCCGCATTTGAGCCCCCGACCCAGCGGAAGGCGAACGCGATGACCGCAAAGGCCAAGACCAGACCGAAAAGCCCGGACGGGCAGAGTTCCCGGGAGGACCTGAAGCACGTCTGCATGGACAACCTGCTCGACAGTTCCGAAGAGCGCATCTACTTCAAGGATCTGGACAGTCGCTTCCTTTTCGTCAGCCAGGGATGGATCAACAGCGAGGCGTCCGGGTGCTCGGCCGAGGACGTCATCGGCAAGACGGACTTCGACATCTTCAGCGAGCCGCACGCCGTCGCCGCTTTTGAAGACGAGCAGCGCATCATCCGCACCGGGGAAGCGGTCGTCGGCAAGGTCGAGCGCGAGACCTTCCAGAACCGCCCCGACACCTGGGTCTCGACGACGAAGTCCCCCCTGCGGGACAAAGCAGGGCAGATCGCCGGCACGTTCGGCATCTCCCGGGACGTCACCGCGCAGATCGCCGCCGAGCAGGCGCTCACCTTCCAGTCGCTGCACGACGCCGTGACGGGGCTGGCGAACCGGGTGGCGCTCATGGACCGGCTCTCCCAGGCCCTCGCGCTCCTCGAACGCCATCCAGGGCGTCTCGCGCTCCTCTTCGTCGACCTCGACAACTTCAAGACGATCAACGACTCCTTCGGCCACGACGTCGGCGACAAGGTGCTCGTCGAGGTGGCGCGGCGCCTGACGAGCGTGGCGCGTCGCGCCGACACCGTCGCCCGGCTCGGCGGGGACGAGTTCGTCATGCTCTGCACCGGGATGCACGACGACGACGACCCGCGCCTGCTCGGAGACCGCGTCGTCCGAGCGGTCGCTCAGCTCTACATCGAGGCCGGCATCGACCTCTCCATCACCGCGAGCGTCGGGATCGTCATCAGCGAGGACCCCCTCGTCGATCCCGGTGAGCTCCTGCAGGAAGCTGATGTCGCGATGTACGAGGCAAAGGAAGCAGGAAAGAACCGCTTCCAGGTCTTCGCCCCTTCGCAACGCACGCGAGCGATGGCGAACCACGCGCTGGAAACCGAACTCCGGGCGGCCATCGACTCCTCGCAGCTGTTCCTCTTGTACCAACCGCTCTTCTCGGTCGAAGACAGCTCGCTGCGGGGCGTCGAGGCCCTCGTCCGCTGGAATCACCCGACACGGGGGGTCGTCCCGCCGGTCGAGTTCATCCCGCTCGCCGAGGAACGGGGGCTCATCACCCGGATCGACAGCTTCGTCCTCGACGAGGCCTGCCGCCAGCTCGCCACCTGGCTCACCGAGGGCGACTGGCCGGAGGACTTCACGATGGCGGTGAACGTCTCCGGTCGCGAGCTCACCGATCCCCACTTGGCGGAGCGTGTCGCCAAGGCGCTCACGAACAATCACCTCGACCCGTCACGGCTCTGCCTGGAGGTGACGGAGACCGCCCTCATCGGCGAGGCCGGTGACGTCGAAACGACGCTCGCGGCGCTCTCGGCCTCCGGGGTGCGACTCGCCCTCGATGACTTCGGCACCGGGTACTCGACGCTCGCTCACCTGCAACGCCTGCGCGTCGACGTTCTGAAGATCGATCGCAGCTTCGTCGAACAGATCGGCCGGAGCTCTCGTGACCGCGAGATCGTCGCCGCCGTCACGGCGATGTCCCACGCCCTGGGCATGTCGGTCGTGGCCGAGGGCATCGAGACCGACGAGCAGCTCGACGAGCTTGCCTCACTCAACTGTGACGAGGGCCAGGGGTTCCTCTTCGCCCATCCGCTCTCGCCAGAGGCCGTCGCCGAGATCCGACGCGCAACGCCGGAACGGCGCGCCGGTCCGGCGAGGCGAGCGATCGCCCTCGTCTCGTAGCGAACTGGGATGCTTCACGCGGCCGCCGCCGACGGCGAACGCCGATCGCAGACTGGGGTACCTCTCCCTGCGCGGCAGACGTGCCGTCAAGGGACAAGTGCCTCGTGCCGTGACCTGCTGAGCTTGTCAACTCGCCGCGACGTGCTCCCCGCCGTCACCGACGGAGTGACGACGGTAGCCGACCGTCGATGCGCGCCCGTCACGGTTACTATGTCTCCGAGCGATCGCGCCTTGGGCGATCGCCACCGCCGGGCACATGATCGCCAGCCCACCGGCTGCCGATCTCGGCGTCCGATAATTGACCAGTCGTCCTCTTCGCTCGGAGGACAGTGATGCGTCGGATCTTCGCTCCATTACTCGCCGCGTTCCTCGCTGTTGGCGCGTCTGCAGCAGCGGTCCTCTTCTCAGCGGGACCAGTCGGTGCCGACATCACCTGGGGAACGGCGAACGAGGTGGCCGCATCGCTCAACACCGGTGGCGGGGCGGCGATCAATGCGATCTCGTGTCCCTCCGCAGGCAACTGCGCCGCCGGCGGGTACTACCAAGACGGCTCCGGACATGACCAGGCCTTCGTCGTCGACGAGGTCGCCGGCGTCTGGCAAACAGCGAGCGAGGTCGCCGGGACACTCAACGTGGACGGAAAGGCAATGATCCTCTCGGTCTCGTGCTCCTCCGCCGGCAACTGCGCCGCCGGTGGCTCCTACGAAGACGGCGCCGGGCACACGCAGGCCTTCGGCGTCAGCGAGGTCGCCGGCGTCTGGGGATCGCCGACCGAAGTCGCCGCAGCGTTGAACGCCGGCGGTGAGGCGCGGGTCATCTCGGTCTCCTGCTCCCCGGACGGCAGCTGCGCCGCCGGTGGGTACTACGAAGACGGCTCGGGCCACCAGCAGGCGTTCGTCGTCACTGCCTGGGGGACGCCGACCGAGGTTGCCGGGTTGCTCAACAGCGGCGGTAATGCGGCGATCGCGGCGATTTCGTGCGCCTCGGCGGGCAACTGTGCCGCCGGTGGCTACTACGAAGACGGTTCCGGGCACACGCAGGCCTTCGTCGTCGGCGAGGTCACGAGCGCCTGGGGGACGCCGAGCGAGGTGGCGGGGACGCTCAACCAGGGGCACAAGGCGACGATCGCCTCGGTCTCGTGCCCCTCCGCCGGCAACTGCACCGCCGGTGGGTTCTACCTGGACGGCTCGGTGCACGCCCAGGCCTTCGTCGTCGACGAGGCCGCCGACGCCTGGGGGACGCCGGGCGAGCTCGCCGCGTCGCTCAATGCCGGCGGCGAGGCGGCGATCGCTTCGCTCTCGTGCGCCTCGGCGGGCGACTGTGCCGCCGGTGGGTTCTACGAAGACGGCGCCGGGCACACGCAGGCCTTCGTCGCTGGCGAGGTCACGGGCGTCTGGGGGACGCCGAGCGAGGTGGCCGGAACCCTCAACGCCGGCGGTGATGCGGAGATCGACTCCGTGGCGTGCTCGCCGGCAGGCAACTGTGCCGCCGGTGGCTACTACGAAGACGGTTCCGGGCACACGCAGGCCTTCGTCCTCGGCGAGGTGGCCGGCAGCCTGGGAACGGCGAGCGAGGTGGCGGGAACGCTCAATACCGGCGGTGAGGCAGCGGTCGCCTCCGTCTCGTGCTCCTCGGATGGCAACTGCGCGGGCGGCGGGTACTACGTAGACGGCGCGGCGCACGAGCGGGCCTTCGTCATCGCCCAGTCCCACACCGTCAGCTTCAACGCCAACGGCGGCAGCGGCTCGATGAGCGCCGAGACAGCAAGCGCTCCCACGGCGCTCACGGCCAGCACCTTCACCCGCACCGGGTACACCTTCGCTCACTGGAACAGCGCGGCGGACGGCTCGGGCGCGACCTATGCCAACGGCGCGATCTATCAGTTCAATGCCGACGTCACCCTCTACGCCCGATGGCATGCCGACAGCGAAGACGTGACCTTCAAGGCCAACGGTGGCAAAGGGACGATGGATGCCGAGTCCTACCGGACCGGCGTAGCGAAGGCGCTCACGGCCAACGCCTTCACGCGCACCGACCATCGATTCCTCCGCTGGAACACCGCGGCGAACGGCTCGGGCACCGCCTATGCCAACGGTGAGAGCATCACGATCGACAGCGCCCTCACCCTCTACGCCCAGTGGAAAGTCGAGCCCCAGCCACAAGAGATCCTGAAGGTTCACCCGGCCTCGGTGCGCTTCGGGGCGACCGTGCATGTGCACGCCCGCCTTCTCGGCAAGAACGGCGCCGTCTCGGGGACGGTCCATTTCAGTGTGGCTGGTGCGACGTTCTGCTCGGTTCGACTTGTCGCTGGCATCGCGCGCTGCTCGGTCGATTCGTTGTGGCTCGGGCGCGGCAGGCATCGGATCATCGCGAAGTTCGCCGGATCCACGACCTACGGTGCTTGCAGCAAGTCCGTCTTCGTCCGGGTGCGGTAGAGGGCGGCTGTCAGTCTTCTCCTAACCCGGTCGATTCGGTCCAGCTGTCCAAGCGCGGTTCTCCGCAGCCGAACGACCTCGGCCCGGTGACAATCCGCCGACACCGCCCGGCCCCTTCCGCAACCACCGCTGGGAGATTGCTGGCGTCAGCTCCTTCGGGCGTTCCTCCGCAGAACAACCACGCGCTGCAGGAAAACGGGGATATGTGGAACCCGGCCTTGCCCCTTCAGTCGTCGTCTTGTAGCCGCGCGCGAGTGCGCCCTGCTTGGGACTGCGTCCCCGGACCGCGCGGCCCACCGGCAACTCGCCCCGAGGCATCTTCCCCGACGCGCAGTATCCGCACGACCCAGACGCTGATCTTCGGCGTGCTGCGCGAGCGAGTCGGTGAGCAACCGAGCGCCGACCGTGAAGCAGTGCCGCTCAGCTCTCCAACCGCCAATGTCTGGTCGCAGATCGAACGCCTCCCCTCCCGAGGTGACCCTCACGAGGAGCCGACTCTTCGAAGGCGATCCCGGCCCGTGTCCCCGTCGCGGGGTGTCCGCAGCACGGCAGATTCCCGATACCCAGCCACGCATGCATCGCTCGCGGCCGAAAGAAGCTTGTCATGGAGAATCCACTAAGACGAAGAACGCCGACGAATTGCGAGGTGATCGCCGACGCAGGATATCGTTCACGCACGCTTCAGACCCGACCGTCTGGGGCTGTTCTATCCGACGTAGAAGCGGAAGGGAGATCCGGCGTCGTGAACGCGACCGAGGTTGATGCCGCCGCCGACCGACTGCGAGACGTCGTCCGTCGCACGCCGCTCGAGCGAAGCGACCGACTCTCGGAGGAACTCGGTGTTCCTGTGCTCTTGAAACGAGAAGACCTGCAGATCGGTCGTTCCTACAAGGTGCGCGGGGCTTACAACCTCATTTCGTCCCTTGCTCCCGAAGAGCGCTCGCTCGGTGTCGTCTGCGCGAGCGCGGGCAACCACGGCCAGGGCCTCGCCTTCGCCTGTCGCCAACTCGAGATCAAGGGTCGGGTCTTTCTCCCGTCGAACACCCCCCGCCAGAAGCGCGAGCGCATTCGGGCCATCGGCGGTCGCTGGGTCGAGCTCGTCGTGACCGGCAGCTCGTACGACGAGGCGAGCGCAGCCGCGCTCGCCGATGGCGCGAAGAGCGGGGCAATCTACGTCCACCCCTTCGACGACGCTCGGACGATCGCCGGCCAGGGCACGGTCATCGTGCAGATCGCCGAACAGACCGAGCAGATCGCCACGATCGTCGTGCCGGTCGGCGGCGGAGGACTCATCGCCGGCATCGCCACTTGGCTGAAGGCGCGCTCGCCCGAGGCTCGGATCATCGGGGCCGAGCCCGCTGGCGCGGCGAGCATGAGCGCGGCGCTCGCCGCGGGCGCACCCGTTCCGCTATCGACGCTGGACACCTTCGTCGACGGCGCCGCGGTCGGGTGCGTCGGAGAACTCACCTATCCGATTGTGCGCGATCTCGTTGACGAGATCGTGGAAGTGCCCGAGGGTGCGGTCTGTACAGAGATGCTTGACCTCTACCAGTCCGAGGGCATCATCGCCGAGCCAGCGGGAGCTCTGGCGAGCGCGACCGCCCGCCGCTTCCTCCATGGACCTTCCACCGGTCCGATCGTCTGTGTCGTCTCGGGCGGCAACAACGACGTCAGTCGCTACGCCGAGATCGTCGAACGCTCCCTCCTCTACGAGGGCCTACGCCACTACTTCCTCGTGACCTTCCCCCAAGAGCCGGGAGCGCTCCGCCACTTCCTCGACGAGGTACTGCGGGACGGCGAGGACATTGTCCTCTTCGAGTACGTGAAGAAGAACAACCGAGAGACTGGACCTGCGCTCGTCGGCATCGACATCGACCACCCCAGCCATCTCGAGGACCTCCTGTCGCGCATGGCGGCGAGTCCGCTCGAGATCGAACGGGTGCCACCGGGATCGCCGTTGTTCTCCTTCCTCATCTAACCCTCTACGAACCGGTCACGCGACGTGCCAACAGAGTGCCCCGAGGACGCATCGGGCGTGCTAACGGGAAGAGAGCTCGTCGAGGCGGCTCATCGATCCGGCGTCCAGTGAGAAGCTGAAGATGTCGAAGTTCTCGGCGATGCGATCCGGCTGGGCGGACTTCGGGATGACGACAATGCCGTGCTGGACGTGCCAGCGAAGCACAACCTGTGCCGGCGTGACCCCGTGGGCGACAGCGATGTCGACGAGCACGGGATCGTCGAGCCGGCTCCCCTTCAGTGGGCTGTAACCCTCGAGAACGACATGGCGTCGGTCGAGCTCGCGCTGCCAGAGGTGATCATGCCGGAATGGACTCCAAGGGACCTGATTGACCTCGGGGGTGTCACCGGTCACCTCGGTGAGGTCGTCGATCTCTTCGATGCTGTAGTTGCTCACCCCGATGGCGCGCGCGAGGCCCTCGTCCCGCGCGGCCAGCATCTCCCGGTACATCGACCGCGAGGTGGCCCGTGGCGGGGGCCAGTGGATGAGCCAGAGGTCGACGTAATCGACCTGGAGGTCCGAAAGGCTCCTTTCGATCGCCTGCCTCACGCTTGGCGCGTCGCTCAGCAACTTCGTCGTGATGAAGATCTGCTCACGGCGCAGCCCACTGGCGGCCAGCGCGCAACCCACCTCACGTTCGTTCTTGTAGAGCGTGGCGGTGTCGATGTGGCGATAACCGACCTCCAAGGCGCGAAGCACCGCGGCACGGACGAGTCCACCTCGTAGCTGCCAAGTTCCGAACCCGATGATCGGCATCGGCTTGCCGTTGCGCAACACGACGCTGCCGACGATGGCATCAGAGGCCAACTCATCCCTCCCGAATCGGACGGATGTGAGGCTATCCGGATGAGGATTCTTGCGGTGTTGCGCGGATCTCGATCACTGATCCGCCCCGCCCGACCGTCCCCGAACGGCATCTCCGGGCGAGTCAACTGGGCCACCTCGCTCGCGGGTTGAAGCCGACGCGGTGAAGCGCGGAACGCCGAGTCGCGCGATCGGGCAACGCGCACCGCACCTTGACCTGGCGCGTCTCGGACACCTGTCCAGAACACCGCAGCGCAGGATCTCATCGGGAGTTGATCTGCTGTCAGCGGTAGAGCGGGAGCTCAGGTGATCCTCGACTCCACGACACGGATGACGCGTCCGGAAGGGGAAAGCTCGACGATGCCCGTTCTCGTCCCCTGAGAAGCCTGGTTCGAGTAGGAAACGTCGAAGGAGCCGTTCGGAGCGACGGCAAGCGCATCCGGCGCCAGGAAGCCACCGTTGACCCTGCTCGGAAGCCTGAAGAGTTCCACTGCCGTGCGACCCTGGATGCGGCAGATCGACCAGCCGCAGATTCCGTAGACCGCGCCCTCGGCGTCGGTCGCAAGCTCGCCGTTGAAAAAGTTGAACGACGGTTGCCGGAGCATGTAAGCAACGCCGCTCTTGACGAGGTAGAGGATGTTCTCGTTCACGAAGTAGAAGCCCTGGCCACTTGCGTTGGCGATGCTGACAGGCATGAGGGACTCGGCGGTCGCCTGCTGGGCAACGGACTGCTCGGCGAATCCGATCCTCCCGCCTCCGGCGACCCGGCGCGGCGGCCCAGGCGGGGATTCTTCGAACACGGCGGAGGTCGTCGTGTAGTAGACAGTCCCATCGCTTGACAGGTCGAGGTCAATGGCCCCGGGTGCGCTCCCAACCCGGCGGACGCCGCGACCAGCGAGCGACGCCTCGTAAAGCCCGTTGCGCGCGGTGAACCAGATGCTCCGGCCGCTGACAAACAAGCCGCTCAACCCGGCGATCGACTGGCTTGACGCGACAGCACCGTGCAACGAGCTGAGCACGATGCGCGAGCCGACAGCCGTCGCTTCGTCGATCTGACCGTGCTCCCGATCAACGTAGTAGAGCGAGCCGATCGCCGCGACCGAGAGCTGACCGAACGGGTACTCGTCGTTGGCGACGACGGGCCGACGCCCAGCTCGAGCGGACGGATGGCTCGATCCCGTCGTCGAGGCCAACGCTGCCGACCGGTAACTCTCCGCTCCGACCGCCGTCGCACCGGACGAAGCGAGAACGGCCAGCGCCATCGCCGCGCACATCGACCCTCGGTGCATGACCTGATCGTGGCACACGAGCCTTCCCACGTCAGGCCGTGGGACCGGTGACGCCGCTCGGCAGCACGGGACCGAACAGCAGCCGATCAGCAGGCGAGGCCTACCCGATGGAGTGGGATAATCCGTCGATGAGAGACCGACGGGGAACCTACGCGGCCTACAGCATCGGTTGTGCCGTCGTCTGGGCTGTCCTCTTGGCGATCGTCGCGGCCAAGGGCGAGACGGCCAAGTTGCGCACCATCACGCTTGTTTGCTGTGGCTGGTGGATCGGGTGGACATCGACCACAATTGCTCGCCACCTGTACCCGCCACCAAAGACTCGACCCTCGTGGGCACAGCATCCCGCAGGCTGATCTCCACGTCTTCCGCCAACGACAAGAGGTGCGAGGTGGGAACGGCGGGTTGGCCCGGTTCGACGGAGACCAGATCTCCGCATCTGCGCTCCCCGGGCGATCGCGAACCTGCTTCTCTCTGCGCCGTCTGATCGGCGGCGCGCCGGTTTCCGTGTATCTCAGGCGGGTGGAGATTCGCCAGTATTCGGTGCCGACGCCGTGACTTGCCGGTGGATCTCTTCGATCCGGGTGGAATCCGCCCGGCGCTGCGCTTGGAATTCCTCGTGCGCCTTCGCCATGATCTCCGCCGTGATGCGCGGATGTTGCGACAATACGGGATGGTGCTTGCGGCAAGCCTTGTAGGGCGTGCCCTCAACGCGATGCAGGCCGATCCTCCAACAACCTTTGTCGTGGCAGTTGGCATGCTTCGCCGCGACAATGACGGCTCCAACGAGCGTGATCTCCCCGATGTCGGAGCCTGCTCCCGACCAGAAGCCGTAGTGGGGACCACTGCCGCCGATACCGAAGAACCAGTAGAGCCAGTTGCCAATGGCGTGGAATATGAACACGAGGATCTCTCTCCTTCGGTTCTCGTCAGGCCACGCGCCCAGCGATGAGGATCGGGACCGTGACGGTCACAACCAGCGCCCCGCCCGTTCATCCAAGGGCCTTTTCAGCCTAGTTCTGCTCCGTGCGACGCGGTTTTCAAAAAGTCCCCACAGCGCCCAGTTCCCCGGACCCATCGCGCCTCTCGCTCAGGTGGATGACCCACGAGGTCCGAGAAAGACGATCTCTTCGAGCTCGAAGCCGTCGCGCAGCGTCGTCGTGACGAGACCCACCCGCACCCAACCGCACCTCTCGTAGAGGCGGACCGCGGCGTCGTGCGCCGCCAGCGTGTCGAGAATCGGCCAGAGTTCCCTCGCCAGTGCCTCCTGCGTCGCCGTCGTAAGGAGCAACCGCCCCAGCCCCAGACCGCGCGCCGCCGGGTCGACGAAGAGCCGCGCGACGACACCGAGGCGATCCGCCGGCTGGCCGAGGCACCGGCTCGCCAACGCCGTCACCGCATCGGAGCTGCGCCGGTGGAGCGCCACGTGGCCGACGATCTCGCCGTCGCGCTCCGCGACCCAAGCAGCCAGGGCATCTGGGGAGGCGAGGAATTCGCGAAGGCTCCCCGCCACGTGGGCCGGGTACCGGTCGGCGAGGCGGACGGCTTCAGCGACCCGCACGCAACCCTCAAGATCGGCGTCGGTGCGAGGTCGGATCTCCACGGCAACACCATCGCACAGACGCCGCCTGACGGGCGACGACCGCGCCCACCAAGTTGGCGGCCTCCTAGCCGACGGTGAAGCGCGTGCCCGTTTGCCCGGCGAGCGCCCGCGCGAGGTTCGGCGGGTCCGTGACGATCGCCTCTTTTCCCCCGTGCTCGAGGTACTCGATGATCGCCGCGATCTTCGGCGCCATGCTCCCCTCCGCGAAGTGCACGCCCTCGGCGAGGTGCTGGCGCGCCTCGGCAACCGTCAGATGGTCGACGAAGTGCTGCCTCGGGGTGCCCCAGTCCAGCGCGACTTTCTCGACCGAGGTCGAGATCAAGAACAGCCCGGCCGCGAGATTGCGGGCGAGCAGTGAACAGGCGAGATCCTTGTCAATCACGGCCTCGACGCCGGAAAGGTCACCCGCGGCGTCGGCGACGACGGGGATCCCCCCACCGCCGACGGCGACGACGATCACCCCCGCGGCGACGAGCGACCTGATCGCCGCGAGCTCGACGATGCGGATGGGACGGGGCGAGGCGACCACCCGCCGCCAGCCGCGGCTGGCGTCTTCCACCACGTCCCAGGCGTCCTGCAGGGCGCGCCGGCGCGCCTCGACCTCGTCCATGAACGACCCGATCGGCTTGCTCGGGTGCGCGAAGGCCGGATCGTCCCGCGCCACCTCGACCTGGGTGACGACCGCCGCCACCGGCCGGTCGATACCCCGCCGGCGCAGGACGTTCTCGAGGTTCTGCGCCAGCGCATAGCCGATGGCGCCCTGGGTGTCAGCGCCGCAAGCGTCGAGCGGCACCTCGTGCAGCTCGTGGGCGGCGAGCTCCGAGCGCCGGAGGATGAAGCCGACCTGGGGACCGTTGCCATGGCCGACAACGACGTCCCAGCCGTCTTCGATCATCGCCGCCACGTGTTCGCTCGTCTCGTGCGCCGCGACGTACTGGTCCCGCACCGCCTGGTGCATGCGGTCTTTGATCAGCGAGTTGCCGCCGATCGCCACGACGGCGAGCCGCGTGCCCACGGGACCCGACCAGCTAGCTCATCGTCAGCGCCATGACGGCCTTCTGGCCGTGCAGGCGGTTCTCGGCCTCGTCGTAAACGACGGAACGGGGCCCGTCGATGACCTCGTCGGTGACCTCGACATTGCGGTCGGCGGGCAGCGGATGCATGAAGACCGCGTCCTCGCCGGCAAGCGCCAGACGGCGGGCGTCGGTGATCCAGTCCGGGTACTTGGCGATGAGCCCGGCCCCCTCGGCCTCGTCCGTCGTCGCGAGAAGCGCCCCCCAGCTCTTGGCGTAGATGACGTCGGTGCCCCGGATGCCCTCGTCGAAATCGTCCGACACCTCGAACGAGGCGTGCGCCCGCCGGGCCTCGTCCCGGGCCCGTTCGACGATCTCGGGCATGAGGGCGAACTCGGGAGGGTGAACCAGCCGCACGTTGATGCCGAAGCGTGGCAGCAAGAGCGCCAGGCTCTGCGGGACGCTGATCGGCTTCTGGTAACTCGCGGCGCAGGCCCAGCTGATCGTCGCCGTGCGACCACGGGGATCGCCGAAACGCTCGATGATCGTCATCAGGTCGGCCAGCGCCTGGTGCGGGTGGTAGACGTCGCACTGCATGTTGAGCACCGGGACCCGGCTCGCCTCGGCGACCTGCCGGAGGTAGGTGTTGCCGACCTGCCAGTCGACGTTGCGGATGGCGATGCCGTCGTTGTAGCGCCCGAGGATCTCGCCGATCTCCTTGGCGGTGTCGCCGTGGGCGATCTGCGTCGTGCGGCTCTCGATGAACTGGGCGTGACCGCCCAGCTGCGCCATGCCGGCCTCGAACGAGGCCCGCGTGCGCGTGCTCGGAAAGAAGAACAGCATGGCGAGGACCTTGTCGCGCAGTAGCGGATGGGACCGCCCGAGCGCCCGGTCGCGCTTCAACTCGAAGGCGAGATCGAGCACCGTGTCGAGCTCGCCTTTCGTCCACTCGCAGAAGTCGATAACGTCCCGACCCCGAAGATCTGTCTCCATCGCCCCTCTTTCTCGACTCGTCGGCCCGGCGGCTACTCGGCGGCGCCGAGCACCAACGCCAGCAACGCCATGCGCATGACGACGCCGTTGAACGCCTCGAACCAGTAGCGGGCGTGACGGGTGTCGTCGACGTCGGTCGGCAGCTCGTCCATGCGCGGCAGCGAGTGGAGGATGATGGCGTCGCTCTTCGCCTTGGTGGCCATCAGCTCCCGGGTCACGCGGTAGGCGGGCGGCGTCAGCCCGTGCTCTCCCACCTCTTCCCGGGACTTCGTGTAGTCGGCCTGCACGACCGGCTCCATGTAGACGACGTCCGCCTCGGCGAGACAGTCCTCGACGCACGCGGCCTCCCGGTAGCGAACGTTGCGCGACTCCAGCTCGGCCGCGAACTCCGGCAGGATCGACATCTCCGGGGGATGCACGAGCGACGCCGTCATGTCGAACTGCGACATGGCGACGAGGATCGAGTGCATCGTGCGCATCCGCATGTCGCCGACGCACAGCACGTTGAGCCCGTCGAGCGTGCCCTTGTCCTTCCAGATCGTGTAGAGGTCGGTGAGGACCTGGGTGGGGTGCTCGCCCCAGCCGTCGCCGCAGTTGATCACCGGCACCGAGGCCCATCTCGCCGCCTCGGCCGGCGCGCCCTGCTCGAAGTGGCGCATGGCGATGACGTCGCCGTAGTACTCGAGCATGTGGACCGTGTCCTTGATGCTCTCCTGGTAGAAGTCACCGGCGCGGGTCATCTTCGCGTCGGAGAAACCGAGCACGTGCCCCCCGAGGCGGTGCATCGCCGCCTCGGTCGCCAGCCGGGTCCGCGTGCTCGGCTGGTAGAAGGCGGTGAGCAGCGTCTTCGAGGCCAGAAGATCGCCGTTCTCGCGTCGTTCCGCGTAGTGCGCCAGCTCGTCGGCGACCCGGAAGACCTCGAAGTACTCGTCGCGCTCGAAGTCCCGGAGCGAAAGGATGTCCCGTCCGGCGAAGCTCCCCATCTCGTGCTGCCCTCCTCTTTCTCGGAATCCCTACGAGCCGAAGGTGTCGATCATCGCTTCCACGTCGCTCCCGAGCGGGTAGAGGATCGGGCACGTGGCGCCGGCGGCAATGTACTCGTCGACCTTGGCACGGCACTCGTCAGGGGTGCCGGAGGCGGTGATCATCTGCACGGCGTCGTCGGGCACGAGGCGCATGGCGCGATGGATCTCCTCCGGTCCGGCCGGCCAGGTGAGCTGCTTGCCGATCTCCTCGATGAGCGCCGGGTCGACCCCGCTCGCCTTCATGATGTGGGGCTGCTGGCCGAGGTACTGGGTGAGCAGCTCCCGCGCCCGGTCAAGGGCGAGCGCGCGGTCGTTGTCGAGCGAGCACACGACGAGCTGGGGCCGGTCGATCTCGTCGAGCGAGCGCCCGGCGCGCGCCGCGCCGATGGCGAGGTGTTCGAGCGCGGTCTTGTTGTACTCCGGGCTCACCATGTAGTTGAGCACGACGCCGTCGGCCACCTGCGCGGCGAGCTCCATCATCTGCATGCCCGTCGCGCCGACGTAGATCGGCACGTGCTTCGGCGAGCGGTCGCCGTGGACGATGTCGATCTCCACATCGTCGAGATGCACGAACTCGCCGTGGTAGGTGACGCGCTCCATGGCGAGCAGGCGCCGCGTCGCCTCGACCACCTCGCGCATGGCGCGCAGCGGCCGCTGCCGGTCGACGCCCACCTTCGTCGCCAGTGGCTCCCACCACGCCCCGAGCCCGAGGATCACCCGCCCCGGGGCGAGCTCGTCGAGCGTCGAGAACGTCGCGGCGAGCAACCCGACGTTGCGGGTCCAGATCGGGATCACCCCGGAGGCCACCTTGATGCGGCTGGTCACGGCGGCGTAGGCCGCCATCGGCACGGTCGCCTCGCGCACGAGACGACTCTCCGCCTGCCAGATCGCCTCGAAGCCGTGTTCCTCGGCGTAGCGCGCGTAACGCATGCCGTCGCGGATCGGGTGCATGTCCTGGAGGTAGAGAGCGGCCCTCATCGTCAGCTCCTCGATCTCGGATCGTAGGTGTGGGCGGGCGTCGCCTCGAGCCGGCCCCACAGCCGCTCGGTGACCGGCCGCTCGCGCGCCGCGACCTGCGCGGCGTCGACGCGAGCCGACCGACCCGCCTCGACGACGCGCTCGCCCGCCACGTAGACGTCGCGCACCATCGCGGCCGAAAGGCCGAAGACCCAGTGCCCGGCGAGGTTGTCGGCGCCCAGCGGCGTCGGCGGGTCGTAACGAAGAACGCAGAGATCGGCGGGCGCACCGGGTCGCAGCGTGCCGAGGAGCGGCTCGTCGAAGACCTGCCCGGCGAGACGCGCGCCCTGCGCCAGGCGGACGAGCGGCCACTGCGGCGCCGTGGCGAGGTCGGCCTCCTTGGCGGCGAAGAACCCCGCCTGGGATTCGGCGAACATGTCCCCGCTGATCCCGTCGGTGCCGAGCGCGACGTGCCCGGCGCGCCGGTTGAACGGCGAGCGCCCGACGGCGTTGTTCATGTTCGAGCGCGGGTTGCACACGACCGTCGCGCCGGCGGCCTCGATGCTCTCCACCTCGGCCTCGTCGACGTGCACACAATGGGCGAGAAGGGCGCGCCCGGTAAGGACGTTCTTGTCGGCGAGTCGCTCGGCCACCCGCATGCCGTGGCGCGCCAGGCTGTCGCGCTCGTCGACGTCGTCCTCGGCGACGTGGATGTGCAACCCGACGCCGGCCTCGCCCGCCAGCTCGGCACAGCCTTCGAGGGTCTCGTCGGAAAGCGTGAACGAGGCGTGCGCGCCGACGAGAGAGCGCACGAGCGCCCCCGGACGGGCGAGAAAACGCCTGTTCTCCATGAGACCGGCGACGGCGCGTTCCGGGCCGTCACGATCGGTGACCTCGTAGCAAAGGACGGAGCGCGCGCCGAGCCCCGAGAGCGCCTCGGCGATGACGTCGAGCGAGCCGTCGATGAAGTTCGGGGAGGCGTGGTGGTCGACGATCGTCGTCGTGCCGGCGAGGAGGGCGTCGAGCCCGCCCCGTATCGCCGAGGCCCGCACGGACTCCTCGTCGAGGCAGCGATCGAGCCGCCACCAGATCCGCTGGAGGATCTCGGTGAAATCGGTCGGCGGCGCCAGCGAGTACGGCATGCCACGGGAAAGCGCCGAGTAGAGATGGTGGTGGGCACAGACGTTTCCCGGCACGATCAGTGATCCCGCGCAGTCCCGGCGGACGGCGCCGGCGGGTGCCGCGCCGAGAGCCTGCACGCGCCCCTCGGCGACGACGACGTCCGCCCGCACGACCTCCGGCGGTGCGAGCGCGACGACGACCGTCGCCCCGCAGAGCGCCAGCGGCGGGACGACAGCGCGGGGCGCCGCGACCATCGCCTAGCGCTCGACCCCGGTGAAGAGCACGGCCACCTTCTCGTCGCGCCTCACCGCGCCGCTCGCCACGAGGTCGACGAGCCCGGCGAGGCCGGCCGAACCCGTGGCGCTCACCTTGAAGCCCGCCTCGTGCCCGAGGCTGTGGGCCCGGGAGAGCCGCTCCTCGGCGGCGACGACGAGCTGCCCGCCCGAGGTGAGCACGCCGCGCACGACGGCGAGCCAGTCGTAGGTCTCGTCGTCGAGAATGCCGTCGGCGATGCTGTGCGGCTCGGCTTCCCAAGGCCACATGTAGGCCGAGCGCGTCTGGGCGGCGGCGGCGAGCGCCCGGTTGATCTGCGCGGCGTCGGGCGAGCCAGCCAGCCCATCGCACACCTTGCGATAGGCGCGCGCGAGCGGGTGGGCGCCGCTCGTCTGCACGGCGTGGATCCTCGGCAGGCGCGGCAGCGCGCCGAGGTCGTGCGCCTCCGAGACGGCCTGCGCGCAGCTGCTGGCGAGGGCGCCCCCGCCGACCTGGACGACGAGGTGGTCGAGCGTCAGGGCGCGGCTCGCGAGCTCGGTGACGATCTCGTAGCCGAGGGTCTCCCCGCCCTCGATCGCCAGGCCGTTGAGGTTCCCCTGACAGGTGAAGCCGAGAGCACCGCGCTCGAGCACCGCGAGGAGACACCGGTAGGTGGGGTCACCGCGTTGACCGGGTTGTCGCTCGCAGAAGACGACCTGCGCACCGAGGATGCCGAGGCGCCGCACGATGCCGTCGTCGGCGTCGACCGGCACGAAAACGCGCAGCCTCCACCCCACGGCGGCGGCGAGCACGGCGGCAGCGAGCGCGGCGTTGCCACAACTCGCGACGGCGAGCGTCGGACGCCACTCGGGATCGGCCAAGCCGACTGTTTCCGCCACTTCGAGGTGGAGGGCCACGCCCATGAGATGGCGCGCCTTGTGCGAGCCGGCCACGTTGCCGGTCTCGTCCTTCACCCACACGCCGCCCGGCTCGACGAAGCCGAGGGCGGAAGACAGCGTCTCGCTGCGCGCGAACGGGGTCGCGACGAATCCGTGCCCGTCGACCCGGGCGACGGCGGCGTCGACCTTGCGCACGAGCGCGACGAAACCCTCGTCGCTCATCCCGCCGACGAGGGCACGCTGGTAGCTGTGCAGCAGCCCCCGGTAGGTGACGAAAGGACACGGATCTATCGCAGCTGGCTCAGGGAAGCGCACCTCGGCCGTGTTGAGCACCCGCGTCAGCACGTGGTCGACGTCGCCCGACCGATTGTTGTGGCAGCGGAACGGGTAGGGCTCGCGCGCCGCCGGGGAGGCGCCGCAACCGGCACAGACGAGCGTGCTTCGAGCCTTCATCAAGTGACGGTGACACCAGTGCGCGCGTTGAACTCACGGATCAGCTCGTCCCAGCGCGGCAGCCCGGCCCGCAGCGCCTGCCAGAAGGACTGGTCGCGGCGGGCGTTGAACGCATCGATCGCGATCCCTTGCTGTTCCACCCAGGTGTAGTAACCGAGGTTGAAGATACGGGCCCGTTCCTGCTCCGTCGCCTCGAGGAGGTGCTCGCTCCCGGCGCCGAGCACGAACCGGCCGAACGTCTCGGCAGCCGAGGTCGCGTCGAAACCAGCTGGAAAGTCCCGCGCCTCGATGCGGGCCCGCTCGCTCCCGTACATCTCGGCGCCGTCGGTCGCCACGGTGACGACGACGTCCTCGGGTCCAAGTCCCAGGTACTTGGCGGTCTTTATGGCCGCGACGATGTTGCAGATGCTCGACAGGCCGAACTCGTCGAGCACCGCGAGGGTCTCGGCCGGCACGTCGCGCCGCCCGGCGAGGAAGGCCCGGCCCACGGGGGTCGCGAAGAGCACGGCGAGGTGGTCCGTCGCGCGGTCGCTGACAGCCGTCACGATGTCGGTGTTGTAGACGTTGTGGATGTACGGGATGTGCTTGTCGCCGATGCCCTGGATGTTGTGCTCGCCGAAGCCGTTGTAGAGCATCGTCGGGCACTCGAGCGCCTCGACGGCGACGATGCGGGCCCCATAGCGCTCCTTCAGGTAGTCGCCCGCTCCGAGCGTCCCCGCCGAACCCGAGGCGGAGACGAAGGCGCGCAACTGCAGCGAGGGCTCGCGACGTTGCAGGCTTTCGAAGACCGCACCGAGCGCGCTGCCGGTGCAGGCGTAGTGCACGAGGTGGTTGCCGAACTCCGAGAACTGGTTGAAGATGACGTTCGCCGGGTCCTGGGCGAGTTCGGCGCACTTGTCGTAGATCTCCTTCACGTTGCTCTCGGTGCCGGCCGTCTTGATGACGTCGGACGGATCGGCCACCCAGTCCTCGAGCCACGAGAAGCGCTCCGTGCTCATGCCCTCCGGGAGCACCGCCACCCCGCGGCAGCTCATGAGGCGCGAGATCGCCACCCCGCCGCGGCAGTAATTGCCCGTCGAGGGCCACACGGCCCGGTGCGAGGTCGGGTCGAAGCGTCCGGTGACGACGCGGGGCACGAGACAGCCATAGGCGGCGAGCACCTTGTGGGCGCGGATCATCGGGAACCGGTCGCCGAAAACCACGACGATGCGGCAGTCGACACCCGTCAGCTCCCCCGGCAGGACGACGTGTCCGGGCAGCGCGGCCAGCGCGGCGCGGTCGGCGTCGTTGTACCAGTGGACCCGGAAGAGGTTGAGAGGGTCCGCCGCGTCGGGCGCCACCTGCGCGAGCGCCTGGCGGATGGGAGCCGGGGTGAGTTGCGGCTGGGCAAGCTCGGCAAATGTCGGGAGGAGGATCTTGCGTTCCCGGAACCGCTCGACGGTGCGGCCGTAGACCGCCTCGTCGACGATCTCGCTCTCCAGTCCCAAGTTCCGCACGCGCCCTCCTCTGCGACAACTCCGGCGGCCGGCACCCCGACCACGCCCGCGGGCGGCAGCGTCAAGCCGTCTCGATCGCCGCGTACCCGGCCACCCTGAGCCGACCCCGGCATCCAGTCTCGGCTGTGTCGCCGGCAACGGTGGGCCAGGCGGTGGCCCTCGCGCCGAACGCGAGGGCCACCGAGCCTCGGCCTACGAGCGGCCCTCGACCTCCTTCGGGACCGATCGGAACGACAGGACGAAGTAGACGACCGCGCTGACGATCAGCCCGAAAGCCCAGCTGAAGTCGGCACCGTGGGACCAGTTCGACAGCGGCGAGGAGTACGACGGCCAGTAGAACGCGGCGTCGATCCACATCATCGCGGCGAACATCCCAGCGGCGAGTGAGAGCAGCGCCTTCCAGTTGAAACCGCCGTTACGCCAGTACAGGCCGCCATGCTTGGCCGCCAGCGAGCTGAACTCGTAACGACCGCGCCGGAGCATGTAGTCGACGATGTAGACGCCGAACCAGGCGCCGAGCCAAACGACGATGTAGTCGAGGAACCCGGAAAGGTCCGTGTAGAAGTTCCCCTTGAAGATCACGAGCGCTGTCACGCCGCCGGAGATGATCGTGTCGATGACGACGCAGACCCACCGCTTGGCCGGGAGGCCGAGCGCCTGGAGCGTCACCCCCGAGGAGTACATGTCGATCGTGTTGATCGCGAACAACTGCGGCAGCGCCAGGATGAGGAACGGCCAGAAGAACCAGCTGGCGAAGGAGGCGGGCACGGCGGCAGCCGCCGTGACTGCCGGGTTCACCAGGAAGGCCGCGGCACCGAGGAGCTCGAGGAGGATCGACGGGATGGCCCCGCCGAGGGTCGCGGCCCAGAAGGTCTTCGATGTCGCAGTGTCGGCCGGCAGATAGCGCGAGTAGTCGGCGGCGTTCTCCGTCCAACCGAGGCCACCAGCCGAGACGATGAGCACAATCCCGGTCGTCCACAACCACCACGAGTCCGTGCCGTGCGTGTGCAGGCTGCTCACGTGGGCGTGGGGAAGGACGAGGCACGCCATGATGGCGAAGACGATGATGAACACGTACGACAGGTAGCGCAGCACCTTCGTGATCGTCGCGTGTCCGAGGAACGGCACGACGAACTGCACGAGGACCGCGAGGATGATCGCGATCGTCTTGCCGGTGTCGTTGAGGTGGATCCCCTCGTGGACGAACATCGCCACGACGATGAGCACGACGATGACGAGTCCCTCGACCTCGAAGCCCACCTGGGTGATCCAGTTGAACAGCGATGGCGCGCGGTTGCCGTTACGGCCGAACGGGGCGCGGCTCACCATGAACGCCGTCGTCCCTGTCTTCGGCCCGGCGAGGCTCGCCCACCCGAGGAAGACGTAGAAGATGTTGCCGACGAGGATCGCGACGACGGCCTGCCAGAAGGTCAGCCCGAAGGAGACGATCAAGGCGCCGTAGACGAGGAACTCGACGTTCCAGATCGCCCCGGTCCACATCCAGAACAAGCCCTGTGGACGCAACTTCCGGTCGGCTTCCGCGACGTGCTCGATACCCCGCTGCTCGAGCTTGAAGGCGGTATATCCCTCCGCAGCTTCGGCGGGAGTCCCACCCCCGAACTGCGACCCGCCTCCCGGCGGGCCGGAGCCCATGTCCACACCGTTGGCCATCGTCAGACCTCCCTCTGTGCGCCTCGGACAGGTCGGATGGCCCTCGTCGTGCGCACTATCTCGTCGTACGACAGAACGTGTTGCTGGAAACCTTAGAAAAACCTTGGAAAGCGTATCCCTTCGTCACCGGCGCGTCTTTGTTGGCAAATTCGCCCGGCTCTGTCGTTTGCAACCTTGCGCCCCTCAAGGCGTCACGAAGAATCCATCGCCACATACGCCTCAGGAGTGACGCCGAGAGCGGACTTGCGACCGGAGATGGCGTCGCCTCGGCGGCCCCCCGGCGCGGCCAGGGCGGCGCCAACGGTCGCGCCGACGCGGCGCTGTCGGGAGCCGGACGCGGCGACGATACTGGCGGCGTGGGACGGACGGTGCTGCGCGGCGCGAGGTGGCCCGGGGACATCGCCGTAGAGAACGGCCGCATCACGGCCGTCGGCACGGTCGAGGCCCGTCCGGGCGATCACCTCCTCGCCTGTGACGGCGATCTCATCACCGCCGGCTTCGTCAACACCCATCACCACCTCTACCAGTGGATGACCCGGGGACGGGCGACGGCGTGTGACCTCTTCACCTGGCTCCAGACCCTCTACCCCGTCTGGGCGAAGCTCTCCGTCGAGGACACGGCGGCCGCGGCCCTCGTCGGGTTGGGCGAGCTCGCCCTTTCCGGCGCGACGACGGTGTCGGACCACCACTACGTCGTGCCGCACGGCCGGGACGACGTCTTCGACGCCATCGCCGCGGCGGCGCGCGCCGTCGGCGTGCGCCTGCAGCTCTGCCGGGGCTCGATGGACCTCGGCGAGAGTGCCGGGGGGCTGCCCCCCGACTCGATCGTCGAGCCGATCGACGCCATTCTCGCCTCCACCGAGGCCGTCGCCGCCCGCCTGCACGACGGCGAGCACGTCATGATCGCCGTCGCGCCCTGCAGCCCGTTCTCGGTGTCGACCGATCTCATGCGGGAGTCGGCCGCCCTCGCCCGCCGGCTCGGCCTGCGACTGCACACGCATCTCGCCGAGACGCAGGACGAGGCGCGCCACTGCCTGGCGCGCTTTGGCAAGCGACCGCTCGAGCTGATGGAGGAGCTCGACTGGCTGGGCGATGACGTCTGGTTCGCCCACGCGATCCACCTCGACGCCGACGAGGTGGCGCGGGTCGGCCGCTCCCGCACCGGCGTCGCCCACTGTCCGAGCTCGAACGCCCGGCTCGCTTCCGGTTTCTGCCCGGTGCGCGACCTCGTCGACGCCGGCGCGCCGGTCGGCCTCGGCGTCGACGGGCCCGCCTCGAACGAGATCGGCGTGCTCCTGCCGGAGCTCCGCCAGGCGCTCTACCTCGCCCGCCTGCGCTCCGGGCGGGCCGACGCCCTCTCGCCCGCCGAGGTGCTCGCGCTGGCGACGAGCGGGGGGGCGGCTTGTCTCGGACGCGCCGACCTCGGGCGCCTCGAAGTGGGGGCCAGCGCCGATCTCGCCGTCTGGCCGCTTGCCGACCTCGGCGACGTCCCGGACCCGGTCGACGGGCTCGTCCTCGGACCCGACCGCCGCGTCCGTCACCTTCTCGTCGGCGGCAAGCCGGTCGTCGCCGACGGCAAACTCCTCGGCGTGGACCTCGAGAGCGCCCACGCCGAACTCGCGGTGCGAGCCCGCGCCCTGTGGTCGTGAGAAGAGCGCGCCGCGCGACCCGCTGGCCACCGACGACCGACGGCGGTCTCGCCGCGCGAGGACAGGGGGTCACGTCATGCTGATCCGTGGCGGCACCGTCATCGGGGAAGACGGCGAGCGTCGCTGCGACGTGCGCGTCGGTGCCGACGGCCGGGTGGCCGAGGTCGCCCCAGGGCTCCTGCCGGCGGCGGACGAGCCGGTGCACGAGGCGGCCGGCAAGTTCGTCATCCCGGGGGGGGTCGACCCCCACACCCACATGCAGCTGCCCGTCGGCGCCGTCCGGGTCTCGGACGACTTCGCCTCCGGGACCCGGGCCGCGGCGATCGGCGGCACGACGACGATCATCGACTACATCACGCCCGAGCGCGACGAGGATCCGCTGGCGGCCGCCGCCCGATGGCGGGATCTCGCCGAGCTGTCGGCCGTCGACTGGGGACTGCACCTCTCCTTCACCGCCGCGGTGCCCGAGGCGGTCATCGCCACGGCGGCCGAGGCTGGCATCACCTCGTTCAAGCTCTACCTCGCCTACCCCGACCGCCTCCAGGTCGACGACGGTGCCGTCGTCAACCTGATGCGCTCGGCGCGCCGCCAGGGCGCCCTCGTCACCCTGCACTGCGAGAACGGCGCGGCGATCGAGGAGTTGCGCCGCGAGGCCCTTGCCGCGGGACGGACGGCGGTCATCGAGCACGCGCGCACCCGACCGGCCCTCCTCGAAGCGGAGGCGGTGGCGCGCGCCGCCGTCCTCGCCGAACTCACCGGGGCCGCCATCTACATCGTCCACGTCTCCTCGGCGGACGCCCTCGCCGCGCTGCGCGCCGCCGTCGCCCGTGGCGTCGACGTCCAGGCGGAGACCTGCCCGCAGTACCTCTACCTCGACGAGACGAGATTGCAAGGAGCCGATGCCGCGAACTTCGTCTGCACCCCCCCGCTGCGCGAGGCCCGGCACGCCGAGGCGCTCTGGGAAGGTCTCGCCCGCGGCTGGATCCAGACCGTCGCCACCGACCACTGTCCGTTCTTCCGTGCCGACCGGCGCGCCGGCGTCAACGGGCGCGCGACCGGCTTCCGCGACTTCAGCGAGATCCCCGGCGGGCTGCCGGGCGTCGAGACGCGCCTCGCGCTGATGTGGGAGGGGGTGCGCGCCAAAAAGATCAGCGCCGTGGACTGGGTGCGGCTCTGCGCCGGGGCGCCGGCCCGCGCCTTCGGGCTGTGGCCGACGAAGGGCTCCCTCGCCGTCGGGGCCGACGCCGACTTGGTCGTCTGGGACCCGCAGCGGCGCCAGGCGCTCGAAGCCGACGACCTCGACATGGCCGTCGACCACTCGCCGTATGCCGGCATGGTCGCGACGGGCTGGCCGGAACTCGTCACGAGCCGGGGTCGCGTCGTCGCCCGTGACGGACGCTTCGTCGGCGAGCCCGGCTGGGGCCGCTTCCTCGCCCGCGCCCCCCTCTCCCGCTAAGGGGACGAGCCGCGAGCGGCGGGCGGTTCTCCGCTCCCGCAAAGGGACGGGCCCGCCCATTGCGGCCTGCCGGGAACTCGTCCCGCCGGGCGCGCCGAGACGCTCTTTCATCGCCTCGACCACCGTGCCAGGGGGTTCGGACGCTGAAGCACCGTCCCAGGGGAATAATGGGCTCATGGCCGCCTCGTCGCCCCCATCCGGCCCGTTCCGGTGCCTGGCACCGCCCCGACCGCTCGCCGATCGCCACGCGCCGCGGTCGCGCGTCCCGTCGTGGCCCGCCGCCCGCCGAGAAAAGATGACCGACTCGAGCCCGTTCGGGACCGACCGGGTTGCCAAGGTCTCGCTCTGAGACCGGACGTCCGGCGCCGGTTCGCCGCGCCCTGGCCCCCGGTAGGCTGCGAGACGTCGCTGGGGGGCAGAAGCTGACGTGGTGATGGCCGACGACGCCAAGGCTCGGACGATTTCCTTCACGCTGAACGGTCGCCCGGCGGAAGTGCGCGACGACCATCCACACCTTCTCGCCGCGTTGCGCGAGGAGCTCGACGTCACCTCGGCGAAGGATGGGTGCTCGCCCTCGGGTCAGTGCGGCTGCTGCACCGTCTTGGTCGACGACAAGGCCGTCGTCGCCTGCCAGGTCTCCCTCGAAAAGGTGACCGGCAGATCGGTCGTCACCCTCGAGGGGTTCGACCCGGACGAGCGCGAGCGCTTCGCCGCCGCCTTCGCCGCCACCGGCGCGCTGCAGTGCGGCTTCTGCACCCCGGGGATCGTCGTGCGGCTGAAGGCCCTGCTCGACAGGAAAGGCGACCAACTCACCCGCAGCGAGGCGAGCCGGCATCTCGGGGCCCACCTCTGTCGTTGCACGGGGTACGCGAAGATCCTCGACGCCGTCGAGGTGCTGGCGAGCGGCAAGATGCCGCCCGCGCCGACAACGGGGGGGATCGGGGGGCGCGCCTCCCGCTACGAGGGTCCGGCGCGCGCGCTCGGCGCGAAGAGTTTCGTCGACGACCTGCGGGTGCCCGGCATGCTGCACGGCGCGCTGCGGCTCGCCGAGCACGCCCGCGCCGTCGTCGTGCGCGTCGACACCGCGGCGGCCCGCGCCGCACCGGGGGTCGCGGCCGTCCTCACCGCCGCCGACGTCCCCGGGGAGCTGCGCGTCGGGATCAGCGCCACGGACTGGCCGGTCTTCATCCCCGAAGGTGGTTGCACGTCCTATCTCGGCGACGTCCTCGCCATGGTCGTCGCCGACTCCCGCCAGAGGGCCCGGCACGCCGCCGAGCTCGTCGAGATCGAGTACCGCCCGCTGCGGCCGCTCACCGACCCCGTCGCCGCCCTCGTCGACGCCGAGGACGCCACCTGGCAGCTGCCGGGCAATGTGCTCGCCCGCGCCGCTTACCGGCGCGGTGACGTCGGCGCGGCACTCGGCGCGGCAGCGCACACCGTGCACGAGGTCTTCACTACCCAACGCGTCGAGCACGCCTTCCTCGAACCGGAGTCGACCCTCGCCGTGCCGCGCGCCGACGGGACGTTGCAGGTCTTCTCCGGGGGCCAGGGCGTCTGGGACGACCGCCGCCAGATCGCCTCCGTCCTCGCCGTACCGGAGTCGCAGGTGCTCGTCGAGCAGGTGGCGAACGGCGGCGCCTTCGGGGGCAAGGAGGACATGTCGAACCAGGCCCAGACGGCGCTCGCCGCCTGGTTGTTGCGCCGCCCCGTGAAATGCACGCTGTCGCGGGAAGAATCGCTGCTCCTCCACCCCAAGCGCCACCCTTTCCGGCTCGAGTACTGGGCCGGCTGCGACGCCACCGGCCGTCTCACGGGGCTGCGGGCGCTCCTCATGAGCGACACGGGGCCCTACGCCTCGGTCGGCCAGCACGTCCTCGAACGCGCCGCCGGTCACGCCTCCGGTCCCTACGTCACGCCGACGATCGAGGTCGAAGCCGTCGCCGTGCGCACGAACAACCCCGTCGGCGGAGCCTTCCGCGGTTTCGGCGCCAATCAGGCCCAGTTCGCCATGGAAGGCGTCATCGACCGCCTCGCCGAGAAGGTGGGGATCAGCGGCTGGGAGATGCGGGCGCGCAACGTCGTCACGCCGGGTGCCGTCTGGGGTCCCGGCCAGGTGATGGACGACGGGTGCCGCGGCGCCAGGGCGTGCCTCGAGGCCGTCAAACCGGCACTCGACGCGGCGCGCGCCGCCGGCAAAGCGGTCGGGCTCGGTTTCGGGCTGAAAAACGCCGGCCTCGGCAACGGGGTCGTCGAGGTGGCGCGGGCCGTCGTGCGCTTCGACGACGGCGGCGGAGTCGAGGTCCGCCACTGCTGGTCCGAGCTCGGCCAGGGCATCCACACCGTCGCCCGCCAGGTCGTCGTGGAGGAACTCGGCGTCGACCCGGCAGACGTGCGGATCACGGTCGACACGTCGCGGGAGCTCGGCGCCGGGCAGACGACCGGCTCGCGGGGGACCCTGATGGGCGCCGGCGCCATCGCCGACGCCTGCCGGCGCGCCCAGGGCGACGGGCGCCGGCCGAACGTCGACTACTTAGGGGAACACCGCGTCGACTGGACGAACTCGCTGGCCGAGGGTCTCGCCCACCCGACGATCCACGCCGCTTTCTCCTACGCCGCCCAGCTCGTCGTCATGGACCGGGAAAGCGGCCGGATCGAGGACGTGCTCGCCGTCCACGACGTCGGACGGGCCGTCAACCCGTTGGCCTGCGAGGGCCAGATCCAAGGCGCCGTCCACATGGGGCTCGGCTACGCCCTGTCGGAGGACTTCCCCGCCGACGAGTCGGGCCGTCCCAGCCACATGACGCTGCGCAGCCTCGGGATCCTCCGAGCCGCCGACGTCCCCCCGATCTCCGTCGTGCTCGTCGAGGCGCCCCAGCCGCGTTCGCCCTACGGCATCAAGGGGATCGGCGAGATCGGCCTCGTGCCGACGGCCGGGGCCGTCGCCAGCTGCCTCCACGACCTCGACGGCACCTGGCGGGCGAGCCTGCCGATGCCGGCGCCGGCCGCCACGACCCACCCCTCCCGAGATACGGCCGGCTGAGCCGGGAAGCACCCCGAGCACGACGCCGTCCGGGTCGCTCCGCCACCATCGAGCCGCCCTCGACGAGAAAGCGCGGAAGTCAAGAGGACTTGACGGGGCGTCCTGCTAGAGACAAGAGCGGCTCGTCTTCTCCTCCACGCGGCCCGTCGCGCTCGTTGCGACCGGGCTTGGTGACGAGTGTCGCGCCCCCGGGGCTCAGCCGACGGCGACGTCGACGAGCGAGAAGCTGTTGACGTCGAAAAGTCCCCGGTCGGTGAGGCGTAGCTCCGGGATGACGGTCAGCCCGAGGAAGCTCAGCTGCATGAACGGCGCCTCGATCGAGAGCCCCAAACGCTGCGAAACGACCGCGGAGAGCTGCTTCACCTCGTCGGCGACCTCGTTCGCGCCCTTGTCGCTCATCAACCCGCCGATCGGCAGGCGCACCTCGCCGATGACCCGACCGTCGAGCACCGCGACCTGCCCGCCGCCGATCTCGACGAGACGGGCGACGGCCGCCGCCATCTCGGCGGGACCGGAGGCGTCGGCCGCGCCCACCACCATGCAGTTGTGGGCGTCGTGGGCGACGGTCGAGGCAATGGCCCCCCGGACGAGCCCGAAGCCGGTGACGTAGCCGAGGCCAATGCGCCCCGTGTTCTGGTGCCGCTCCACGGCGCCGATCCTCGCCACGACGAGTTGCGGGTCGGCGAGGTCGACGACGAGGTGGCGCGTCGAAAGCGAGCGTGACTCGATGCCGATCACCCGGGCTTTGCCGCTCGGCGGCGCGGCGATCTCGAAGGACTCCTTTCCCGGGAGGGTGGCGAGACGGACGGAGTGGAACATCCAGTCCGGTGCCGGTGCCGAGAGGACGACCCCGGGGACGATCTCGCCGTCGACGGCCACGAGACGGCCGGCCTGCCAGACCCGGGCCGGCTCGAAGCTCGTCAGATCGTCGAAGCAGAGCACGTCGGCCTGGTAACCGGGAGCCAGCCAGCCGAGACGGTCGAAGCGGTGGTACTCGGCCGGGTTGGCCGTCGCGAGCACGAGGGCCTCCTCGACCGGTACGCCGGCCGCGACGGCGAGCCGCACGCAGTCGTTGATGTGACCCTCGCGCACGAGCGTGTCCGGCTCACGGTCGTCGGTGCAGAGGGCGACGCGGTCGGTGCCATGGGCGAGGACCGTCGGCACCAACGCCGCGAGGTTGCGCGAGGCGGAGCCCTCGCGGATGAAGACCCACATGCCCTTGCGGCGTTTCTCGTCGGCCTCCGCGACGTCGGTGCACTCGTGGTCGGACTCGACGCCGGCGGCGAGGTAAGCGTCGAGCTGACGTCCCCGGATCCCCGGGGCGTGCCCGTCGACCCGGCGGTTGCCGGCGGCGGCGATCTTGGCGAGCACCTCCGGGTCGCCGTTGATGACGCCGGGGAAATCCATCACCTCGGCGATGCCGATCGCCCCGTGCTCCTCGAGCAGTTCCACGAGCTTGGCGTGGTCGAGGACGGCGGCCGGGCTCTCGAACGGCGATGCCGGCACGCAGCTCGAGGCGCCGATGCCGAAGGTGAACGGCAGGCCCTGCGCGGCCTCGGCGAGGGCGACGACCCCGGGAACCCCGAAGACGTTGGCGATCTCGTGCGGGTCAGCGGCGACGGCCGTCGTCCCGTGCGGCAGCACCGTGCGCACGAATTCGTCCACCCAGAGCTTCGTCGACTCGAGGTGCATGTGCGGGTCGATGAAGCCCGCCGTCAGGCGGGCACCGGCCACGTCGACGACGGCCCGCGCCTCGCGGTGGCCCCAGCCGGCGATCACCCCGTCGGCGACGGCGAGATCGGTCTCGATCCATTCCCGGGTGCCCGGGACGAAGACCCGGCCCCCCTTGATCAACAGGTCGGCGGCTTCGTCTCCCCGCGCCACGGCGAGCGTCCTTGGTGAACCCCGTCGCGGCAACACAGGAAAGACTCTAGGCGGACGATCTCGCCGGAACGACCGGATCAGCCGGCTCATGGCGGGTCGGGTCGGTACTCTCGCGCCAGAGGTCAACGAAAGGCGCGCGCATGGACAGAGATCGTGCCGCACGAGCCGAGGGCGAAATCGCCGGCATCGTGCTCGCGGCGGGCGAGGGCCGCGCCTTCGGCGGGCCGAAGGCCCTCGTCGTCTTCGGGAACGAGACGCTCGTCGCGCGGGCGCGACGGACGCTTGCCGCCGGCGGCTGCCGACCCGTCGTCGTCGTCCTCGGCGCGGCCGCCCCCGAGGTGCAACGGGTGAGCGCCCTCGCTGACGCCGTCGTCGTCGTCAACGAGACGTGGGCCACGGGCATGGGCGGGTCCCTGCGGGTGGGACTCGACGCCGCCCGCCACGCCGGCGCCGCGGCGGCCCTCGTCGCGCTGGCAGACCAGCCGCTCGTCACCCCCGCCCTCGTCGATCGCCTGATCGGCGCCTGGCGGCACGGCGCCGCCGCCGCCGTCGCCACCTACGAGGGCGAGCGACTCACGCCGGTCCTCATCGACCGCTCCCTCTGGGACGAGGTCGCCGAGCACGCCGTCGGCGATCGCGGGGCCCGGGCGCTCTGGCGCGCCCGGCCCGAACTCGTGACGCCCGTCGACTGCGGCGACGTCGGTGCGCCCGACGACATCGACACCCCCGCCGACCTGCGTCGGCTGACACGTCGCCTCGCGAGGTCGGCCGCGGCGCCGTCGGCGGCGGGCGACCCCTAACGGTCCCAGGTGCCCGAACGCCCTCCGGACTTGTGCAAGAGCACGAGGTCGTCGATCCGCACCCCGGGGTCGACGGAGGAAACGGCCCGCACGATGCTCAGCGCGGCGCAGGCACAGGCGGTGAGTGCCTCCATCTCGACACCCGTCCGCTCGACGGCTTCCGCGGTCGCCTGAATCGTCACCCCGTCCTCTGCCGGCGAGACGTCGACCCGGACGGCGTCAAGGCGGATCGGGTGGCAGAGCGGAATCAGCGTCGCCGTCCGCATGGCGCCCTCCAGCCCGGCGGTGCGGGCCGTGGAGATGACGTCGGCGCCGGCCGCGGCGCGCAGCAACGCCCCGCCGGCGGGGTGCAATCGCACCCGGCACGAGGCGCGGGCGACCCGGCGGGTCGCCGGCTTCGCCGCGACGTTGACCATCGACGCCCGTCCGTGCGCGTCGAGGTGGCTGAACCCCCCGTCACCGCTCACGGCACGGTAGGCGACCGTGCTCCGCCGGCGACGAAGCGCCCCGCGATCGGCTCCACGCCAGCAGCATCGCGCCCGGGACTCACGCCGGCCAGGTGCGGCCCGTCAACCCGCCGTGCCACTCGACACCCCGCTACGCTGCGCCAATGCGCCTCGACGCCAAGATCCTCACCGTGTCGAACGGCGTCGTCGCCGGCGAGCGCGCAGACAGCTCCGCTCCGGCGCTGGCGGCGCGCCTAGAAGGAGCGGGCTTCGCCGTTCTCGAGCGCCGGGTCGTCGCCGACGACACCGCCGCCGTCGCCCAGGCGATCGGCGAGATGGCACGGGGGTTCCACGGCCTCGTCGTCACGACCGGCGGCACCGGCTTCGCCCCGACGGACACGACGCCGGAGGCGACCCGTCTCGTCGTCGACCGCGTCGCCCCGGGACTCGCCGAGGCGATGCGGGCTGCCAGCCCGCTCGGCCGTTTGTCGCGCGGCGTCGCCGGGACGCTCGGCGAAGCGCTCGTCCTCAACACCCCGGGTTCGCCGACCGGCGCGGTCGAGCACCTCGAGGCCGTCATCGACGTCCTAGCGCACGCGCTCGAACTGCTCGCCGGCGAACGTCCCCACTAGCCGCCCGAGACGGGAGGCAGCACCGCCACCTCGTCGCTCGCTTCCACCGGCGTGTCGGCGCTGGCGTCCTGCCCGTTCAGCCAGATGCGACTCGTCGCCACGACCGCGGCGAAGGACGCGCCGTAGCGGGAGCGGGCCATGCCGAGCAGTTCGCCGACGGTGCCGCCCGGGAGCTCGACGGCTCGGACACCGGCGGCGTCAGCGGCGGGACCGAGCAACCGCAAGCGAGCCACCTCAGCCGCCGATCATCGACATCGTGCGTACGGGACGGACAAACGCCGGATCGTCGAGGCCGTGACCGGCCCGCTTGCCCCAGACGGCCCGGCGGACAAGGCGCGCGATCTCGCCGTCGCTCGCGCCGGCACGCAGGATCTCCCGCACCGACAGCTCGCCGTCGGAAAACAGGCAGTTGCGCAGGCAGCCGTCGGCGGTCAACCGCAAGCGGTTGCAGGTTCCGCAGAAAGGTGCGGTGACGGTCGCCACCACCCCGATACGCGCCGTTCCGTCGGCGCAACGGTAGACGGTCGCCGGGGCGGCGTCCGGTCCGCCGGCCTCCGGCTGCAGGGGCACGTCGGCATTGATCCGGGCAATGACCTCGGCCGAGGGCACAACGGCGTCGGCAGTCCAGCGGCCCGCGGCGTCGAGCGGCATGAACTCAATGAAGCGCACCTCGCGACCCGTCGTGCGCGCGAAGGCGACGAAGTCGAGGATCTCGTCGTCGTTGACCCCGCGTTGCAGAACGACGTTCACCTTCAGCGGACGGAGTCCCGCCTCCTCGGCCGCGTCCATGGCGGCAAGGACGCGACCGAGCTCACCCCGCCGCCGGATGCGGGCGAACCGTTCGGGCCGCAACGAGTCGCAGCTCACGTTGACGCGCTGCAGACCCGCCGCGGCGAGGGCCGGGGCGAAACGGGCGAGCGCCGTCCCGTTCGTCGTCAGCGCGAGATCGTCGAAGCCGAGCGCGCCGAGCCGTCCGACAAGCTCCACCAAGCCGGCGCGCCCGAAAGGCTCGCCGCCCGTCAGTCGCAGCGCGCGGACCCCGAGCGATCGGGCAACCGCCGCGACGCGCACGATCTCGTCGAAGCTGAGGATCTCGTCGCGGGGAAGAAACGTCTCGTTCTCCTCGGTCATGCAGTAGGTGCAGCGCAGGTTGCAGCGGTCGGTCACCGAGATCCTCAGGTCGGTGTGAACCCGGCCGAACGTGTCGACGAGCGGGCCCGCCTCGGGCACCGCCGGGAGACTCGAACGGCGCGCCAACCGCCAGCCGAGCCGGACGGGGATGGGAACGGTCGTCGTCATCCCGGCTCCGCCGCCGGAGCCAGACCATCCGCATCGAGCAGCATCACCCGCAGGCGATCGCCACGTCGCACGCCGTCGCCGTCGGGCAGCAGCGCCAGTGCGTTGGCGGCTGCCATGGCCCGGAGCATGTGGGAAGCCTGCCCTCCCGAAGAGCGCACGTGCACGCGCCCGTCGGCACCGAACTGCGCGACGACGCGCACGAGATGCAGCTTGCCGTCGCGCCCGCGGGCCAGGTCCTCGTCGGCGACACCGTCGACGGTCGGGCGGTCGAGTTGGCGGTGTCCGGCCATCTGCCTCAGAGCCGGGCGCACGAACAGCTCGAACGACACCATCGCCGAGACGGGATTCCCCGGCAGGCCGAAGAGCGGCCCGCCGGTGGCCGCAAGCGTGCCGAAAGCGAACGGTTTCGCCGGTTTGATGGCCACCTGCATCCAGCGCATGGCACCAGCGGTCAGCTTGTCGAGCACGACTTTCACGTAGTCGCGATCGCCGACGCTCACCCCGCCCGAGGTGATCAAGGCGTCGCAGTGGGTCGCGGCCCCCGTCAGCAGCGCGGCGATGCGCTCCTCGTCGTCGGCGACGATGCCGAGATCGGTCGCTTCGCAGCCGGCGGCGCGCACGGCCGCAAGCAGCGCCGGCCGGTTCGCATCACGAATCGCGCCGGGCCCCAGCTCCTCGCCGGCCTCCGCGAGTTCGTCGCCGGTCGACACGACGCCGACTCGCGGGCGCCGGTGCACGAGGACCTCCGACGCGCCCAAACTCGCCAGGACGCCCAGGTGCCCGGGGCCGAGCACCGTCCCGGTCTCGATCACGACTTGGCCAGCTTCGATGTCTTCCCCGGCGCGCCGCACGTAGTCACCGGGCGCGACCGGGCGGCGCACGACGACGACGAAGCCCCCGTCTTCGGTAGAGGTCTGCTCGACCGGGCACACTGCATCGGCTCCATCGGGGAGCGGCGCCCCGGTCATGATCCGCACCGCCTCGCCGGCTCCGACCGGCGTAGCCGCCCCCTCGCCGGCCGCGACCGCGCCGACGACCCGCAGGCGCGCGCCGGCGGCGGCGTGCGCGGCGCGCAGCGCGTAGCCGTCCATCTGCGAATTCGCGAAGAGCGGCACCGGCCCTGTCGCGACGACGGGCCCAGCGGCGACGCATCCGAGCGCCTCGTCCAAAGGAACGACGACCGGCCGCGTCGGCAGAAGACCGGACAAGACGAAGCGACGGGCTTCTTCCAGCGGGATCACGGGACCAGCCCGCTTGCCACATCGACGGTCAGCACCTCGCCGCTTCCCATCCGGCGGATCACTCGCCCCGCGAGCCGGCCAGCCACCGCACGAGGAACGACCGCCACCGGGTCATCCTACCGGCGTTTCCCCGAAAAACCGGGAGGTCTTGGCTCGTCCCAACTCGCGGTATCCCAAGAAGAAGGCGGCGGTCAAGCGCTCCCCGCCGCGCCTCGTCGCCGTCCCCGGCGCCAACGAACCTCTAGCCAATCTCCGATCGAACGCGCGCGGCCGGTGAGATCGGCCGATCCGGTTGCGGTGTCCCCGCCGGTGTCGTCCCCGACGATCCGCCGGGGCGATCCGCCGTCGGGTTCTCGCCGGAGGCGAACTTGGTGCCGGCAAGCGGCAGCCCACGCCGACCAATGTCACGACAGCGGCGTCGGAAAGACCTCCCCCGATGGCTGGGGATCTCGTCACCGGCCGCCTGGAGACTGCGGAACGCGCACGACCGGGGGAAGTGGCTCGAGGCACGGGAACGAGCGCGGCGCCGGTGGCAGAGACCGCCGGGAGCCGACCTCGGAGCGTCTGCTAGACAACGGAAACGGCATATCTCGAGCGGTGGTCGGCTGTCGATCGCTACATCTCCGAACTTTTCATCGAACCGGACGCGCTGTTGGACGCCGCCCTGGCCACGAGTCGCGAGTCGGGACTGCCCCGCATCCAGGTGACCCCGAACCAGGGGAAGTTCCTGCAGTTGCTCGCCAAGGCCTGCGGAGCTCGCTCGATCCTGGAAATTGGGACGCTCGGTGGCTACAGCACGATCTGGTTGGCGCGCGCCCTTGCCGCAGGGGGTCGCCTCGTCACGCTCGAGCTCGAACCCCGGCACGCCGCGGTTGCCCGCGCCAATCTCGATCGTGCCGGACTCTCCGGGATCGTCGAGATCCGAGTTGGCCCGGCCCAGTCCAGCCTCGACGAGCTCCTTGCTCAACACGAAGGCCCGTTCGACTTCGTTTTCATCGACGCCGACAAGCCGGGCGCCGCCGACTACTTCTCGACCGCGCTCGAACTGTCACGCCCCGGCAGCGTCATCGTCATCGACAACGTCGTGCGCCGCGGCCGCGTCATCGAGCGAGAAACGGACGATCCCGCTACGCAAGGGATACGTCGGCTCAACGAACGAATCTCGGCCGAACCCCGAGTCAGCGCCATCGAGGTCCAGACCGTCGGTGTCAAGGGCCACGACGGCTTCGCGCTCGTCGTCGTCAATGGCTAGCGGAAGGCGCGGCACGACACCAGCCGGATCCTTTTGACCGGACGCGTCTACAAAGCACCTCGGGCGCCAACAGTCACGATCGTCTGGCGCCTCTCGACCCTCGCGGCCGCATCATCACGTCGGTTGGCCGGAGGAACCGGGACCGACGAGCACGAGCGGTGAGAGCAACGGCCGGAGCGCACGGCAGACAAAGGACGGTTTCCGGGGATCCTCAGCGACTACGACTCGCCCGGTGGGGTCCGCGGCCAGACGGCTATCGCCGCCGGCGGGAGCGCGACGTGACACCGCTCGCCCGGCAGCGCGTCAAAGGTCATCGTGCCGCGTCCTCGCAGTGTCAGTTCGCTGCCGATCTGCAGGACGACTTCGTTCGTCGATCCGAGATCGAGAACGTCAACGATCGTCGCCTCGAGACCCGCGTCGGCGCGCCAGACGATCTGCTCCGGGCGAATGCACCACCAGAGCGGGGTGTCGGACGCCATCCCTACGGTCGGCGCGTCGAATTCGACGTCTCCACAGACGATTCCCCCACCGGGACGGGCCCGACCGGCGCAGAGATTGGCGATGCCGAGCAAACGCGCGACCTCCGGCGACGAGGGTTTGCCGAAGACGGCGCGCCGGGACCCCTCCTGGAGCAAGCTCCCATCGGCGATGACCATCACTTCCGTCGCGAGCAGCGCCGCCTCTTCCGGGTCGTGAGTGACAAGGACGGTCGATATCCCGGTCTCGCGCTGCAACTGGCGCAACTCCCGCCGGAGTTCGGCGCGTACCGGCGCGTCAAGAGCGGAGAACGGCTCGTCGAGCAGGAGCAGTTGCGGCGAACGGCTGAGCGCCTGTGCCAGGCCGACCCGCTGCCGTTGGCCGCCCGAGAGCTCGTTCGGCAGCCGGTTCTCCAGACCGGCGAGGCCGAGCCGATCGAGCCAGTAGGCGGCGAGGCTCGGCTCGGCGCCGGACCCGAAGAGCAACTGGCGCCAGACGGTGAGATGCGGGAAGAGCGTCACCCCCTGCGGGAGGTAGCCGACGCGCCGTTCCTCGACGGGTACGCCGCTGACGTCCCGCGCGCCGTAGCGGACGGGACCAGGCGAGGATCCGTAGAGGCCGGCGAGACAGCGCATCGTCACGGATTTGCCCGATCCCGACGGCCCGAGGATGGCGAGCTGCGTGCCCGTGCCCTCATGGTCGAGCTGCAGGTGAAAGCCGCCGAGCCGATGCTCGAGGGCGAACGAGACCGGCTGGCCCTCGACGACCGGGGGTGCGGCCGGAGGTGGCAGCTCGCGCACGACCCGGCGCCGGGTGCGGCGCCGGAGGCGCGTCAGCGTCACGACGACGACGGCGAGTCCGAGCGCGAGGGCCGTCGGCGCCTCCGTCGTCGCCAGACCACTCGCGCTGAACTGAACGGAGGTGAAGATCGGCAGCGTGTACGGGTGATACGCGAGGATGACCGTCGCCCCGTACTCCCCGAGCGCCCGTAACCAGGCGAGGAGCAGGCCGGCCCGGATCCCCTCCGCCGCGCCCGGCAGGCCGACCTTCCAGAACCGGGCGAGCTCCCGGTGGCCGAGCCCGGCGGCGAGGTCAAAAAACGTCGGGTCGATGCCGCCGAAGGCGGACCGGGCCACGAGGACGAGGAACGGCGAGGCGACGAAGCTCTGGGCGAGCACGATGCCGGCCATCGAGTCGGTGAGGTTCCCGTTGAAAAGGCTGCCGATCGTCGTGTACGGGCCGACGACGTAGATGAGCAGGACCCCGGCCATGAGCGGTGGCAGGGCGAGCGGCAGGGAGACGACGACCGTGACGAACGATGCCCAGCGCGACCGCGAACGGGCGAGCAGATAGGCGAGCGGGATCCCGAAGGCCGCGATGAGGCCGGTGGAGATCGACGCCGTGAAGGCCGAGGTGTAGAGAGCAGGGAAAAGGCCAGGTGTGGAGAATCCCCGCTCGTTCGAGGTCACCAGCCGGAGAAGGAAGGCAACGAGCGGGACAGCGAGGTAGAGCGCGAGCAACCCGCCGAGAAGAGTCAGCGGGCTCGTCCGCCACGCTCGCTGTCCCACCGCCAGAAAGCCCCTCCTAGGAAACGAGGTGTTGCAGCGAAGTTGGTACCGCGGACTTCGCCCCGTGCAGGATCGCCGGCGAATCGAGCGTCAGGCCCTCGGCCCGGAGGATGGCGCCACCTTGCGAGCTCAGCAAAAAGGCGACGAACGCCTGCGCCGCGGCCTCGTGCGGCGCACGGTTCACGACGGTGACCTCGTAGGGATTCGTCAGCGTCAGCGAGCCGAGACTGATCGTCGGGATGTTCGCCGCCGTTGCCTCCACCCCGTAGAAGAATCCGGCGTCGAGCTGGCCCGCCTCGAGACGACCGACGAGCGTCTCTTCCGGGAAGACGTCCGACGTCTCGCTCGCCAGCGTCTTCAAGACGGGCATCCGGAAGTCCTTGGCGGCTGCGTCGAGGGCCGTCACGGCGAGGACCCCCTTCGGGTCGACAGCGGGGTCGGTGCGCCCGAGGCGGAAGCCCGGCAGCGCGATGACCTTGTACCACGGTTCGGTCCGGAATTGCTTGGCGAACTTGCTCTTCGGGTTGTAGCCGATGAGGAGCGGGGTCGTGCCGAACTGCGCGTACCAGGAGACCCATTCGCCGTTTCTTGTCCCCTCGAGCGAGGCGGGAGCCTCGCCGCCAGCGCTCACGAAGACGTCGGCCTTCTGCGTCTCGCCCTTGATCTCGGTGGCGAGCGCCGACGAGCCCGCCGAGAAGCCGTCGAAGGTGTACCCGGTCGCTCTCTCGAAGGCCGGGCCGATCTTGACCATCGTGTCGACGAGCGATCCGGCATAGAGCACGTCAACGGAGCCGCCCTTCGCCTTCGCCGCCCGCGCGGGCAGCGCACCGGGGATCACGGCCACCACTCCGAGCACCGTAACGACGACCGCCACCTCAGAGGCGCGCCGCACGACGTCCCGGCGGCGCGCCAGCGGCGACCCGCCGGCGAGGGCGCGCCCCTCTCGAAAAGTGCATTTCGCAAGATGCCGCATGCCCGGCCCCTTTCCACTAATCACTCTGTGACTAGTGACGCTAGCCGGGCCGCGCCGCCGCCGGAACGACAAGCGTTGGCCGGGCGACCCCCGTCAGCCCTCGTTCGGGAGCGGCCGCCCACCCCCTCCCGGGGCGTCGCTGCCCGGGCACGCCTGGCGGGCGGTGATCAACGCAGCGACGAATCCTTCCAGGGCCTCGGCGGAGGTGAGGCGCCAACGTGCCAAGGTCGCGTCGAACCCGTCGCTCTGCGCCAGCTTGGCGCGCAGGCCGGCGAGCATCGGATGCAGGCGCGCCGCCTGAGCCTCGAGGAGCCCGACGGGGTCCCGGCCGGCACGGTCGAGAAGGAGCAGTTTCACCAACAGCTCCGAGCGCGCGTCACGCACGTGCGAGATCGGCTCGGCGAGCCAGCGCCGCAGGGCGGCCCGCCCCTTCGGCGTCACCTTGATCAGCCGCCGCGCCGGACCGCGCACTCCCGGGACGGATCCGGTCTCGGTCACCAGTCCTGCGGCCCGGAGCGAGGTGAGCGCCCGGTAGACGAGCGGACGCGGGATCGTCCAGATTCTCCCGATCGCGCCGTCGGCTGCGAAGGCACGGCCGACCGCGAAACCGTGGGTCTCGCCTTCGGCGACGAGTCCGAGCACGGCCCATTCGCGCAGCGACAGCTCCTCGACGCTTGTCACCATCACGACAGTAGGCGCCGCCCGGGGCGACGTCGTCTACTCCTTGGCGACGGTGAGCGCCATGGACCGCACAGGGCGACGACGGTTCCTGGCAACTGGTTGCCGGCGCTGATCCCCGACTCCGCCCGGTATCGTGCCTGGTCATCGCGCCTTTGCCCCCCGCGGGCCGGCGGTGGATTGCTTGCCACCGGGTGGCTGCGAACCTACGCTCCCTGGGCTGATCAGGGCCGAACCGCCCGTGAAAGGAGCAGGCACACGATGCTCAGTGCCTTGGAGATCGCCCGCCGAGCCGAGCTGAGGCCGATCGAGGAAATCGCCGGCCAGATGGGGATCGGCCGTCACCTCCTCGAGCACTACGGCGAGCACGTCGCCAAGATCAAGCTCGAGGCCATCGACGAGCTCGCCGATCGACCTCGCGCCCGCTACGTCGTCGTCTCCGCCGTCAGCCCGACGCCTTTCGGCGAGGGCAAGACGACGATGACGATCGGTCTCGGCCAGGCGATGGGCCTCCTCGGCAAACGGGCGACCGTGGCGATCCGCCAGGGCTCGATGGGTCCGACGTTCGGCATCAAGGGGGCCGCGGCCGGTGGCGGTTACAGCCAGGCCGTGCCCTTCGAGATCATGGCGCTCCACCTCACCGGGGACATGCACGCCGTGACTGAGGCGAACAACATGCTCTCCGCGCTGCTCGACAACGAGATCTACCAGGGCAACGAGCTTGGCATCGACGTCCACGACATCACCTGGCGGCGCGTCCTCGACGTCGACGACCGGGCGCTGCGCAACGTCATCATCGGGCTCGGCGGCCGTATCGACGGGATCCCGCGCCAGACCGGGTTCGACATCACCGCCGCCTCGGAGGCGATGGCGATCCTCGCCCTGTCGAGCTCACTCGCCGACATGCGGGCGCGGCTCGGTCGCATCATCGTCGGCTACACCCGGGCCGGCGAGCCGGTGACCGCCGAGCAACTGCGCGGGGCGGGCGCGATGACCGTCATCATGCGCGAGGCACTGAAGCCGAACCTCGTCCAGAGCCTCGAGAACACGCCAGTGCTCGTGCACACCGGGCCGTTCGGCAACATTGCCCACGGCAGTTCGTCGATCGTCGCCGACCTCATCGCCGTGCACTGCGGCGACTACCTCTTCACCGAGGCCGGTTTCGGCGCCGACATGGGGGCGGAACGTTTCTTCAACATCAAGTGCCGGACCTCGGGACTCGAGCCGGACGCCGGCGTCGTCGTCACCACCGTTCGCGCCCTCAAGGTGCAGTCCGGCAAGTACCGGGTCGTCACCGGACGACCGTTGCCGGAGGCTCTCTTCGCCGAGAACGTCGACGACGTCCAGGCCGGCGCGCCGAACCTCGCCAAGCAGGTCGACATCGTCCGCTGCCACGGCGTGACGCCCGTCGTCGCCATCAACGTCCAACCCGGCGACTTCCCCTCGGAACACGAAGCGATCCGCGAGATCGCGGCGTCACTCGGGGTACGCGTCGCCGTCTGCCGACCCTTCACCGACGGCGGCAAGGGCGCCGTCGAGCTCGCCGAGGCGGTCGCCGAGGCCACCGAGGAGCCGAGCCGCTTCCAGCTTCTCTACCCCTCGGAGATGACGCTGCGGGAGAAGATCGAGACGATCGCCGAAAAGATCTACGGCGCCGCCGGTGTCGACTACTCACCGACCGCCGCCCGCCAGCTGGCGCGCTACGAGACGCATGGACTCGGCAACCTGCCGATCTGCGTCGCGAAGACCCAGTACTCGCTGTCGGCCGACCCCGTCCTCTACGGCGCGCCGACGGGATGGCGGCTCCCGGTGCGCGAGGTGCGCGCCTCGGTCGGCGCCGGGTTCATCTACCCGATCTGCGGCGACATGTCGACGATGCCCGGGCTCAGCTCGTCGCCCTCGGCCTACGAGATCGACATCAACGACGCCGGAGAGATCGTCGGCCTCTCGTGATCGGCAACGCGCGCCTCTCCCTGCCGAGGGATGTCCGCGCGCCGATCCGCGCGATCTCGAGGCCAGCCGCGGGGAAGCCGGCTGGCTGCGGCGCGGTCTCAGAGGCTCCAGAGCGCCTCGGTCGGTGACAGGCGCGCCGCCCGCAGGGCCGGCCACAGCCCGGCGATCGCCCCGATGACGAGCGCGGCGCCGAGACCGCCCGCCCAGGCGAGGACGGGCACGACGATCGCCCAGTTCTTCGCCGAGGCGTAGACCGCGGTCGAGATCGCCCCGAGGACGACGCCGGCCGCGCCGCCGATCAGCGCGAGCAGAATCGCCTCCGCGAGGAACTGGGTGCGGATGTCACCCTTCGTCGCCCCGAGCGCCCGGCGCAGGCCGATCTCCGAACGGCGTTCGAGGACGGAGATGACCATGATGTTCGCCACGCCGACCGCCCCGACGAGAAGTGCCACGGCCCCGAGCCCGAGGAACAGGCCGTTGAGGGCCGCCTGGGCGTCCGCCTGGGCGACGAGGGCCGCCGAGGGTTGGCTGACGTCGACGTTGCTCGGCGCCTCGGGGTTCGCCGTCGCGGCTAGCACCGAGTCGACCGCCGCGACGGCGCTCGTCTCCGTGCGCAGGTAGATCTCCGACGGATGCCCGTCGAAGCCGAAGTAGGTCTCGGCCGCCGGAAACCCGATGAGGACCGACGAGTCGATCTCCGGGGCGAGAACCGCCGACCGCAGGATGCCGACGACGTAGAACCACGTGTTGCCGACCCAGATCCTCTCGCCCGAGAAGATCCGGTCGATCCCGAGCCGCTGCGCGGCGGCGGCGCCGAGCACACAGGTCGGCTCCCGGCTCGTCGCCGCGTTGAGGAAGCTTCCGACGGCGACACTCGTCCCGACCGCCTTCGGCAGCCCGAGGGTCGCGGCGTCGACGGAGAGCGCGTTCGTGTCGATCGACGGGATGAGCGGGCTGCGGAAGGCGTCGACGTTGACGGTGCCCGTGTCCTGAACATCGGTCACCGGGCCGATTCGACCGATCATCCCCGGTGCGGCGAGCGGCAGCTCGGCGGTCTGGCCGAAGAGCGTCTGGCCGTTCGTCACGGTGAGCAGGTTCGTGCCCAACGTGTTGATCTCGGCGAGCAGTCCCGCCTCCGACGAAGACGACAGTCCCAGCACGGCGACGATGGCCGCGACGCCGATGGCGATGCCGAGGGCGGAAAGCCCGGCGCGCAGTTTCCGAGTCCGCAGCCCGACTGCGGCGAGACGGAAAAGGTCGCCGGGGCGCAGCCGCGCCACCGCGGGAATCGCCGTCGGGCTCACGTGGCCTCGCCACCCGGGCCGGCCCGCCAGGCGCCGCCGGTCGCCTGGTCGGGTTCTCGGGCGACCGGCGCCGGGTCGGCGTCGCGGATCTCCCGGCGCGCCGTGTGGTCGGCGACGACTCGTCCGTCGAGCAGCTCGATCTGCCGCGGCAGGCGCGCCGCGATGGCGCGGTCGTGGGTGATGACGACGATCGTCGCGCCCTCGTCGTTCAGCTCTTCGAAGAGGTCGAGGATCGCCTGGCCGGTCGCCTGGTCGAGGTTGCCGGTCGGCTCGTCGGCGAGCACGATCGCCGGCCGCCCGACGAGCGCCCGGGCGATCGCCACGCGTTGGCGTTCCCCGCCCGACAGCTGCGTCGGGCGGGCCGCGGCACGTTCGGCCAGGCCGACGCGCTCGAGCGCCTCGGCGGCGCGGCGACGGCGCGCCACGAGACCGGTCCCCGTGTAGAGCAGGCCATCGGCGACGTTGTCGAGCGCGCTCGTGTGCTCGGCGAGGAACATCTGCTGGAAGACGAAGCCGATGCGCGTCGCCCGCAGCGCCGAGAGCTCACGGTCGCCGAGTTCGGCGACGTCGAGCCCGGTCACCTGCACCGTGCCCGACGTCGGGCGATCGAGCGTCCCCATCAGGTACAGAAGCGTCGTCTTGCCCGAGCCCGAAGGCCCGACAACGGCGACGAGCTCGCCTCGCTCGATCCGCAGGCTCACCCCGACGAGCGCCGCGACCGGCGGGACGCTCGGGTAGATCTTCGTCGCCGCGGCGAGCTGCAAGACGACGCCGTCACGGACGACGGTCGGCGTCTCCGCCGCCTCGGAGGTCACCCCGACCGTCACAGCGCCGGCACGACGACCCGCTGGCCGGCGGCGAGGCCGGAGCCGGTCACCTGGACGATGCCGTCGGCGTCGTCGAAGATCCCGAGCGAGACCGCCACGAGGTGGTGGACGCCGCGCGGCGAGACCTCTTCAACGGCGTAGCCGCCGCCGGCGAGCGCGAGCAGCGCGTCGACCGGGACGACGAGCGCGCGGGCGACGCTCGCCGTCGTGATCTCGACCTCGACGCTCGCCTGGTCGAGCAGGCCCGTCGCCGCCTGGTGGAGCGGGGTGACGAGCACGGTGACGGTCGGCCCGCTCTGTCCGGTGGCGCCGGAACTCGACGACGTCGCGACCTTGCCGACCGAGATGACGACCCCGGGGGTCGTCTCGTTGTTCGGCAACGTGATGCCGACCGTGTCACCGACTCTCACGTCCGGTTCGAGGGAGACGTCGAGGTCGATCGTGACGACGCGGGCGGTCGACGAGGCGGCGAGCACGGCCATCCCGGGCTGCGCCGCGCCGCCGAGCGCCGCCGTCACTTCGGTCACGCGGATCGGCCCCGGTTCGACGACGACGTCGCCGAGGTCGACGATGCCGCTCGCCGGCAGGCCGAGCGAGCGCTGCCAGGCCTCGACGGCGGCCGTCGTCGCCGCCGAGAACTGCGGGCTGCCGCGCAACCCTTCCCCGAAGCCGAGGGCGCTGAGGTTGTCGTTCAGTTCCGTCACGTCGGGACCGTCCGACTCCCCGCGGTAGAGCGCGCGATAGAGCGTCACCGTCCCGTAGAGAAGAGGAACCGGCCGGCCATTGAGCGAATAGACGCTCTCGCCACGAGAGATGCGCGCCCCGAGGCTCGGCAGAGCAGTGAACACCGACCCGGGGTTCGTCGCCTCGGCCTCGTCGGCGGCGAGCGCCGCCTCGGCGGCCGCGACACTCGCCCGGTCCGTCGCCACGGTCGACTCCGCTTGCGCGAGGGTCGACTTGTTGTTCACCTCGTCAGCGGCGAGGGCGTCCTTGTCCTGGATAATTGCTTGGTCATCTTCCGAGATGACCTTCGTCTCGGCGACACAGGACGATTCTGCGGTCGCGAAGGTCCCTGCCGGAGCGACCGAGGAGCCGTCCGCATTCGTCGCGACGAGGGTGAAGCCGTAGGTCGTGTCGGGTTGCAGCCCGGAGATCGTCGCCGTGACCGGGACCGGGCTCGTCCCGTCCCCGGCGTCCGCGGTGGCTGTCTGCGAGCCGAACGAGGACGTCGTGCCCCACTCGAAGTAGTACGTCGTGTCGAGATCGCCCGGGTCCACCGTGCCCGACAGCGTCTCGGAGGTCTGCGAGACCGTCGTCGCCGAGCCGACGGTCGCCACCGGCGCAGCCGGGGTCACCGTCTGGTCGTCGGCCGGTGACGAGTCGTCCGACGGGTCGCCGCCCGCGCGCGCCGCGGACGACGAACCGAGCGGCGTCGTCACGGTCGCATCGGACGCCACCGGGCAGGAAAGCCGTTCGTCGGCGGTGAGCATCGTCTTGGCAAGGGAAAGCGCGACCTCGTCGCTGCGCACTGTCGATCTCGCCGCGAGGATCGTCGCCGTGCCCGAGCTGCGCTGCAAGCGCCGGGCACTGGCGAGCGACAGCTCATCGTCGGCGAGCCGTTGCTGCGCGGCCTCAAGGGCCGAGCGGTCCTGGGTGACGGCAGCCGTCGCCGTCCCCGAGGGGATGGCGACGTCGTAGGTGCCGGAATAGCCAAGGGACGCGTCGACCTGGGTCTGCGACGAGAGAGCTTGCTCCCGCACGGTCGCGAGCCCCGTCGGGTAGGAGTTGTCGACGACGCCACTCCCCGACCGGCCGGAACTGGCGAAGGGATCGGTGACCCCGACCACGACACCGCCGACGATGACGACGACGGCGAGAGCGGCGAGGACTCGACGACCCGGCGTCGCCAGCCAGCGCCGACCGCTCGTGGGGATGTCGCGCTCGGCCGACGGGTTTGCTCTCGGGCTCATGGCGTTAACCACCTCCAGGCAGAAAACATCGACAGGCCTTCTGGGCGGCCCGGAATTGCGGTGCATCGGGATCGAAGCCACGAATCTGGAAACCGAGCTCGTGGCTGTTGACGATGGGGTCGGGGAAGCTCGTCAGCCCGTGGGCGCGCATGCACTGGGCGTACTTCAGGAGCTCGGCCGAAAGGATCGCCAGGACGGCCGGTGGGAAGCCTCCGCTGGGGAGCAAGTGCCCACAGGTCTTGTTCGCCGACGCGTACTGCGGGGTGTTCTCGTCGGGCTGGCTTTTCGGCGTGCCGAACGCGCCAGCGCTGTTCGGGTCGGGGAAGCTCACGTCGCCGTGGGCGCGCATGCACTGGGCGTAGGCGAGCTCCTGCGCGTAGAAGGCGGTCTTCGTGATGCCGCCCGATTGCGGAATCGTGCTCGTTGTCGAGGTCGTCGCGCCGAGGCTCGCGACGCCGGGGCCAGTCGACCCGCCGCCACAGCCAGCAGCGCCGACACTGCCGCCAAAGAACGCGAAAAGGAACAGGCCGATCCTCGGGAACCGACGACGCCGCGACCGGCCGGAAGGCGCGACGCCGATCCGCAAAGGTTCGCTCACGACTAGGGGCCTCCCCCTGGCAAGAGCGGCACACAGGCCTTCTGGGCGGCTTGGAACTGCGGCGAGCCGGGACGGACGCCGGCCGGTACGCGCAGTCCAATGTTGCCACCGTGCACGATGGGGTCGGGGAACGTCGGCAGCCCATGGGCGCGCATGCAGGCGACGTATTTCAAGGCCGCGGCGAGCATCTCCTGTTGCTCCGCCGGGGTGCTCTCGCCCCCGTTCGGGAGGAGGTGGCGACAGGCCTTGTCCGCCGAGTTGAACTGAGCGCTGCCGGGGTTGACGCCCGTGCTCCTCCCGAGAAGGAAGTTCCCTTCGCTGTTCGGGTCGGGGAAGTTGACGAGGCCGTGGGAGCGCATGCACTGGGCGTAGCGGACGGCGTCCGTGTAGTTCGCCGAACCGATCCCGCCCTGTGACACTGTCGGGAGCGTCGTCGACGAGGCTGTCGAGCCGAGGCTCGCGACACCGATGCCAGTCGACCTGCCGCCGCAAGCGGCGGCGAGGATGCCGACGCCGACGAGCGCGAGGATAAGGGGGGTCGTGGCACCGAACCGGAACCGGCGCCCGCAGACCCTCTCCTCACGCCGATACGCACGCTCAATCATGTCCCGTTCTCTCTCGGGCACGGTGCGCGAGCTCCATTCCGCCTTGCTAGCACGCGGTAGATAACACCGCCCTAGCAGGGGTAGCTGGTCCTTGTCGCCGCCGGTTTCAAGGTGTGGCCGGCCGGACCGGAAAGTCGACCACGATAAGTCGTGAGCACCGGGCATCTCGTGCCGTATCGCCGCCGGATGGGGCCGTTCAATCTCCGCCTTCGGCTCTCGCCGCCTCACGGTCAGTGTCCGCTGCACCGGGGGAGGCTCACTCCGTGGTGGATCCTTTGCGCGATTTACACCAACTCATGGGACGTCCCCCGCGAAAGCACTGCAACGAGCAGTGGCGTGTCTCAACGCACTGTCTTCGGGTTTAACGGCAGTGCAAGCCGACAAGCCACGAGATGGCTATGCCACTAGCCCTTGGCCGCGAGGGCCGTCGCCGCGAACGGACACGAAGGACACAGTGACAAGCACCGGGGAATCGTGGAGGGGCACCGCGACAAAGCCGATCCTTGAGTGACAAACTCGCGTAAGAAGCCTGCCCAGACCAAAGAGGAGCACGAGCAGACGTTGGAGGAGAGACTCTCAGGTTTGCGAAGCATCCGAGGTCGCCACTTCCTAACGGACCTCGATTACGGGCGGGGGGATCTGGAAAAACTGCTCAGATTGGCGATCGCCATCAAGGCAATCCGCAAGCGACGTCCGCTGACGCCGTTCCTGCCGGGCAGGCATCTGGCGATGATCTTCGAAGCCGCCTCGACCCGCACCCGAGTGAGCTTCGAGAATGGCTTCGCCGAACTCGGGGGGAATGCCCTCTACCTCCGCCCAGGTGAGATTCACCTGCCAGGACGAGAGAGTGTCGCCGACACCGCCAGATCGCTTTCGCAATACAACTCGGTAATCGTGATCCGCGCGAAGACGGACGAGACCGTCAACGAGCTCGCCGCTTGGTCGAGTGTGCCAGTCATCAACGCCATGGATCATGATCGGCATCCCTGCCAAGCGATGAGTGACGCCCTCACCATCTTGGAGTGCGCTGGCAGCCTGCAAGGCATCACCTTCGCCTACGTGGGCGATGCGGCTCACCCTTGCAACTCGCTGTCGACAACATTGACCAAGCTTGGGCTCAACGTGCGCATTGCCAACGCGCTGGGCTATGAGATCAGTTCCGAGGTGAGAAAGAACGCCGAGTCGTTCGCGGCCCGCAACGGTGGCACCTTTCTGCTCACGAACGACCCCCTCGAGGCGATCGACGGTGCCGACTTCATCTATACCGATTGTTGGTGGTGGACCGGGCAGGAGGCCGAGTACGCGAACCGTGTGGCCGCCTTCCGTCCCTTCCAGGTAAACAACGAGCTCTGGAGTCACACCAAACCCGGCGCGAAGTTCATGCATTGCTTGCCGGCGATGCGCGGCGAGGAAGTCACGGATGAGATTGCCGACTCTCCAGCGTCGATCATCTTCCCCCAGGCGCAGAACCGCTTACACTTCCAGAAAGCCCTGATGCTTGCCCTCATCGGTCTGGACGAACTCCCCGCTGACCCCGAGCTGCACGAGATCGCCGGTGCCCTCCTCTCCTGAACACGATCCGCCGCCCCTCGACAGGACGCAACGGAGAACGGAAGCCGTGTCGAGCCTGACGATAGCGAGCACGCCGCGCTCTGACGGCTTCCGCATGCCCGGCGAGTTCGAACCCCATACCCAGACCTGGATGCTCTGGCCGGAACGGTCCGACAACTGGCGTCTTGGCGCGAAACCCGCACAACGCGCCTGGGTGCAGATCGCAACCGCCATATGCGAATTCGAGCCCGTGACAATGGGCGTCAACCACGATCAGTACGAGAACGCGCGCAACATGCTCCCTGGGGGCGTGCGGGTCGTCGAGCTCTCCAACAACGACGCCTGGATCCGAGACTGCGGACCGACATTCGTCGTCAACGACAAGGGCGTTGTTCGCCTCGTCGACTGGAAGTTCAACGCCTGGGGCGGCCTCTACGACGGCCTGTACTTCCCGTGGGACAAGGATCAGATGGTCCCACACAAGATCGCCGAGCTCGAACGGGTCGGCCGATACCGGGCCCCGCTCGTCATGGAGGGCGGTTCCATCCATGTCGACGGCGAGGGCACGGTCATCACCACCGAGGAGTGCCTGATGTCGCCCGGGCGCAACCCGCAGCTTTCGCGCGCCGAGATCGAGGGTTGTCTGCGCGACTACCTGAACGTCGACAACATCATCTGGCTGTCACGCGGCATAGACCCTGACGAGACCAACGGGCATGTCGACAACGTCGCCTGCTTCGTCGCTCCCGGCGTGGTGCTCGCCGGCGTCACCGCCGACAAGGACGACTGGCGTTTCGAACTGCTCCAAGACAACCTGCGGGTCTTACGAGAGGCCACCGACGCCAGAGAGCGACGTTTGCGGGTCGAGACCCTGCCGATGCCGACAATCACGGTCTTCTCTGAAGAGGAAGCCTCTGGCATCGGCTGCGCCGAGAACTCGATCCCGCGCCGGGCCGGCGACGAGACAGTCGCCTCCTACCTCAATTTCCTGATCGTCAACGGCGGCGTGATCATGCCGACCTTCGACGACCCCAACGACGCCATCGCCAAGGCGAGGCTGGAGACCGTCTTCCCCGGCCGCCGGGTGGTGACCGTACCGGGACGAGAGATCGTGCTCGGAGGGGGCAATGTGCACTGCATAACCCAACAGCAACCGGCTGGCTCCGCTGGCATCGATCTTTGAGCGTTCTTCGCTTCGCGGACCGAGGCAACCATCCATCGGCTAAATGACTTGCCGACGATTCAGCACATGCACGGCGACTCAAGTGAATTGCCCAACCTGAGAGCCTGGTGCAGAAGATCGAATCTCGAAGACGCGAAGTCCCGATTTGTTCCCGTCGCGGCTGGTTCTTCGCAGGATGCGTATGCACAAGAACTTCTGGTCCGAATCGGTTCTCCGCTGCCTCTCTTCCCCTCGATCGGCTCACCCACCGCTGCAACATCATCGAGACCAAGGGCGAGAGCTACCGGCTCCAAGACGCCAAGGCCCGATCCCGGCGGGCCAAGCAATTAGCCGATCTCTCAGGCAGCCAGCCTGTGGACCAAGCTCCGATCACCAAGTAGCTTCAGGCTCAAAGTGCTCCCGTTTTCGACCGGCGCGCGCTCACCTTTGGATCAGCATTCACGGAACGAAAGCTGATGACTGCTCTCGTCCTGAAGATACTGCAGGGCGCTAATCATAGAGTCGCAGCGCTGGATATGGCGGTCGTATTCGCGCTGGAGCGTCAGGATGAACGCGGCGGCGCCGAACCCGGGCAACGCGATGGCCAGTGTCCCCGGCAACTCACCAAATAGTGCTTGGTGTCCCGTCTCAACTAGCCGCCGAGCTCCTGCTCACGCAGGATACTGCGGAGATACGGAGATACGATCGGCTCCAGTTCCTTTTTCTCTGAAGGACTTAGCGGTCGAAAGCCAATAATCTCCTTACGGCAGCACTCAGCGCCACAAGCGCAAACGAAGTCGTCTTCTCCTACATCCTCGCCAGGCGCCCTACCTTCGTCGGTCGTCAAATAGTTGTATGTGATCTCATCACCCTCGTGGATGTCGCGGAGTGCAATAAGTGGGATGTGAAGGGAGGACAACCGGCTCCAGTCCCATCGGCCAGATGGATCGCACGAATGATTAATGAAGTTTTCCACAGCCTCCTCAACCGGACTGAACTGATGCAGATTGGCATCGATTCTCGCTGAATGTTGATCGGCCTCTCTCTTGAAGTGAGGGCTCAACTCCAAGATCAGATCACCCTTTGAAAAGAGTACGTCGCCTTGACTGCATCCGACTCGATGCGCAACCAGGGTTCGCCCCCACTCGCCCGTATCGGGATCCTTGCCGTACTTCTCCGTGACTACGACGGCAAGGTCAGTCGAGACAAACGGCTCGAACGGTTCGAAGTCGGTATAGCCCATCTCCCTGAGCTCACTGGGTGATACCTCTCCTTGCTCCCCCCACTCCGTCCGCCGTGCTCCAGCCACGATCCTCGACCCACCAGAGCCTTGACTTGCCGAAGCATTATCTCTGTTTGTCATGCCAGTTTCCTCCGAGGCTCGTTAACACGGCAAAGAAGCCAAATCGATCGCCGGGGGTCGTCGATTCGAATCTCGTCTTCTTCCATGTCCGAGGGTGCATTCGGGTTGACCGATTCGCTCCGGAGCACTCTCGACGAAGCATACAAAGTCATCATCTCCGCGAGTTGCCGACCCAGAGTCCCGTCCTTGGACGCGACTTTAAATGCAGCGCGATGTCGAAGTCTCGGCGACTCCGAGCAGAACCGAGGTTTTCATTCCGAGACGCTCCTCATGGCCTGGGAGGCAGGACTTGCTCGATGAGGAGCAAGAGCCCCTCTCCGGTTCTAAGGGAGCGCCCGTCGAGTCGCTCTCAACACCGAGTGAGCGCAACGCCGTAGGTTACGTCTTCACGCCTGAGTCGATGCCGCAGGCATCGCGTAGCATCGGAATGCGTAGCAATCGAGGCAACCATGCGGATGGCTTACTCAGTAGACGCAGCACTCGTCGTGGCGCTTTACGACGAACTCCTGCTTCAGTCGTTCCCCGCCGACGAGCTGGAATCGCGAGAAACGATGCTGCAGTGTCTCGGGATGGGTCGGAGCGAGAACGGGAGCGCGGAGGCAGTGGTCGTACTCGACGAAGACTCCGACACCCCCATCGCATGCGCGATCAACTACTGGTACGCGGGCGGGAGATCATGCCTACTTGGCTATCTCGCTGTTGCGCGTCATCGCCGCAGACAGGGCATCGCAGCTCAGCTCCTTTCCAAGGTGACCAGTACCTGGCAACGAGACTTGGGTTGCGATTTGGCCGTGGTGGAGATCGAGAACCCGCGCTACTACCCAGGAGAGGAACCGCTTGCTCGTCTGCGCATGTATAAGCCGTTCTGTCTCGGCGTGCTCGACATCGACTTCGTAGTTCCCCTTGTCGATCCAATGGCGCGTAGAGCGGAAGGATTTCTACTTGCCGTTCTCCATACGAGCCGCACCGGGCTTGGAGGTGACGGCAGGAGCGTGAAAGCCACATTCGTTGAGGAATTCATCCATTCGTACTTCCTCGCGGCTCAGGGCAAAGAGGGCACAAGTGATGACCAAGAGGCGTCGAATCTCTTCGCGGCATGCCTGGAGCGGGACTACATCCGGCTGCTGCCAATCATGGAATTTGGCACTTCCATGAAGAAAGGTTGTCATCCGTGACCTCGAATGCTGACGCGCAATCAGCTTGTTGAATAGATCCTATGCTCACGAATAATGGGAACTCGTCCGCGACATCGCCCAAGGACCAGCAGCGATCAAGGCCGAGTCAGTTGGTTAAGCGTCTGCGCACATCGTTGGGCGACCGATTCGACAAGATTCACAGGAGCAACCATCGCGAGATGGCGATAGCTCTACTCATCGCAGTCGGAGCACTGCTGATCGGCCTCAGCCAGGGGCACCGTTGGTGTTGGTGGACCATCGTCCTTCTCGCACTCGGCATCGCATCCTTGACTGCCGCTTCAGTTGCTGTGTTTAGCGCTCCGATTGCGAATCTATGGACGCCAAACGACACCTACCCGTGTAGGTTCTGGGCCGCACTTGATATGTTATGCGCAAACAATTGGGGATCCGCGGCATCCGTAAAGAAGAGGGAACTTAAAGCAGGACTAGCAGGCCGTCTTCCGGTCGAAGATGAGCAATGGACTCGAGAGTACATCCAAAAACTAAAGTCGTACGTAGAGGTCGTTGATTCCGACGAGACGCACCTGTGGAATGAGTGGAAACTAGACGATAATGACCCGCGACGACGCGACCCGAAACGACCGGTGTCTAACAAGCCAAGGGCAGCTGTGAACGATATTCTCGTCACCACGCTCGAAGCTAAAACGCAAGACTTAGAAGCAATATGTCGAGAGATTGAAAAGCTACTTCTTGAGTTTTTCGTCGCAGACATGGTGGACGCGCCGTCCGATTTCGTTGCGGATGTCATGTCGGGTCACCGCCGATTGCATGTCGCGCGATGGCCGTCGCTATTGTCGGCGATTCACATGCACGAGAGCGAGACGATTGACAAGGAAATGCTGTTGGGAGTGCTCGATGTAGCCGTCGCTGATCAAAAGGCATTCGGGATGGAGACATTCGGGTTGAAGGTAGTAATTGTATGGTACATCGCGGTGCGATGGAACACGACGGGATCGAAACACAATCGCGGTTTGTCTTCGGATCTATATTTGTGCGAAACAGAAGCGGTCGCATTAAAGATGTTGGAGCACGCATATGGAGACCTTGAGACGACGCACGGAGATTGGGCCGCCGTCATCGCCGAAGTGTCCTTCAGCGTGGAGGATCTGGTCAGGACTGCGGCAAGTCCCGGGTTCAATCGGCTGGATACTAAGGTCAGGCGCTTCAACCAGTGGGTTGCTAAACTTTTTGGGCTTGAAGCTCAATTGCGGGAGTTACGCGTTCACTATCTTATGCCTTCACTTAATCGAGCCGAAGCAAGTAGCCACAAGAGTCGACTCTGCTACTTACCCCGGTCGCCCGACGTTTCTTTCGATCCCGGGCAATTGCGTCACATCGTGTATGAGGTCTACCGATATGCGTACAGAGGTGATGAGACGATGATGCAATTGATCAACCAGCTTGAAGAGAAGTGTCAAAACCTGGACGAGATGGAGCCGTTCCCAGAGGCGTGAGCGAGCGGGTCGCGGTTATTGTTAGAGCTTTGAACGGTATATCTGTCGGCTGATCCACCGCGACGTCGTGGAAATGTTCGAGTTCTCGGCGAACCGGCCGACCACGGGCTATCCAGCTAAATATTGTCGCTCAAGCCAAGCCCCAGGAAACTGCGTCTCAGTGATGCGAACTCGGCTTCGACCCGAGCTCGCCGTGGCAGAACGCGTGGATCGAGTCCTTCAACGGCCGACCTCGCGGCGAGCTCTTGAACGCTCGGCGCTCCGACAACCTGCTTGAGGCCAAGCTGCTCGTCGACGACTGGAGGATCGACTACAAGGTGAACCGGCCGGATGCAGCCCACGGCGAGTTCACACCGAGCTAGTTCGTCAAGACCTAGACCCGAACTTCCTGGTCCCTGGTAACCTAGCTACGAAGTTCGTGCCCGTCTGGACGTTAGCAGCAATACCCCCTTGCACTCACCTAGCATCTTCACTGGTCTCACGGGGAAGGTTGGCGCCTCATCATGATCGAGGTCACGGCTCTTGTATCTGTCCTCGCCTCATTTGTTGTAGCAATCTTTTCCCTTTGGACTGGCACGCGAGATAAGAAGGTTGCGCGGGAGCATGAATTCGCCCTATCCTTGTTGCCTAGACGCTTGGATGCTTTCGAAACTGCCTGGCGCGCATTGTACGAATTGGAACAGGACGGCGAGGTTTCCGAAACAGACCTCAATTTGTTGATTGCCGGATCACTGTGGCTTCCAGAGGAAGTCCGCGACTCAACCGTAAGAATTGCGGCGACTAAGAACCCGGACTCAGCGGAACTATCCCGGCTGCGAAAGCAGCTCGCCGTGAAGTCCGGATCGCGTAGGATGAACACCTTTCTGAGTTGATGTGCATTTCACACGGCGAAAGGTAATGCAGATGGATAATCGTCTTGAAGGCGAACCCACTAACGATGATGACGCGACCCCCATCCTGACTGATGACGCGTTCTCCGTGCTGGCTCGTGAACGCAGGGAGCGAGCAGAACAACAAGCTGCCATTCCGAAGCCAGATTTTGTAACTGATATTGAGCAAACTGAGGTCGCTTATACCTTTCGTCCAAGTGCTCTGCCCCCTCTCGCGCAAGTGAATCTTAAGGATCTCGCGGACTCCTTGAAAGCGAGCTTCAAAGTGAAACTGGAACCCATCGATTTCTCCCCTTTGCTTCGAAAGGGACTAACGATGGATCAGTTAGCAGCTATGGACGAGGCTACTCGGATTGATCAACTTATGAGCATCGCAGAGTCAAGGCTGAGATTCACTTCGGGACGGTTTCCGCTGCGTAATGACTTTGTACCAATTCGACACATCAGTATTGACTTTGAAAGAATCTATGTGTCGGTCGGGGGGCACACGGGTATAGCCGAAGCCATCGCTGAGGACGTATTTGAGAGCTTGTGGAGGCAGGTTGGTACGGCGAAACGGTGGGTAGACGCACAAAGTAAGGTGGTGCTAGTCGGGTACGCGACTGGGACCCGGATCGTCGCACCCTTCTCCGCCGAACTGTTGCTTAATCCCAGGCTAAGTAAAGTGCTTAGAGATGCCTTTTCGTCGGAGAGCCGTTACGTTGACACCATTGGTGCGTTCCAGCCAATCGGGAGTGGCCATGGTGTCTTGAGTGCGGTTGCAACACTCGACCAGCTCACTATAAGAGTCTCGAAGTTCGATTCGCGGTCTGGCGAGTCTTATCAGTCGGAACTAGTCTTTAATGTCACCGCTAGGAGCGATCACGGTACGGGACAGATGCTTGTAACAAGCGAGCTTAAGTACGAAGATCATGTTGAACTTCTGCGTGGGGTTATCGAGGCGCTGACGCAGTCACAAGGCTGAGCGGAAGGCTCTGACGTCCAAGGTGTGCTTGCTCAATAGGGAAGGAGAGATCTGCTGGTACCAGTTGTCGTTTCCGGCGAGTACCGGGGTCCCTTGTTCCGAGGCCGCTAGCGCGCCATGACGACGTAGATCGCGTGTGCTTCGCTGATCGCTTGTATCGCTGCGCCAATCCGGACAACGGCCGCAGCTTGTGCGATTTCACTGAACAAAGCCACTCGATCGCGCAGCATTGGAGCGATGTCAGAAGGAACCAAGTCAGATCGGCTGACGAAATCAGGATGGTTGGACCTAGGGCGAAACGGCATGTTGTGCGTTGTGAAGTAACCCTTGAACTGAAGGTAGTCGCCGGCGATCTGTTCGAGAACGTCCTCTTTCATCGGAAACCTCCTGAACGCGTCATCGCATCGACGGTTCGAGATCTAGCGCCCGTCACCGCACCGTACCCGCCAATGCATTGACGCACCCAAGATTGCAATCAGCGACCCGCGCTCAAACTCCCACCGGTCACTGGAGTTTGACTGCAGGCGGCGATCATCACGCGCGTTGAGGCTACCGAGGGATTACCCTCCGGTCGATGCTCGCGTACGTCGCGACGAAGTCGCAGTTCCTTGAGGACGCTCCTGAGATCGCGGACATCGTCAGAAACGCGGTCGCGCGAAATCTAAAAGTTCGACTGTCGATCCACTCGCCTGAGTTCAGGAGCTGGCAGAACTCCCTTGGCAACACGATGTTTCATGTCCTCAACACAGACAAGATTCCTGACAACACGGGAGTCGCGATTGAATATCGAATTCACGGTCGTCGCCAACGGATCGACGTCATGCTCTCCGGACTCGACCACGATGGGATTCGCAGCACCGTGGTCGTTGAGCTCAAGCAGTGGTCTGAGATCCATACCTCCCTTCTCCCCGATCATGTCTTGACCTTCCTGGGTCAGAGTCAGCGTGATCTCCCCCACCCCTCTTACCAGGCATGGTCCTACTCAAGACTCCTCACTGACTTTTATGAAATCGTCACGACCGAGCCGATCCGGATCCATCCGTGCGCGTTTGTCCACAACTGCCTTGACGGGTCCGTGCTCCGCGACCCCTCCATGAGTGATCTTCTGAGCAAGGCGCCAGTCTTTCTCAAGGGCGAGAATGCGGCTCTGCGGCAGTTCATATCCGCCGCTGTTGAGCGCGGCGACGACGTAACGGGCATCTACCGCTTGGACGAGAGTCCGATCGCTCCGTCGAAGCAGCTCGTTCAGGCCCTGACCTCGATGCTCGAGGGAAACGAGGAGTTCGTCCTCATCGACGAGCAGAAGACCGCGTTCGAATCAATCATGGCCCAGGTAGAGGCAGTTCCGCCGGGAGAACGCTGGGTCTTCCTCATCCGGGGGGGACCAGGGACCGGCAAGTCGGTGATCGCGGTCAACGCGCTCGTACGACTCCTCGAGCAAGGTCTTAACGTCCGCTACGTGACGAAGAACGCGGCCCCGCGTGCCGTGTACAAAGCAAAACTCCAGCGGCGTTCGAAGGAAGCAGATTTCAGCAGCCTATTTGTGAGCTCGGACATGTTCTGCAACATCGAGGAAGACGCCTATGACGTCCTCCTGGTCGACGAGGCGCATCGCCTAGTGCGCAACTCAGGCGTCTTCGGCAACCTCGGACACAATCAGATCGCGGAGATCGTGCGGGCCGCCCGGGTCACCGTGTTCTTCCTCGACGAAAGCCAGCGGGTCACGTGGCGGGACATCGGGACGGTCGACGAGATCACGGCTTGGGCATCAGAACTCGAGGCACCGCTCGAGTGTTTTGAACTTTCCGCGCAGTTCCGCTGTGCTGGATCGGATGAGTATTTGCAGTGGATCGACGCCCTCCTCAACCCGGATGGACATCGCGTCGTCGACCTGACCACGACTGACTACGACATCCGAGTTGTCGATTCGCCTTCGGAATTGCGTGACCTCGTCTTCGAGAAGAACCGCTCCAACAATGCCTCTCGCCTTCTCGCCGGATACTGCTGGGACTGGGTCAGCAAGAAGGATCCTGCTGCCTACGACATCGCGTTTCCCGGCACCGACTTCGCGATGCGCTGGAATCTGACCAGAGACGGGTCTGCGTGGATCATCGCTCGGGACTCCGTCAACGAGATCGGATGCATCCACACGTGCCAGGGTCTCGAAGGCGACTACATGGGCGTCATCATCGGACCCGACCTCGTCGCGAGAGAGGGTTTGCTGAGAACCGACCCAGGCGCGAGGGCAAGAACCGATCAGTCGCTCCGAGGGTGGAAGAAAGCAGCGAGAGAGGACCGCGAGAGCGCACTCGCCAGAACGGATGAGCTCATCCGCAACACCTACCGCACGCTTCTCACCCGAGGCATGAGGGGCACATTCGTCTACTGCACCGATCCGGAGACAGGACATTTCTTCCGTGACCAACTTGCAATGGCCCGCGCGCCGGCTGCCATGGCGGATAGGACACGTCGATGACCGTACTTGACGAGTTACGCGCTGAGCTGAGGGCCTTCGCTGAAGCCCGCGACTGGCCGATGTTCCACGATCCGAAGAACCTGGCGATGGCGATTGCGAGCGAGGCTGGTGAGCTGCTCGCCGAATTCCGATGGCTTTCTCCTGCTGAAGCTGACCCCGCAGCTCTGAGCCAAGAACGTCTGGCGGCGGTCCGTAGCGAAATGGCCGATGTACTGATCTTCCTGATCCGCATGGCCGATGTACTGAACGTAGATCTTGTCGAGGCAGTCAGATCGAAGTCGCGAATCAATGAAGAACGTTTCCCTGCTCCATCCTGATGAAGGTCCGATCAGTCAATCAAACGCTCCATCTCCCGACGCACCCTCTCCACGAGCCTCAAAAGCGGTCGCGTAGGCACAAGGATGCGCCTCCCGAGACGAATTGCCGACAGTAGGTCGCGTGCGACGAGCTCATAAACGAAAGCCCAAGGGGTCTGCTGCAGGTCAGACCGTTATGGAGGTTGATCCGGTAGCCACTGCCTCTCTTGCGGATTGCTCGGATCTCCATTTGCAGCGCGCGACATAACGCGTCGACGTCGTTCGGCAGCGGCTCGTGCTTAGAACTCTGTTCTTGCCCGAACCCACCGGACCGAGTCGAGGGTGAGTGACGCGCCCCCGCGGAACCACGGCGCGGATACCTGCCGGCTCGGTAGGGAGGCATCTGCTATCCGCAGGACCGCGAAAGTGAGATCAAGACGCCACCGTCAGACTCTTCAACGTACGGCGCAGTTGAGTCCAAGGGTTCCATCTTGAGCTTCCCCCCGTTCTCCGGGCAGGTTGGCTGAGTTGATCATGCCGCAACTGCGGCGTTCGTGTGTCGTGGTTCGAACTCGACAAGCGGAAGTAAACTCGCTGCTAACCCGACGACGCTCTGGAGGGGAGTGGATTGGACGCTCTGCAATCGTCCGAGCAGGTGTTCACGGTCGCGGGTGCTGTGGCAACGCAGGTCTCGCGGGTCGACTTAGCCACCCTGGGGCTAACGGAACGTGCACATCTACAGCAGTGGGTTATCGCTCACCCGGAACTCCTCGGCCCGGACGTTCTGATTATCACTTTTGAGTTTGACCAGTGGGCGACAGCCGCAGGAACGCATCCGAGAGATCGCCTAGATGTGCTCGGCCTGGGGCGTGACGGTCGTCTCGTGCTCGCTGAGCTCAAGCGGGGAAAAGCTCCGGATACCGTCGAGTTGCAGGCGATCAAGTACGCGGCAATGGCGAGCCGGTTCACGGAGGACACCCTTGCTGAACTACACGCGTCATTCGTCTCACAACAGGACAGTGGGCTGCTTACGCAGGCCGAGGCACTCGAGAAGCTCGAGTCGCACGCGACGGAAGGCCTTACGCCGGACACGCTTCTCAGTCCCCGAATAGTTCTTCTTGCCGAGGACTTCTCGCCGACGGTTACAGCATCCGTCGTCTGGCTCAATGAACAGGGTGTCGACATCACGCTCAGGCGTTACCTCGCCTACAAGACGTCGAGCCACGAGATCATTGTGACGGTGTCGTCGTATTACCCCGTGCCAGACGTGGCGACTTTCGAAGTCATTCCTCGCCTTCGTTCAGCAGCGCAAGCGACGCCTGAGGCCCTGCCTGAGGTTCCCTGGTCGCACGAAGACCTCACCCTCCTACGGTCCTTGCCCTTCGATGTCCCCCATGCAGTGTTGGACCTGTGCTCGAAAACTCCGGGCGAGTGGGTGGGCGCTAGTTCGGTGTACGAGCAAGCAGGGGTCGAGCATGGCAGTGGAATGGGCCGACTTGCGGGATTCGGATACAGCGTGCGTACGAGATTCCACAGGAGCAATCCGCCATGGTCCTCGGGATGGGCGACCGGAGGCGTAAACCAGCAGTATTACCGCGTTGACGAAGAGGTAGCCGCCAGTTGGCTTGCTGTGCAAGAACAATTCACGCCACTATCGCCCGCTTCGAATCCAGAAGACGCTTGATCACAAATTCGGCAGGAGAGACTCGATGTCTGGGAGCGATGACGCTACAAGGCTCGATCCGACTCGATTCGGCTACACGCAGAACGAGTGGGACCAGGCGGTCGACGCCGGAGTCGGGATTCTTAAGGATGTCGCCGGTGCTGGAAGCACCATCGACTACACAGACTTCTGCGAACGAATCTTCGCGATTACTGGAGTCCGAGTTGTTCCGGGGGAGTATGCGTTAGCCCATCTCCTAGGCGATGTCTCGCGTGAAACTCTGAGCACGCACAACTGCGCAATTACGACCCTGGTTGTCTACAAGGACAGCACGGAAGCCGGGTCCGGCTTGTACACGCTGGCGATCGAGGAGGGTCTCCTTCCAAAGAACCCCACCGAAGTGCAGAAAGATCAATTCCGAATTTCTCATATGAACAGGGCCTACGAGATCTGGCGGCGCCAACGTCATGTCCCGGGGGAGCGCTTTCGGTAACGGCTTGCCGCCCCCGCCGGTCGCCGGTCGGCGCTCGTTGGCGCCGCCGTCGCCGTCGGTTGCCCGTGTCTGAATGCTGATCGATTCCGACAGCGCGGAACACAAGCAGGCGTTACCCAAGTCAAACTAACCCACTACCCGTCAACGAGGGGCTAATCGCAGTAGTCGCACTGCCCCGACACGGGCAGCATGATGTGGCAGGTCGGACACACCACTCGCTCCTGCACAACGGTCGACCGCTGCCGTGCCCGATCCCGGCTCGCTTTGAGCTTGGGCGTGAGCGCCGGCGTGCCTCCGCCAGGTGGAAGCGTCGCCACAAAGTGCTGATAGCACTTGAGGCGCTCCTCCGCTGCGTGAATGTCGAGATCATCCGGCATCGGCGGGCCGTACGTCTCCTGCAGTGCGACCCCGTACCCGTCACCGACTGAGCCACGGGCATCAACGCAGAGCGACGACAGAAGCGGCTCGCCGGCGGCGTAGCTGGCGCGTGCGACGCGCCCCAGCGCATCGCCAATCCAATAGTGCATCAGCATGCGAGTCCGGATGCCGGATACTGACTGAACCTCCTCGGCGAGGTCGCCGTAGCTGATCGTCGCGTGATACTTAGCGGCGGTTCGATGCAGGGCCGGCCGCGCCACAGCAGTCCAGGCGGTCTTCGCCTGCTCGAACTCGACGGCGCTCCCGTCAGCCTCGCGATAAGTACCGGGGGACGTCACCTGACCAAAATGGCCCAGTAGTCTCACATTCGCTCGGCTCTCCCGCTACGGGAGGGCCCCTGCCTGCTCAGCCCTCGAACACGGGTCCCAGATGGCCGCGGAGGAATCGCTCGAGCTCTCTTTCAAGTCCCCTATTCTCGGGCGCGACGAAGACGTGATCACGGTCGAGGTTCGCGAGCATCCAACTCCGGACGCCGGACTCATCGAGATGATCGATTCCGAGGAATGACCAGAGCACGCGTTCAGTGACGAGACTCTTCGCGAGGTTGCTGCCGGTAGAGTTCGGCAGGTAGTGCTGCGAACAGAACCTCGCAGCGCTGTTGGGCCCCACTTTCCCGACCTTCAGCGTCCGGTTGGCGCCCGCCGGGCACGTTCTCCCGTACTCGGCGCTCAACGTGAACACGTATACGGCCGCGGACGGCAAAGCGCGGGGCGGCAGGTGCGGAGCAGGTGTCAGCTCGTGGCGCAATATTGGCGCGACAGCTGTGAGGCCAGCCCTCACTGCAACCTCACGGAACGATGCGACCAGAGCGCCAGCGTCTTCGATCACATAGCCATTCTGACGATTTTGTCGTTCACGCGCCTCCACTCGGGCTCGAGAAGGTCGCCGGCAACGCACTGGTGAAGAGTGAACTGGCGCCACAGCGCGCTCGGCTACCTCACCCCGAGCGAATTCGAAGGCCTACACTCACCCCAACCCCAGGCCACGTTGTCATAAGACGTGGTCCACTGAATGGGATACAGGCCATTTGGGTCGGGCTGCCGGGATTTGAACCCGGGCCCTCTTGACCCCCAGTCAAGTTTGCCGAGCCGCAGTGTGCCGCCTTGTGTCGCAACATACCAGCTCTGAGGCCATTTACGCCTGGGTGACACCAGGCGATACAAGACAGCCAATAGTGCCCATAGTTGGCGGGTGGGGCACCTCCTCTTGACCTAGCGTCAGTCGCGCTCCCTGCGCTTCGCTGACCGGCGCGTGGAAGGCCTGCAACCGTCTCGCGCGCGTCGGCGATCCGACGATGATCTGGCCGGTCGACAAAGACGACCTGACGTGGCGACAGTCACCGCGCTGACACGCCACTCCCCTGGCGGTGCCGCCTAGCCTTCTCTGGCGTGGAGCTGACCGACGGGACAGAAGCCATCACCTCAGCGTTCCTTGACTGCGACGGCCATTCCCGACCCGAGGGCTCACCTTTCTCGTATCATCGGACCATGCCACTGAGCTGCTCTTTTTACGCTGGCCGTACGGCCTATCACGGTGCTGAAATTCCGCGGCACCAGTCTGTGCGTGGCTTGCAGCGTCCGGGCGGTTCTTTCGACAGTTCGACCAGGGAGCGCGGAGGGATTCGAGGATGAATATCTCCGACCTCAAGACTGGCTATCTCGCACACGGACTGAGCGGCGAAAGCACAGTGGAGATCATCGCCGTCGAAATGCACGGCGATTCTGCAGCGACGGTGACCTGGAGAGACGCGAGCGGGAGACTCGACTCCCGGCTGGTGTACGCCGCGGACCTCGAAGACATCAAAGTCGAGGCAGCCGGACGAGCCTGGACGTTCGACGGGGATGGGGACAAGTTCCTGCTGGCCAGCGAAGCTCGCCGACTCTCGATGGCCCATCTTTTCGACCCGCACCTGGCCATGAACGCGAGCGCTATCGATCCGCTGCCGCACCAGATTCGAGCCGTGTACTCCGTAATGCTGAACCGCCTTCCGCTGCGCTTCCTTCTTGCCGACGACCCAGGGGCCGGAAAGACGATCATGGCGGGCCTCCTCATCAAGGAGCTGATGCTTCGAGGCGACCTTCGACGCTGCCTGGTTGTAGCGCCGGGCAACTTGGTCGAGCAGTGGCAGGATGAGCTTGGGGAACGGTTCGGTCTTGAGTTCTTCATTCTTACGAACCAGGACATCCAAGCCTCGCGAATCGGTAATCCGTTCGAGGAACGGAACCTCCGCATCGCACGACTCGACCACCTCGCCCGGAATCCCGAACTGGTCGATCGAGCTGCGGCAGTCGAGTGGGATCTCGTGGTCGTCGACGAAGCGCACAAGATGAGCGCTTCGTACTACGGGAACGAGCTGAAGCGCACTAAGCGATACAGCCTTGGTGAGGTGCTTGGGCGAGCGACAAGGAACCTACTCCTGGTGACCGCCACACCCCACTCGGGACACGAAGAACAGTTCCAACCGTTCATGGCCCTGATCGATCCGGATCGCTTCGCCGGTCGTCCACAGGGGAACTTCGGCGTTGACGTCTCTGACGTGATGCTGAGGAGGCTCAAGGAAGACCTGTACAAGTTCGATGGGACAAAGCTCTTTACCGAACGCATCCCGTACACCGTCAACTACGAACTCTCTTCCCTGGAGGCACGACTCTACGAAAAGGTGACGGATTACGTCACCAACGAGATGAACCGTGCTGACCGTCTCGGCGAAGGACAAGGTGGCCGTCGCATTGCCATCGGCTTTGCCCTGACCATTCTGCAGCGAAGGCTCGCCTCATCTCCTGAAGCGATTCTCCGCTCGCTTGAGAGGCGTCTCGCACGACTCGTGAGCCGACTGGAACAGGCGCGAGAAGGGCGCGGTCTGGGCGTCGGGCCGGAGATGTCCGAGGAGGAGGAAGATGACTTCGAGGACTTGCCCGACGATGAGCGGGAGGAACGAGAAGACGAGCTGGTTGATCAAGCTACCGCGGCGGCAACTGTCGAGGAACTCGAAGCGGAAATCACGACGCTCGTTGGCTTGGTCGAACTTGCCCAGCAGGTCCGCCGGGCCGACACCGATACAAAGTGGGAGAAGCTCCGCGGCATCATCACCGACGACCCGGAGATGTTCGATGAGGACGGCAAGCGTCGCAAGCTCATCGTCTTCACGGAGTACAAGGACACCCTTACGTACCTTGCTGACCGGCTACGCAACCACCTCGGTCGTGCCGACGCCGTCGTCACGATCGATGGGAGCACGAAGCGTCGAGACCGCAAGAACAGGCAAGAGGCGTTCACGGTTGACCCCGACGTCGTCTTCCTGGTAGCGACCGACGCGGCGGGCGAGGGAATCAACCTGCAACGAGCGAATCTTCTCGTCAACTATGACTTGCCGTGGAACCCGAATCGCATCGAGCAGCGATTCGGCCGCATCCATCGGATCGGGCAAACGCAGGTTTGCCACATGTGGAACCTGGTCGCCAAAGAGACCCGAGAGGGAGAGGTGTACAACCGCCTCCTGCAGAAGCTCGACCAGGAGCGCATCTCCCTAGGAGGTCGGGTTTTCGATGTACTGGGTCAGGTGTTCTTCGGCAACGAACTGAAGGATTTGCTGATCGAAGCGGTTCGCTACGGGAACCGGCCCGACGTCAGAGCGCACCTAGAACAAGTCATCGATGAACACATTGGCGACGGCTTACGCGAGGTGCTCGCTGAGCAAGCGCTTCACTCCGAGATGATGAGCCTTGCCGACGTTGAAGAGGTACGTCTGGCGATGGAGCGGGCAGCGGCACGACGCCTGCAGCCTCACTTCATCCGGCTCTTCTTTGAGGACGCGTTCGGGAGAATCGATGGTCGCATGGTTCGCCGCGAGGAGGGGAGATTCGAGATTACGCACGTCCCGGTTGCGACTCGTGACCGTGAGACCGGGAATCGATCTGGCGTGTCTGTCCAACGACGGTACGAGCGAGTGACCTTCGACCGCGAACGCATGCTCGTTGCTGGACGGCCTCCGGCCACCCTCGTCGCACCGGGACATCCTCTCTTCGATGCGGTGCTAGGTCTCACGCTTGAGCGAGATGGCTATCTTCTTGAACGAGGTGCCATCCTCGTTGACGAAGCTGATCTCGGCAACGAACCACGGCTCCTGACGTATCTAGAACACACCATCACCGACGGTCGAACGACCTCCTCCGGACGCAACCTTGTCGTTTCCAGGCGATTCCAGTTCGTGTTCCTCGATCGGAATGGCAAGAGTTCCGGCACCGAAGGAGCCCCTTATCTCGACTACAGGCCAGCGACAACCGAGGAGCTGGAGCTTGTCGAGCCGATCGCAGCAGAAGACTGGGTCCGGACCGATGTCGAGCAGCGGTCGATCGTTTACGCGATCACCGAACTTACGCCGCAGCATCTCGCCGAGGTGCGCGATCGCACGATCTTCCGCGTGAACAAGACAGAGCAGAAGGTGAGGGAGCGCCTGCTGCGGGTCATCGCTGACTGGGACAACCGTGCAAACACCTACGCCCAGCAAGAGGCGCAGGGGCACCAGCCAAGGATGAACGCTCAGACTGCGCGCGACAGAGCTGCCGAGTTCAACAACCGGCTCGATCGGCGACTAGCCGAACTTGACCGAGAGCGACAACTGAGCGCCCTCCGTCCGGTCGTCGTCGGCGCTGCTCTCGTCATACCTGCTGGTTTGCTCTCTCGACTCTCCGGTACGACCGATCCGCAAACTGAAAGGTTCGCCCGCGAGACCGCTCGCATCGAGCGCATCGCTGTTGATGCCGTCAAGACTGCCGAAAGCGCTCTCAAGCGAGATCCTCACGAAATGCCCCGCAACAACCCCGGATACGACATCGAGTCGAAGGCAGCCTGGGGAGAACTCCTGTTCCTTGAGGTCAAGGGGCGAGTCGCTGGAGCGGACACCGTCACCGTCACCCGGACCGAAATCTTGACGGGTCTCAACAAGGGTGACCACTTCATCCTTGCTCTCGTGCGCGTCGCTCCTGGCGACACCCCGGAGGTTCGCTACCTTTACGACCCCTTCACGGGTACAGACAGCGCGCTGGTCGGCGTAGCGAGCGTCAACTACGAGTTTGACTACTTCTGGAACCAAGCGGAGGCCCCTCGATGACGACCGAGCAGCCGTACCGCAAGAAGCTAGTCGAGACGGCCTTACCCCTTGAAGCGATCAACGCCGCCTGCAAAGCAGATAAAGATCGCAAGACGGGCACAATCCGCAACCTCCATAAGTGGTTCGCCCCGATGCCCGTACCTGCTCTAAGAGCGCTCATCTTTGCTTCTCTCGTCGATGACCCTGATGATCCGAGCGAACGAGACCGACTACTACGTCTAGTTGAAAGCCTCGTCTCCTCAACTGTCGATGATCCGCCAACGCAGGTAATCAACGAGGCGCGCTCGACAATCTTGCGGTCAGTACACACCATGCCACTGGTGCTGGACCCATTCTGCGGAGGAGGATCAACTCTCGTCGAAGCACAGCGACTTGCCCTTCCTAGTCGGGGCAGCGACCTCAATCCAATTCCAGTCCTGATTTCGAAGACCCTAACTGAATTTCCGGCTCGTCTTGTCGACAAGCCCCCCATCCACCCAAATGTTGGCCGCATTGTTGACACAGAGTCCGGGCTTGACGGCTTCTTCCATGACGTGAACTACTACGCACAGAAGATTCGCGACCTTGCTTGGACGGAGATCGGCCACCTTTATCCGCTTTCCCCAAACGGAGATCCGGTTGTTACTTGGCGATGGGCGAGGACGGTCGAAAGCCCAGATCCGCGGTTCCAGGGGGCAATGGTACCACTAGTAAGCAATTGGTGGCTCTCGAAGAGAGCTGGGCTGAGCGCGTTTATCGAGCCCATAGTCGATCGAGAACGTCACCAAATTACCTTCGCAATTGCTTCAGAAGGTTCACCGCCACCAGCCGGAAAAGGGACTTGCCTGTTTTCCGCAACCCCAATCCCTTTTGCATATATCCGCCAACAAGGAATGAATGGGCGTCTTGGCACCGTCTTGCTCGCATCTGTAGCACATGGCCCGCATGGACGAACACACTATCCTCCCGACCATGTTCAGGAACAAGCTGCACTCTCAGCAAGGCCACACGGACTACTGAACCTCCCGATGCCAACTCAGGCACTGGGATTTCGGGTGCAGGGATACGGTCTTACGAACTGGTCGCAGATGTTCACACCACGACAGCTGGTGTGTCTTGAGACGTTTTCATCGCTTGTCGCGCAGGTACCAAAGTGGATACGTGACGATGGCGGTGATGAAGATCGAGTTCTTGCCGTTACCACTTTGCTAGGGCTGTGTGTCGGCAAGCTCGCGCACCTTGGGACGATGTTCAACGCTTGGCGCCTAGATTCTCGCAACGGTGCCGGACAGCCGGAGGCGGTTCTCGGACAACATACGTTATCCATGTCTTGGGACTTCGCTGAGACAAACCCCTTTGGCGGATCCCGTGGTGATTGGCTGCAGATCGTGGAAACCGCGAGCCGGGCACTCCGCTTCGTAAACCCTGATGGCCCGCCCGCGGCAGTAGTGCAACAGGATGCGCGTAACGCCGGAGAGGGTTTCCGCGGGAGGTGTCTGGTCATAACGGATCCTCCCTACTTCTCTTCGATCGGATACGCGAACCTCTCTGATCTATTTTATCCCTGGATCAGGCTGGCTCTCGGAGAGCTATTTCCGGGGCTCCTCGCCACAATCGCCACTCCTAAGTCGGATGAACTAATAGCCGAGCCCGCACGTCACGAAAATCTGGACGCCGCGCGCCTGTACTTTATCAATGGTTTTCGCGAAACGTTTACGTCGTTGAAAGCGGCCTCGCGATCTGACCTTCCTCTTATCTTGATCTACGCCTATAAGGAGCAGGAAGCTGAAAACGATTCTCGCGTTTCGACAGGATGGGAAGCAATGCTTGAGGCTCTCATTCAAGCGGGCTTGACGATCGTCGGAACTTGGCCCATACATGGCACCGGCTCTTCGCGAATGAGGGGATTGAACTCCAACGCTCTCGCCACATATGTGGCCCTCGTATGTCGTCCTCGCGCAGCCACTTCCGGTCGCGTCTCTCGAAGAGAGTTGGTGGATTCGCTGCGCCGCGAACTGGCGCCGGCGATTTCGGTGTTGCAATCGACGGCAATCGCCCCTGTTGACCTCGCCCAAGCGGTAATTGGACCAGGAATGGCCGTCTTCACTCGTTATCGTTCTGTTTTGGAGACTGACGGTACGGAGATGAGCGTCCGAGCAGCATTGCTGCTAATCAATTTAGTTCTGAGCGAGGTGCTGGATCAACAAGAAGGTGATCTAGATGCGGAAACTCGTTGGGCCATTGCGTGGTTTGACCAGTACCAGTTCAATGAGGCACCTTCCGGTGAAGCGGACGCCTTGGCGCGAGCGAAAGTCACAAGTATCGATGGCCTCGTTCGTGCAGGAGTCATCACCACTAGGGCGGGAAATACCCGTCTCGTGAGACGGGGCGAATTGAACCCGTCATACGACCCTTCGAATGATCGACGCCCAACAGTCTGGGAAGCCGTACAGCACCTCGTCAAGCTTCTGTTGGAAGGGAGCGAGGAGCAGGCAGCACACCTGCTTGCGAAGCTCCCCAACAAGGATGCCGCCCGAGACCTTGCGTACCGCCTCTACTCCATTTGCGAGCGGAAAGGTTGGTCAGAGGAGGGAGGCGCCTACAACGTTCTTGTCGCTTCGTGGCCTGAGATAGCGCGGCTCGCACAGCGTGGTCCGCAGACTACGGGACGCCTGCCGGGGTTCGCAGAGGAGTAGCGCACAATGCCAAAAAACAACCGCCAAAGAGTTGAGGAGGCGCTCGACCTCTTCGTTGAGGGTTTCGCCCCTTTCGTTGCAGATGCACTCACACAGCTCTATCAAAACGACTGGGCCAAGCAGGCAGCAGAACGAGGCGGTTGGGCGCGGGAGAAAGGTGCAGCAACGCCGAATCCGTCCGATCCCAACTTCCTTCTCTGGGTGACCATCACCCACTGGCAGAATCCGTTCAGGCAGGTTCTCGGCCAGCAGGAGCGCAGCTACATCGGCGAGCTTAGTGATGCCCGCCACAGGTGGGCTCACAAGGAGGCATTCACCGCTGACGCCACCTACAGGGTGCTCGACACCGTGTACTTGCTTCTTTCCTCCGTCGGTGCTCCTCAGGCGGCCAAAGTCGACGATCTTCGACAGGAAGCTCTTCGTCTTCGCTTTGAGGAGATGACCAAGAAGGCAGTCGCCGCGCCGTTGCCCGGCGCGCCGTCGGTTTCCACCGGCACTGGCATGCCAGGCTGGCGCGAGGTCATCGAACCGCATGACGATGTCGCGACGGGGCGTTATCAGCAGGCTGAGTTCGCTGCGGATCTCGCGCAGGTGTACCGGGGTAACGGCCTGCCAGAGTATTCCGAGCCGGAGGAGTTCTTCCGTCGGACGTTCCTGACCCGTGGTCTTCGGACCCTGCTCGTCCAGACGATGCGTCGATTGGCGGGCCAGACAGCCGAGCCAGTGATCGACCTGCTGACGAACTTCGGGGGTGGCAAGACTCACTCGCTTCTCGCCGTCTACCACTTGGCCGGAGCTGGTCCGGATGCGCTCTCGCTTCCTGGGATGGATGAGGTCAGCACGGAGGCTGGAGTCAGTCCCTTCCCTTCGAGCGTCACGAGGGCGGTCATTGTCGGCACCGCCCTCTCGCCACACCTTGTCGTGAACAAGCCCGACGGAGTCTCGGTACGAACCATCTGGGGCGAGATGGCGTACCAGCTCGCCGGCGCCGAGGGGTACAGCCTCGTCGCCAACGCGGATCACGCCGGAGTGAACCCTGGGAGTCAAGTCCTTCAAGAGCTTCTCGAAGTGTCCTCCCCGTGCGTGATCCTCATTGACGAGTGGGTTGCCTATGCCCGCCAGCTTTGGGGACGCGATGACTTGTTAGGCGGGAGTTTCGACACCCAGATGACCTTTGCTCAGTCACTGGCGGAGGCAGTCCGAACGGTACCGAACGCCATGCTGTTCGTTGCGATTCCCGTATCCGATCGATTTAGCGCGTCGAGCGACGTCGAGAATGGCGGGTCGGACGCAGGCATCGAGGTCGGCGGAGTTGGCGGACTGGAGGCCCTCAAGAGACTCCGCAACGTCATGCACCGGATGGACTCGCCGTGGCAACCAGCGACTGCTGAGGAGGGCTTCGAGATTGTTCGGCGGCGCCTCTTCAAGCCCCTCGACACTCAAGGATTCGCCAAGCGGGATGCGGTGGCCCGACGGTTCGTCGACATGTACCAGCAGCAGATTGCCGAGTTCCCTGCGGATAGCAGAGAGGCGGTGTACGAGGACCGGATCAAGCGCGCCTACCCAATCCATCCCGAGTTTTTCGATCGTCTCTATCAGGACTGGGCAGCGCTGGAGCGTTTCCAGAGGACCCGCGGAGTGCTCCGCCTCATGGCCGCCGTCGTGCACAGCCTCTGGGTGAACGGCGACCAAAGCCCACTCATCCTTCCGGCAAGCCTTCCTCTCGACGACCAGTCGGTCTTCGAAGAGGTGACGCGACACCTCGAAGACAACTGGAAGCCAGTGGTCGACGTCGACATCGACGGACAAGGATCGGTCCCGAACGTTCTTGACCGAGACGTGCCTGCACTCGGACGTCTTCAGGCCGCAAGACGCGTTGCACGAACAATCTTCATCGGCTCGGCACCAACGACCCAACGACGCAATCAGGATGGCTCGGGACCACAGAACCCGAACCGAGGCATTGAGGACGTCCGAGTGAAGCTCGGATGTGCAATGCCCGGAGAGAACATCGCCGTCTTCGGCGACGCGCTGCGCCGCCTGACAGATAAGGCCACCCACCTCTACGTGGACGGTTCCCGATACTGGTATTCGACCGTTCCCTCCGTCGCAAGCACTGCCCAAGCTCTCGCCGACGGATATGGCGACGATGTCGTTTACGAGGAGCTTGCACGTCGCATCCAGGCGCAAACCGATCTGGGCCAGTTCGCCCGAGTCCATCGGTGCCCACAGGGACCTGGCGATGTGGCGGACGAAGCCGCAGCCGGGCTTGTCATCCTTCGACCGGAATATGTGTATGCACCTCGGTCTGTTTCATCCGAAGCGCTCACGATGGCTAAAGACCTCCTCGCACGCCGCGCAGGCGGCGAACGAACCTACCGCAACATGCTGGTGTTCCTGGCAGCTGATCAGAATCGTCTCCCAGACCTTCTGGCTGCGATCCGCCAGCACAAGGCGTGGGCTCACATTTACGAAAACCGTGCTGAAATGAATCTCGACCAGTTCGGCGTCACGCAAGCGGTGACGAAACGCGACACTGCCGACGACACCGTTCGTCAACGTATGAACGAGACATATATCTGGCTTCTCGTCCCGACTCAGGCGCCAGAGGACACGGAGTTACGTGTCGACCCCGTTCGAGTCAACGGTCAGGGGGGTCTGGCGACGAAAGCTTCGCAGAAGGCTGTGCCCGACTACCTCAGCACTGTGTACGGGGCTACGAACCTTCGGCTCGAACTCGATCGCATCCCGCTGTGGAGGGGAAGCGATCATGTCGACGTCAGGCAGGTCTGGGAAGATTTCGCCCGCTATCTCTACCTGCCTCGCCTGAAGGACCAAACTGTCTTCCTTGACGCCGTCGCCGCAGGGCCGAGCGGCTTCGCTGTCGATCAAGATGGGTTTGGGTACGCCGAGTCCTACGACGCCGTAAGTGGGCGCTACCGAGGGCTCGTGATCAATGGAAGAGTCGCCCGACCGGTAGCTGACGGTCTGAGCGTCCTCGTGATGCCAAATGTTGCCTTAAAGCAAAAGGAAGACGAGGAACAGGCTCACCGGGACAGCCAGGAAGGGCAATCGGACTTTGAGAAGTCCGGAGGCGGAGCCGTGTTGGGGAGCGGGACAGGCTTGCGCGACGGCCTCCCGGAAGCAGCGAAAGCGACCCGTCATTTCTTCGCCAGACGGGATGTTGCCAATCCAGCCCGCCTCGCTGCGGAGGCGGGCTCGATCGCGGCAGAACTTGTTCCGCACCTAGCGGCGACGCCAGGAGTGATCGTGCGCATCACCATTGAGATCGAGGCTCAAGGACCGGGCTTCGACGAAGACACAACGCGGGTCGTCACCGAGAATGCAAAGACGCTCGGCTTGGACCCGGCGGAGTTCAGCTAGAGGAGCGACCGGCCGCGGGCCCATCAGACCCGGTCTTTCTCACAGCAGTCGGCGCAGAGGAAGTCGCCGTCGTCGGCGTAGTAGCGACCGTCGCTTTCCCTTCTCAGTTCATGGGCGCGACCGAGTACGGAGGGAAAGCATGGGGTCCAGGTGAGAGGACGAAGTCCTCTGAGAGAACCGGAACAGAGTGGCGGCTCGCACCGCCTTGACGCCATGAGACGGCGGGACACCCTCAAACGATGAACCGGGGTGCTAGCTCAGCGCCTTGTCTGCGGCATACAGGAAGTAGAAGGGCTGCATTCGGATTTCGCTGTCGGCCTTCCTCCGGTCACGGACGGCTTGCAGGATGGGAGCGATTCCGGTCAGCGCACCACCAGCGATGACAACGGCCCCAACGTGCCCGACGAGTCCCATGCCAACGATGGCAAGCCCTGGGTACGCCGTATTCGCCGCCCCCGTGATACCAGTGGCGAGAGAGAGCAGGGACGAGTTGTCCTTCACTGAGGCGTCGATCGACTCGACGGCAGGGAGCACGCTCTCCACCCACGCATCATGGACCTCATCCTCGAAGGCCGTCTCCCACGGTGCGCTACTGAACGACTTCGAGATCGTCGCCATGGCGCTCCGGAACTGTGTCAGTGTCGGGGCAAGCTCGGCCCTGATGTCGATGACCTCATCGACGGTGGCGGTCGGGAACGTCGGCAGTCGACCCATGAGTCCGGAGGCGGTCATCGCCTGGGCGCACCGGCCTGTCGGTCCCTTCGCCGGAGTGAAGAGCCCTTCACGGATGGCTGCTTCCGTGAGGTTGGCGATGGGCTCATCGAAGATGAGGTACTCCCTGCCAGAAGAGAGATGCTTCGATAGCTTGTCCACGAACGTCTCGACGATCCGGTCCGTGTGGCTGTCCTCGTTGCGTTCCCCGGACTCCGCGAGCTTTGCTGAGAGGATGCACGAGACGAGGAGGTCCATGGCGTCACCAGGATCAGCACTCTCGATCTGAAGGAGACCCTTCGCACGGGCTCGAGCGAGCTGATCGATGCCAGCGTCGTTCGTGATCTCCTGCACGGCTTCGGACAACATCCGTTGGACGGGGGCAAACTTTTGGAGGAGTCCGGCTCGAAGTAATTGCTGGCCCGCCGATCCACCCCGTGCCGTCGAGCGCAGGAAATCATCGACCTCCTCGATGCCGGACTGAAAGGCCGGAACCTCCTCAGCTGGCATGAGGATGGGAGCGACCCGGCGCATGAGTTCGATCTGCTCACGAGGAGAGAACCGTTGGAGTCCTTCCACCCGCAGGAACATCGTCGTCACCGGACTGAGCAGCGTGACCTTGTCGCCGTACAGGAGCGCCACCTTCAGGAGGTCAAGCTCCGGGGCGACCGAGATGGGCGTTCCGGGATTGGCCGCAACCACCATGCGGAAAGGGCCAACCTTGCCAGGACTGGGAGGCGTCGGCTCTCGCTTGTGTCGGTGCTTGGTCTTCTTCGCCACGGGTCGGCGCTCCACGGTTGCTGGTCAGTAGCTGGCAAACATACGTTCGTAGTCTAACGCCGAGAGGTGACGCAGGCCGACGATCGCCTACGCCATCCCGGAGTGGTCATGCTGCCGGAGCTTTCGTAACGCTCTTGGAAGAGAGCGCCCGGATGTAAACGCTGATCGAAAATCGAAGCACCTGACCATCGCTGGTCTTGCTCGCCCCAGCCCTCAGGCTCCTCGCCAAGAGGTGAGCGAGGAGATGGGAGGAAGGTGCACACCGACATGGAGATGTCGACAGAGATCCGGTGCAAGGTGCTCGTCGACGCCGCGTCAAAGCGCTCGATCCGAAGGGACTACTTGATCAGCGCCGAAGCGCTGGAGAAGTTCCTCCCTCACCCCGCCCTTGCCAGGTTCTCTCTCACCCTGCTCGCCCCGACGCCTCGCGCCCCGCCGATCTGCCGGAACGAAAGCCCGTTTTGCATGAGCTTCGACGCGGCGTCGAAGCGGTCGCTGGACATCGCCGCCGGACGATCGCCTTTGCGTCCGCGGGTCCGCCTCAGGAATCGCCTAACATCCAAGTCGGTGCGGATCGGTGCTGATTTTCCGCGATGGCTGCGAGAACAGCGCACGGACACCGCTCTCGATCCCGGAGGCGTCTACCTCGCGCCGGGAGACCCCGCATCGCTCCTAATGGCGTCTGAACCGGTTGCCTTCACGCCCGACTCCGCGCTGATGGGACCATGCTGTCCTCATAGTCTCGTCCGGCCGATACCGATCTGATGGCCGACATCGAATAGGCATCATGCCCAGAAGCGCGGAGGCCCTAGTCGAGCCCGAACTTCTGGCTTGGGCGCGAAGTACTGCTGGCCTCGATCTCGCCGAAGCCGCACGCAGGGCCGCAGTCGATGTTGACCGACTGGCCAACTGGGAAAACGGCGAACAACGCCCCACTATCGCCAAGCTGCGCGACCTCGCACGTGTATACCGACGACCTCTGGCTGCCTTCTACCTTCCCGAGCCACCCGAGGACCCACGACCGCCCAAGGACTTCCGCCGACTGCCGGGAGAAGTTGCAGGCGTCGAATCTCCCGAGCTGCGCTACGAGCTTCGCAAGGCCATTGCGCGCCGAGATTTTGCCCTAGAACTCCTAGTCGCAAACGACGAAGAAGCACCTGTCCTAGGCCTCCAGGCTCAACTCACTGATGCCCCCGAACAGCTCGGAAGCAAGATACGTAGCTACCTCGGCGTCACGCCTCGCGAGCAAGCGAGGTGGCTACCGCCTTATGGGGCCTTTAACGCCTGGCGCGACGCCATCGAGTTCGCAGGCGTGCTGGTCACTCAACTTACCGACGTCGAGTTATCCGAAGTCCGCGGCTTTTCGATCAGCGATCAACCGCTCGCGGTAATCGCAGTGAACATCAAGGACGCACCCAACGGTCGCACGTTTAGCCTCATGCACGAATTTGTCCACGTCATCCTGCGCCAAGGAGGCCTCTGCGATCTTGAGGATGAAGGGGACCGTCCTAGAGACCTCCTGAATGTCGAACGCTTCTGCAACCGCACGGCAGCAGAAGCCCTGATGCCGAAGGCTGCTGTCCTTGCCTCACCAGCGGTCGTGAATCACGGCCCCGATATCCAATGGACCGACTCGGAACTTAACCCCCTCGTGCGTGAGTTTGGCGTCAGCCGAGAAGCCATGCTCCGCCGGCTCCTTGATCTCGGCTTCACTACGCCGGACTACTACCGAAAGCGGCACGACACCTTCCAGGCCGAATACCAACGTTTCCGAGAACAGCGACGACCCGGCTTCGCTCCCCCCGCGGTGATGGCGCTCGCCAGCGCCGGTCCAACCTTCGTGGGGATGGTTCTGAACAGCTACCGATCCGGCTCTATCGCCGCGGGTGACGCATCTAACGCCCTCGCGGTCCGCCTCAAGCATCTTCCGACGATTGAGCGCGCACTGCGTTCAGAGGGCGCGACTCGTGAAGTACAGCCTTGACACCAGCTCGCTCATCGAATCCTGGAATCGACTGTTCCCTCCCGACGTAACCCCTCGCCTGTGGGACGAACTGCTCCCGGACCTAATCTCCTCTGGCGAGCTTCGCGCGATACAAGAGGTCAGGTTCGAGCTGGAAAGGCAAGATGACGCCCTGTTCGCTTGGGCAAAGTCACAGAGCGACCTCTTCGTCGAGATCGACGCCGAGGTTCAACCTCATGTCAGAGTGGTCATGCGCGAACACCCGAAGCTTGTCAACGTTAATTCAGCGCGTTCTGGCGCAGATCCCTTCGTTATCGCGTTCGCGATGGCCAATGACGCGACAGTCGTGTCCGAAGAGAAGAACAGGAGCGCGGTAAATCCCAGAATCCCCGACGTCTGCTCTTCGCTCGGAGTCCGCTGTATAAGGATGCTGGGCCTTATGCGCCAGGAGGGCTGGAGCTTCCAATAGTTCCTCGGGGCGCTTGCGATCCCCAGCATCTGGCTCACCTCAAAGGTCCGTTTCTTGCACTAGTTCCCCCGCGTCGGTCGTTTCGCGCGCATGACGACGGACATGTGGCCTGGCGGGTACAAGGAAAGGACCGTCCGGATCCGGGGTGATAAGCGCACTCTCGGGTGAGCTCGTCACCGGCGCTCGAAAGGGGGGCAACCAGCTGATGAACATGACTATCCGGGCCGGGGGCGAATTGTTACGGCCCCCACCAGAGCCTTCTTTATAGCCTCTGAGCTCGACTGATACAGCACTGGACTAGTGCTCAGTCCATCGCTTGCATTCACCTTCTTTGGCGGTTACGTGGGCCAACGCTGTTCTGTCGGTCCAGTCCCCCGGGAGAATTAGTCGAGAGTCCCAAGAAGGCTTGGCTGCTGAACAGGCTCCTAATGCGAGGCGCACCAGTCGCACAAAGGGTGTCCGCCCTTGCCCTCAGCCACGTGATGGTTCCGCACTAGCTCGTGGCAGTGCGGGCAGTCGTTGTCGTTGTGGTACTTGGGGTCGATCTCCTCGTAGTCGTGTGAAGAGCGCACTGGATCGATTTTGGCCATGTCGACACCTCCCCCGAATAGCCCTACGGTCACGATGGGCCAAAGGTGTTTCAGCACCCAGATCAAGCAACCGAGCGCGGTATGTTTTCGAGGGTCGCTAATAGTAGTGGCCCATTCCGTCTCCCTACCGACTGCCCCGGTCGGGCGAGGAAGCCGGAAAGACGAGTTATCTGCCCATTCCCGCGCCCGCTGCCCGCGACCTCATGAGCTGGAGGACGAGAGCACCGATCAGCGCGAGCACGCCTAACACAGCGGCCGTCCAGAACAAGTGTTCACGACCGTCTATCGCGGTGCTGCACGCCGTCGAGCCGGCCTCATAGTTACTCTGGCGGTACGGATTGTTCGGCTCGTAGCCGAACGACGACCCGTAGTGCGCGGTCCACCGATCCCAAGCGGTGATGCACGACGTCGTTTGCACCGAGTTCGTGCCGTTGGCGGCGGTGGACACGTACTGCGCGTGCGGCGTGCCGAACTCCTGGATCAGTCCAAGGACGGCGAAGCACGCTGCTACGAGAAGTAATGCTATCCGCCAAGACGCGATCCCGCGCGGGAACATAAAGGGCGAAGTTGGTGTCGGTGGTCGCCCGGGGCCGCCATTCGCCTTGACAGCGCCGTAGGAGTCTCCGCTTTCCTCGTTCGTCGTCACGGCCGCGCCTACACGAGCGTCAGCTTGAGGCGCGAACGCCGGGGAGCATGGGAAAGAACAAGCAATCGAGCGCGCCAGGGATCAGTCCCAACACTTGCGGGTTGGTGGATCATAGGAGAGCGCCTTTCTGGACCCCTCGAGATAGCGCGGAGGTTATTGCTGAAGCGGGCCGCCCGGTAGAGCTGGCTTGTGAGCAAACGACCACTCACCACCCTGACCTTCCTAGAGCTGTACGAAGGTTACGCCGAACGGCTCGAACCGCTCGGGCCTCGTTGCGATCGCCTAGTAATTGGCCCGCGTGAACTGGAGCGTCAGATCCTGATTCGGATGGCGTTTGCCCAGCTCGGAGCAGGCACCCGCAAGTCCTTCTCTCGAGAACACGACGAGCGCCTTGGGGTCGAGCGCTTCGACAATCAGGAGTGCATACCGATCGCATCCTCCACGGAAGTCAACGGGGTGTTCATTCACCCACGCCCCTTCGGGGTTGGCGAGGTACTTGACCTGAACCGTCTCGCCGGTCTCAGTGACCAAATCGTGGCCCTTTTGGACTCGACTCGTCGCGAGCGTCCCACCCAACACGGCTTGTGCGATGCGCTCCGCGAATTCCGCGAGCGGGTCCCGGTTTGACTCCTTGCAGCCAAGGAATGCTAGGAACTCCTGGCGCGCGGCGCGGTACGTGCGGAACGACGCCACCAACTCCAGCTGGGATGCCTTTGATTCCATTGCACGAGCTTGCCAGAGCTGGTTCAGGAACGCCGAGCTGCTGGCCGCGTGAAAGGTTGCCGATTGCGCGCTCGCCCACGCTGGCCAAAGCTGCGCGGGAAAGGGTCAGGTCGGAGATGCTCATGGGTAGATCAACTACAGGAGAGGAAAGGAGCGAACCTCCTTCGCCTGCGTGACGCTGCGCTCTGCGTCTACCGACTGCCCTTTACCTCTAAGAAACAAAGAGCGATTGAACGGCACGCGGGATTTTAAACACTCGGTACCGTCCGTGGATCTCGCTAACTTGTTCTCATCAAAGCGGGTCGTCAGATCATCTTGCAGCAACCCGCGCAATGCACTGCGTGTCGAGTGCAGATGGACGCGGGAAGCCTCGCACGCATTAATGACAAAGGGCTCGTCGTCTGTATCCTTTGCTCGCGCCAAAACGGCCATGGCGACGACGCGCCAGTGCGGCAGGGAACGCCCGGAGGCTCCGCCCAGCGCAAGTACGAGCGCCGACGACAGCGCGAGCGTGAAACGACTCGCAAGGAACTTCCGCTTGCGATTGCCTTTGTCACTGTCGCTGCCTTGTGCGCTTATTTCGCCATCCAGATCCTCGCGGCCATTGTCAACGACCGCCACACCGCGGCTCCCACTAAGCCGGTCTTTCTGCCATCCACCGCCCACGAAATAGGTGCACTCTTTGCGATCGTTGCCGGCGTTGGCATGGCGAGGATGTTCTGGAGTCGACGACAGAGCACCACGGCATGGGCGACAGGCGCGCAGGGTGAACGGGTGGTCGCAGCCCGCCTCGCCAAGGTTGCTTCCAAGGGCGTCTCGGTGATTTGCGACCGACGCATCCCCGGCAGCCGTGCCAACATCGACTTCATTGCCGTCGGACCTACCGGCATCTACGTCATCGATGCCAAGGTCGTGTCGGAGAGAGTCGCAGCCCGAACGACCGGACCTATCTGGAATCGCGGCCCTGTCAAGCTACTCATCGGAGGTCGGAACAGGACCAGCGTCATCGAAGGGATGGACCGTCAGGTGAGGGCCGTCGCAACAGCACTAAGGGACATACCAGCGACGCCAGTCGTACCCATTAAGCCGTCAGTGGTCCTCGTCGGAGCCGAGTGGGGTTGGCTCCAAAAACCCCTCAGAGTCCAAGGCGTCTGGGTCGGCTGGCCGAAGGAGATGGCCAAAGTCGTGAGTCGAGCCGGCCCTCTCAACCAGGACGTCACTCGTCAGTTGGCGTATGCCCTCGCTTCTCGGCTGCCGGAGGCGTAAACGCTGGCACTGAATCCATCGCGATAACCTGGAATGTGTCTGCCGACCAAATCCCCGTTGCACACGAAGAGATCGAGAACTGAGCTTCCCCAGCGCTCATAGCTTGCTTCGGAAGTCCTTGTCTCATAGTTGTACACGGTCACGAGTGCCATCTTGGCCCTCCACTAATCGGTGCCCAACTCAACCGGGTGCGCGCCAGTAGAAAGTAGGGATGCCCATCGCCGTTCGGAGTCCGCCGCCGACGAGTTCGGACTTCTGTCGGGAAGCCGATGGCCATTCCGAGAACAAGCTGGCACTCTTGAGGACATGACGGATCACACGTCGCTCGCGACCTACCGCCGCTGCTGTGACGGCCTCACCACCGCCTGGCCTAGCTTCCTCGCCAAGCGAGATGAGCGCCTCGCCCAGCAGCGCCGCTTCGGCGCCACTTCGGAAAAAGTGGCCGGGAACATCCTCGAGGACCTCTTCACCGGCGTCCTCGACTGGAGCCTGGCCGATTTCAACAACCAGGTCGATTACGCGGATATCGTCCTCACCCGTCTCGGGATCAAGCACCTCATCGTCGAAGTGAAACGGCCCGGCTCCCTGGCGTGGAACCAACATTCGGTCGACGCGGCCTTAGCTCAGGCACACCGGTACGCGGACGAACAGAAGGTCCACTCCGTAGCGGTCAGCGACGGAGTGATGCTGTACGCCCGCGACCACATTCCGGGCGGACACCGGGACCGAGTGTTTGCACGGCTCGACGCGACCGAACCGCCTTTGGACCTCTGGTGGTTGAGCGTCGACGGAATCTATCGGCCGCGCGCCGGCGGAGAAACCGCCGTCGCCCTGTTGCCTCCTTCGCCGGTCACGGAGTCAGACAGCGACCTCCAGTTCGACGGGCTCCTTCTGCATCCGAAGTACCAACTTCCGGCCGAGTGTTTTGCATACGTGGGAAGTGCCGCCGACGTCCATACCTGGCATCTCCCCTACCGGCTCGCTGACGGGAAGCCAGACTTGGCCCGTCTTCCCAAGGCGATCCAAGCGATCCTCTCGAACTACCGCGGGACACACGTCACCTCGATCCCTGAAATCGCCATCCCCGAGGTTCTCGTAACTCTCGGTCGGACGGCGCGCCAGGCGGGAAAACTGCCCGCTGAGGGTCCAGGGGCCGCACAGACGTACGTTCAGCTCCAAGAGGCCCTAAACCAACTCGGCCGACTGATCGAGGTGCTCTCCGTCTGAGCGCTGAAACGCATAGACGGCCGAAACCCGGTGGCGCCGTTGAAGAGCTGCCGCTCAGATCCGAGAATTATGAGATAGGTCGGCATGCTGCCGATGGGTTACCTGACTGGCCGGTATCCCCCCTCGGCTTCCGCCGCACGGTCGGTGGCGAGCTTCATCGTGACGTGCCACACCAGTCGGCGCGCCACGCTTTCGGGCATCTCGGTCAGTCGGGCCAGATCAGCCGCGACCGCCTCGGAGAATGCCGCATAGGGGACCCTCGACGCCACTTCGTAATCCTCAGTGTGCTGCTTACCTTCGCTCCGGTATCTGATCACCACGTACTGATTTGGGTTCGCGAGGTTGTCAACGGTGAGGCCCCACGACCCGATCCTTGCGGGCTGGCCTAATCTTCCGAGTGTTGCCACGTTCAGCGACGCCCGTACGAGTTTGTTTTGCGATGGCAAGAACGGCACAGGACCTCGCAGTTCGACAGGCCGTCACTTCCGCCCCTATTGACCGCTGTCTTGTGGTGGAACTCGGCGCCCGAGATCATCAGGGGGCTAACGCACCTGCCAAATATGTGCGCGTGTTCCTTCCTACGGCACTCACAGAAGCCGCCAGCTCGTTGCCGAGCCTTACGTTGCGTTTCGTTGGAAAAGGCCATGTCGTTCACCTCGGATTGCGGCTGGATTAGCGGATGTATCAACACAGAGCGCCCCGCCACGGTTGACTCTTAAGGCAGATTCACCGTGATCGGCTTCGCGTCTGGGTGCCGGTCGCCGACGAGAGGCGAGTACTGATTCGCCAGGAAGATTTCGACTCCATCCCGTTTCGATGCGTCTACCAAGGCCCAGGCGACGTAAAGGCCGTACTTGCTGTACGCCTGGATGCGAGGGTCCTTTCGATGATCTAGAAGTCTGTCGCGGAAGGTCCCTTGTCCAACGTAAACGGCATGAGGCTTCGTGCCACCATGCCAGATGAGGTATACGCCGCCGCTACTAAACGCCTCGTGGCTCAGGTCGACGGTGTTGAGTTCACACCACCTGTCGCCTGTGCACTTACCCCACGAGACATAAAGCTGGATCTGCGTCGTCGCTTGTGACATCGTTTACCCGCTTTCCAATCGGGCCGTGAGGCGGCCGATACTTCTCGGCCAGAGGGGACCGGCCGCCTCTCGGCGTTGTCGTGCGCCCCAGAGCGGGGCGCCCTCTCACTGCCACATAAGCACTCAGGCCAAGAGACCGCCAATATTACACGGTAGTATTTCTGCACGTCAGCGCCCTCTTTGCCGCAGGGATGCGACGTGGCGCCGGATTGAATGTCGGGCAGCAGGGCTAGCCGTCGAGCAGAAGATTCGTGCGAACGCGCCTGCCCTCTTCGATTCGCGGAGACGCCGCTACCCGCGAGCGCTCAGCTCGCGACGGACCGTCACAAGACTTGACGGCCAGATTGTTCTCGTGGGTCATGACCGACGTCACGCCAGACGGTGAGAGCGACGAACTCGGTGGCCGTGTGAATACCGATCTGCCGTTTGAGGACGTTGTACAAGTCATGCTGAACACCGACCTACGCGAGCCGGGGAAAGAGGCCGAAGTCACTAGCCCGTGATCTCCCGCAAGCGGTTCCGACGCATGTGCAGCTCGCTCAGCTTCGGATAGCGGTCAAGGTCGATCCTAATAACATCGATTGACATGCCCGGCAAATCAGTGAGCCGCGCCGCTATGAAGCGCTTGGCGTTACGGCCATTCCATGCTTCGAGTTTGCGATGTACGTCCTCGATCCATTGGTCGATCGCGCGATCCCACTCGGCCGTGTCGTCGTAGTCGCGGTCGATCGTCTCGAAGCGGCGCAGCTCGGGAGAGAAGTCCGGCATCGACTTGACAGGAAGTCCCGGTGGATGCCGACAAGCTCTTCGCGCTCCTCTCGGACTTTGTCGCCTACTTCAACGCCCGCTACGGCCAGTGCCCCGAGCAGCGGATCCCGCCGTGCTGGGCCGAGCACGGCGCGCTCGTCGAAGAGCTGACGACGCTCTTCTGGGCGCGCTGGCACGCCTTCGAGTCGCCGCACGCTTCGATCGGCGGCGCGCAGTACTGGCACAGCTACACCCTCCCCTCCTTCTACGAGCGCATGACACGCTGGCTCGGCAACGGGCTCGTCGCCTGCCAGCACGGGCACCACCGCGACGTCGAGCATCGGCCGGTCGGAACGGCGCGGGCGTGGGAAATCCGCACCGAGGTCATCGCCTCGCTCGACTTCGTACGAAGAACGGCGAGCGCCGGCTCAACGACACACGCGGGCGGCGACGAGGGCATCGTCGTCGCGTTCTTGGACAAAGAAGAAGAACGACGATGAACCAAGTCGTTCGTCCGGAACGGACCAGTCAGAAAGTCGCCCGGTCACTGCTCGAGCTCGCTGCAGCGCTGACCGATGACGACACGGATCTGCTGAACGGGCCGACAGTTCCCTCATCAGCAGATGACGGCCACGCGCCCGGCATTGGCGTGGGAAGCAACCATGGGCCCGAGCGACTCACCCTCACCGTCGAGGAGGCGGCGCGATCACTCGGAGTGTCGCGTGCGCATGCTTACGAGCTCGCGGCTCGGGGGGAGATCCCGACGCTCCGCCTCGGCAGGAGGATCCTCGTGCCGAGGGAGGCGCTCGCCCGCATGATGTGTCGCTGACTCGCCCGGATCGTTCAGTCTGAACGATTGGCGCGATTTGGCGCTCCGTTCGCGGCCGTCGCAACACTGTGAGGACCCTTACCTAGCTCTCCTTTGCCCGCTCCTGTCCGAAGTTCGATCCGAGAAACTCACCTAGCCTCCTGGGGAAACGCTTGTGGCGGCCACTCGGGCTCGATGTGCGAAGAGACATCGAGAGGTGAACCTTTCCGTACAGTGTGGGGTGTGAATCCCGCCTCATCGATGATCTTTGGTGGTGGCCAAAAGAACCCATGGATTGTGGGTGGAAACAGAGGAACCTCCATCTGCGCTGCCCTCTGCGGATATTTGAACGCTGCCTCCTGACCAATCGGCGGGTCGGTCCTGAGTACCTGCAGCAAGAGCGTTCCAACCTGGATCGTGTAGATGTGGTGCCAGCCGATCACTTTCTCGCCCTCGAAGAGCTGGCCCCGTGCGGCAACGAACCTGCAAGGACCAATCGTGGTCTCGATCGCGCTTGCGGCTACGTACGCGTGCGCTGGTGGCCTTTGCTGCTCCATCACGAGAAGTCGATCGTGGCTCGGCCAGTTGTGGTCGTGTCCGTGCACGAGCTCAGCAGTCATAGATGTCTTCACTGCCCATGTCGCAACGATGAGTTGCTGTTCGAGATCAAGCATGATGTGCGCTCCAAGAGCCATCGGCTGAATCAACGGCTTTGTCACGCCCTCAACTCGTGCCATCCAGCCGGTGTTGCACTCATGACATACCTCTTTCACCGTTTGCGTTGCGACGCCAGTTGCCATCCACGTTTTCTTGGTCTGTGGTCCCCCGCGCTCAAGCAGCCCGAGCTCGGCTTGAGGCCGACCCACTTTCCCGACAGGGAACACCTGGTTGATCCAATTCGGAAAGACGTGCTCGGCGCTTCCCGCCGTGCCGCCGCAGAAGATGCAGGATCGCCCGCTCGCCGTCATCTGGGGTCAGTGTTTCGCGTACCACTGGATCAAGCCAGCAGCCATGTGAAGTTGCGCTAATGCTTCTGGCCTCGTCGTCGTTCCGGCTTCTGGGTGTGCCCCCATGTCGGCCAAGAACTTCAGGGCCATTCGTACGATCTCGAATCGTTCCGAGTAACCGACCTTCGTCTTGTGCGCCTCGCGCTGCGCATCGCCAATCTCCTTCGTGATCTCGGCGAGCTCCTCTTCCTCTTCGCCCGGCCGACCCACGATTGCGTTTATCGACTGACGCAAGCATTCCGCGACCTCGCGGTAATCGCCACTGAAGTAACGGCTCTGCGCCTGTTTGAAGAACTCAATTGCTTTCGCCAGCTCAGCGTCTGCGCTCTGTTGAATCACCTCAAGCTCGATGATCTGCACGTTGCGATATCCAACCTGCCGAAGACCCTCAAGCCAGGCGTCCCGTGCGAACTTGTGTGGCTGGAGCTGTCCTGAGCCGCTACACGGATTTCCATCGCCGTCTCGACCTTCGTACCGGAGGTTGAGTACGAGGTCGAAACTCCCGTCCGCTGTGACGGAGCGCCGGTCTTCAATCGTTCGGATCTGGTCATCTGTGACCTCGGTGTCGAACAACACCGAAAACGAGCCGTCGCGATTGAGGTGCTGCGGATACGTCCGGGTCATCCTCCCCAGATAACCGCTCGCGAGGCCAAGTGAAGGAATGAGAAGGTCGCCCGTGAACGCGATGGTCACTCCGTCGGCGGCCTCGTTGGCGGCCGACATCGTGGAGTTGATTCGGATGCGGTGACGACCGATCCCGGCGATTAGGGCAACGTCGCCCGGAGTGATCCGGATACCAGCGTTCGCGCCCCCGAAGTTCAGGTAGTTCTCAGTCATTGTCCCATTAAACAACACGGGTGTGACGACCGTTCGACGAATCGGACCTCCCAGCGCTCGCCGCCAGCCTCGGCTCCCTGACGAGGTGAAACGGACGCTAGGACCTTGCCTGACGAGCATGAGGAGGAGCAGTTCGCTCTATCGCTTGAGCTCCCCCAAGAAAGGGTGCCCCTTGTCGTCGATTCGGAAAGATCCGGTCGAATCGCCGCTTTTCGCATAATGAACGCGCTGCAGGCAGCGCCTACGCGGAACTGTTTGGCTGGTGAAGGGTTGCCTCGAGAAACGGCGTGAGCTGGATCTCCTCTGCCGAGTTCTCTGCCGAACCTTCCTGCGAGGACGAGACGTCCGGCTACTCCGAATAGGGCGCCAGGCGAGAGGCGCCCGCGACCACAAGCGCGTCCACCATCCGTTGCCACTCCGGTAGCAGGCCGCAATCGGACGCCTCCGAACGGATCTCGATGAGCCAAGTCGAGATGCAAAACGAGTGCCCCGCAACTCGATCGGGCCTCGCGAGAACGAGCTCGGCGACCCAGCGAACCCCGAGCCGCGCCTGCTCAGCGAGCGAGAGCGGCCGGAGAAAGCTGATCAACTGGTCCAGGCACGGCTCGACGCCTCGTGCACCGGGCAACCACGCCTCGACTGTCTCGACCAGTCCAGTCGGATCCCACCACGTCTGTGGAGCACCATCGAGCTCGCGATATAGGTACATGGCCTCACCAGCCGCGTTCGGCAGCAATGCCGCGCGCGCGTAGTCGCCGTCGTGCCGACCGTCGAACGGAGTGTGTCCCGACCGGTCGAGATCGAAGACGTGTCCGACCACCGTGGGCCAGATCCTTCGCGCGGTCTCGGCACGCTCGAGTGACTCGTCGGCAGCGGCGGAGAGCGCTCGGAGGAAGTTATTGAGAAGCGTCGCGTCGTCCGCGAACGCGTCGATGTGCTCGTAGACCGGTGCGTCGTCGCCGTCGCGCGCCAGCGTCAGTAACGCCCGCGCAGCGATGAGCGCTTGGGAGCCACGGCGGTCTATGTTCCGCTCGTAGGCGAGCATCGATCGACGCTGCGTCGCAAGAAGGGCCAAGAGGGTTTCGCGCGCCTCGCCAGACACGCAGACATCTGCCATCGCGGCCGGAGCGAGCCCGCGGATCGCAGCATCGAACCGCGAGAAGTCGATGTCGTCGCCATCAGCGAGAGCGAGCTCCTCGATCACGGGATCGGAGAGGCGTCCTCGCGACCGACGTGAGTAGCCTTCCCAAGGCCCGAAGACGCTGTCGCGTACGGTCTCGAGGAGCAGGTCGACGGCCACCCGATGGTGGCAGCGATCGCCCGTCTCGCACGGCGTCGCCCAAACCGCGTCCATCCCCCTCGCGAGGTGCAGCCGCACCTCGTTCGCGACGCGCTTGGCGAGGTCATTCGCCGCCGCACGAACGCGATCGGAGGCCGGGGTCTCGCTATCACGGTCCACAAGCGCTCGCACCTCTGCCGCGACGGGGAGGAGCAGGAGCGGGATTACTCCTGCCGCGATCCGGTCACCTCCCTGTTCGAAGTACGACTCGGAGATTTCGTACTGGCGCTCCGGTGGCGCTCCCTCACCGACCTTGAGCACGACCTCAGCGGCGAAGCGGAGGGCCTCGACCGGCAGGTCAGCATCGTCGAGGAGCGCCGTCGAAAGCGCGTACGCGGAGACCGTCACTGGCGTGTCCCACGGATCGCCGGCGGTGAGCGCCGGCGGATTCTCGAGTAGGTCGGCGGCGATCGCCAGGTCACCGACGATCTCGTCGACGGTCGGCGCCACGAAGCCCTCCTTCCTCGGATCGAGGAAGTACCGGACGAACAGGCGTACCGCCTCGTGGGAGCGCCGAACCTCCTCGTTTCCCTGCTCCATCGACTGCGCGACGTCTTCAGGCGGTCTGCTCTGGATGTAGAGATTCCCGTCGTCGTCCTGGCGCGCTTCATAGCTGGCCCGGTCGAGGCCACTCGCCCAGTTACGCACGACCGCGAAGTACTCCTGCGCGGCGGGTTGCTCCTCATCTCCAGAAGCCGCGGCAACCAACCGGTGTGCGTTCTGCACGAGGCGATTCCCGAGGACGCGCAGCTCCTCGGCCCGGTCATCGTCGGCGTGGAGGACCAACCACGTCGCCGCCTCGCGCAGCGACCACTGACGGCGCTCAGGCGACACGAGTTCGTCAGAGAGCGCTGCGAGGCCGCTGTTCTCGCTCGCTAGCCGTGAGAACTCGAGGTTCCACGCCGCTGGCTCGACGAGGAACGGGTCGAGCAACCGATCCGCTTCATCGAGGTGTCGGACGAGAACGCCAACAAGGAGGCCGACCATTGCGAGGTTCTCACAACCGTCCATGAGCATTGCGACTAGGTTCGAGATCGGCATCCCCATCCCGAGGAGCTGGTCGCAAACACGTTCGAGCGCCTGCAGCGCGCTGATGCATGGATAGGGACCGACGGCGGTGCCGCGATACCAGCACCACACGTGGCCGTCGCCGACGTAGTGCCGATGGTCTCCGGCGATGTCGAGCTCCACGTTGAACCGGTCGAGCTCCGCATCGTCGACCGGGCCGCCATATTGGTGGAGACCGATCAGGTTCCGCACGCGCGTGTTCGCCGCGTGGTTCAGCAGCCGGTTCAGCATCGCGACGCCGTTGCGGAAGTCCGACTGGAACAACGGCATAAACGGTCCCCGATACCACGCGGCGAGCGGGGTGATCCCGAAGCTCCGGGAGTGGTGGTCGCGGATCCCGTCCTCGTGGAACCCGGAGCCGTCCTCCTCATCGTCGAGGTAGTACGCCTCGGCGAGTTCCGCGAGAAAGCCGCGGTGGTACATCGATAGCGCCGTCCCGCAGAACAGCTCCTCGAGTGCCGGACGAAGCGACCATGGCTGATTCGTCGCGACGCGGCGCAGGATCTCTTCACCCTCAGCACCGAGATCAGGTCCGAGGAGCGCAAGGATCTCGATCAACGCCTCGTCGGTCAGCTCCCCCGGAAGGTCGTCCCTTCTCCGACGCGTTCTCGGAGAATGAGAAACCGAGAGAGCCCTCCAGAGCCCACGACGCTCGTCCGCCCGACGTTCGTCCGCTTCGACCTCCTCGGGAGTGCGAGCGGCGAGTCCGGCTTCTTCCTCGGCACGACTCTCGGCAAGGCGGCGATCGGCGGCGACACACGCCGCGACGAGACGATCGCGTAGACGAACACGCAGGGGCTCACCTTCGGGCACTCGCGTAACCACGAGCGAACGAAGCCACTCCCGAACGACCCGCTCCAGGTGCTCGTGCGACCAGAAGAGCAGTTCGTCGTCGAGCATCGCGTCGATCAACGGTTCGACCGCCGCGATCCGGACGAACCCGTCCTGATCCCGAAGGCGCTGCTCGACGAGCCGGCTGAGACGCTCGAGCCCACCTCCCTCACCTCGCAAGTCAGCCCACGCATCGCGCAGAACTGGGTTGGGGTCACCGATCGTGAGCAACGCCTCTCCTGGCACGTCACCCCAACGTTCACCGTGGCCGAGCGTCGTCAGCCGGTCGAACGCGGTCTGCACGCGGGCGAACCTCCCGCGAAGCGGATTACGCGGACCATCTTCGGCCGCCAGCAGCTCCTGGCACGCGAGCCGCGCGGCCCCGAGCGCCCACCGTGGCACCTTGCCCTCGATCAGCTTCGCCGTCGGGTCGCCGCCGTCGAGAAGCACCCGAGCTATCGCGTACCGCCGAACCTCGTCATGCGCGAACTCGGGGCCGATGCTGAATGGGTCGTCTTCAGCAGCGCTCCGCAGAAGACCGTCTCGACGAAGCCCGACTAGCGCGGTCGGATCGATCGAGCTCAGTACGTCGAGCGCATTCCCGCCCCGCAGCGCGAGATCTGCAAGCCGCAGAAGGGCGAGTGCTCGCGCGTCGGGCGTGCCATGGCCCGCCTGCTCGTGGCGACGTACTAAACCCGCCCAGACGGCGTGCATCGCGTCAGCGTCGCTGAGCGGCGTTCCCGATACGCCACCGCGTACCAGCAGGTCTACGACGACGGGCCGTCGGAGCAGCTCGCGCGAGCGAGCCCCACTAGCGAGGTCAGAAAGCTCGGGGAACTCAGCGACCACCGCGTCGATCTCGGTATCGGTCAACGGCGGTACCACGAACTCTGCAACGTCACTCCGGCTCCGCTCCGCGACCTCGTCCCGGAGGAGCTGCTTGACGTCGTTCGCCGTTATCGCGACGAGGACCACACCGGCCCGAGCGCTCGCGTCTGCCAGGTACCGGAACGTGTCCAACTTGTCTTCGGCGATCGCGTCGGCTCCGTCGACGACGAGGAGCCTCCGCGGCGCGCTGAGGCGCGCAAGCAGTGATGCCAGCGGTGCGCCGAGATACGACTCCAAGTCGATCGCGTGAACCGGCAACTGCCTGAGGTTGACGCAGAGGACAACCGTGCCGTCCGGCGCCTGCTCCTGCTCGTCGACGAGGGTGCGGATGACGAGCGAGCTCTTTCCTACGCCGGACTCGCCGACGACGACGATCGGAACGACGGAGGCCCGCGCGAGGTCGCGCAACCCGACAACGACGTCGCTCCGGTCGAGGTGCAGGGTCCGCGCTCCGTCTCCCGACCTGATCTCGGCCCGGACGGAGGCGCGAGCTCGCTCGTCAAGGTGAGCGACGGCCGGCGCACCGGTCTGATTAGGGCCCGGCTGCGCCGCAAGGCTGTCGTGTGCGTCCCGCCGCAGAACCGTCAGGTCAACCCGTGCCGCTGCCGGTGCGTACCCGCTTGCGAGCACCTCGAGCCGATCGCGCAGCCGCGAGGCCCCGAAGAGGTCCTGGCCGCGAGCGTGCGGTGCCAGCCGGTTTGCGAGGTCGGCCCAGTCCGACGCGTCTGGAGCCTCGAATCGGGGGAAGAGCACCGTCAGGTTCGAGAGGAGGTTCCACGTACGCACACGGACGACCTCGGCGTCGGGAACTGGTACGCCGAGCGCGTCTTTCACGAGCCTCTCGATCTGCGCGAGCCGATCGACGACCGGCCGCTCGAACTTCCGCGACGTACGAATGAGATCGAAGAAGCCGGCCGCGGTCGACTGTTTGGCGGCGTGATCGGCCAGGATGCCGAGCTGCCGAGCGTGCTGCTGCTCTCCGGCCACGACGAGCGCGACTCGGTGCTCGACCTCCGACTCGTCTACTCGCCCCACCTCTCGGACGATCGAGCGGACGAGCTTCTGCGTCGACTCGTCGCTCTTCACGAGGTTTGGCGAGCGGCGGACGACCACCGTGAGCACAATCGAGGTCGCCTCGCCGTCGCGAGCGGCGCTGATGACCAGGTCGTCCACCGCGTGCTCGGGCGCCTGCTGGAAGGCAACCCCGACGACGTGTCGCCCTTCGCCAAGTTCCGGTGCTCCCTCGCCGGTGAGAAGCGCGCCCAAGTACCGAGCAGCAACCTTTCGCTCGAACGTCACGCCGCCGCCGCCCGTGGCATACGGGCTCATGCCCTCGGCCTCGCCTTCGGCGCCGTCCCGCCTCTCCTGCAACCAGGCGACGATGAGGGGGTTCTCCATCACTAGGTGCCAGAGGTCGGCGCGCCCTTGCCGGCTGGCGCCGGCAAGACCGGCGTCTCGCAGCCGGTTCAGCGCGGCGGTCGCCGTCGTCGGTACGACGTCGAGCTGAGCCGCCACTTTCCGGCCCGACATGGGGGCCATCCTGTCGGCCAGGACAATGAGCGCCTGGTAGGCGGTCATGGGGAGCGAGTTCTGCAGAGTGTCGGTCGCCGTGGGCACGCCACCAATGTTACACCGATCTATGTCCAATTTTTCTATATGTCTACCTAATCTGGACATCTGTCAGACGCTTCTGTACCATCGGCCAATGGCCGATGATCCTGCGTTCGACTCTCCCTCCGATCCGGTCTCGACGGTCACGGAGGCAGAGCCGCTGGTCACTGGAGCGAACCGAGGCGCCATGGGGACGACCCTCGCTGAACTCTTCAGTCGCAGGGATCCGCCAAACACCCCTGTCCCGACGGACGCGCACCGCGCAGTCGACCGATGAACCGCGCCGAGCGGATCGTCGCATCCCTGGAAGCGCTCCTCAAAGAACCACCATCCCCTGGAGCGGTGCTCGCGCTTCCTGCAGTCCTGGAGGAGTTCGGCGCATCCTGTTCTGACACGCGCATCGCGTTCTCGGGCCAGCGACTTTCGCTCCTCGAGGACCTCCGCGCGTCGGTCCGAGAACTCGGACCGACGACCCGCTCTGCAATTGACACGGAGCTTCGCGATCTCTTGCGCGTCGCTGCCGTTGCATTGGGCACGAAGAAGGACCCGAGCCTCGCCGTCCTCGCGACCGCACTTGAAGCCGTCCATGCCCTTGAAGAGAAGCTTGAACGGTCAGAGACGATCCGCGACGCCTGGACGGACTTCGTTACCGCAGTCCGTCGTTCGCACTCTCTGGACACGGTCTGGAGCCGACATCGGCTGCTGTTCGCCATGCTCGAGGCAGCAGGTCACGATGCCGAGGAGTGCCGAAAAGAGCTTCAGGCAGTCCTGCTCGGGACCTCCGGCCCCGGATCAGAGGGCCACTCGTTCGGCGACGAGCCGGCGACTTCAGCGGCCGAGCGACTGGCGTTCTGCGAGGAGGTCGTGATCCGGCCAGCCACAGTCGGACATTGCGTCGTATGGCTGTCCTATATCGGGAACTTGCGGGACGACTTCGTGCTCGACGCCGGCCCGGCGACCTTCTATCAATCCAGTTGGGCTGTGCCGAACGCGCGTCTCAAGGATGGACCGACGTTCGCCCATCGCGAGGATCTCCGGAAGCTCGCACAGGGCTGGAACGACGTCCCAGACGATCCGGAGATCGTCATCGCACGATTCGACCTCGACGTTCGAGAAGCTGCCGGGGCGATGGCTGAGGCGCATCGACGATCTGCCTTTCTGGTCGGTCAGGCGAGCCTCGCGGCGCGGGCCCGATCGTGGAAGGAACACGGCTGGCACGCACTCGTGATCGATGAGAACGGCGGTCACGTCTCGAACTTCGCGACCGACGAACAGGTCGCCGAGTGGGATGACCCGGCCCACAGACGTGCGATCGGAATCGCACTCGCCGAGACCGCACCGCTTGCCGCAAAGGGGATCGGGCTCCTTCCGAGCCAACTTGCCGAGGCGGTCGACACCGCGACGCTCGCACGAGATGCGGAGCTCCGTGCTCGCGTCCTGCTGAGATTCCGGACGCTCGAGTTGGTCGCTTCCCAGATGGCCCTGTACAAGGTCGAGGAGCTCCTCGACCTTGTACAGGGGCCGTGGGCATTCCGGAAGGTGCAAGACGAGATCAACACGGCCCTGTACCTAACGGTCATGGGCGCCGGACACGAGGTCAATCCAGCACTTCGTAACGAACTCCTTCGCGGCGCCCTCGTTCCCCTAGGTCTCGAAGGCCGGCGGCGCGTTGAATATCACGCAGCGATCACTCAGGCCGCAGCCCTCGAAGCTCTCTGCCGCACCGAGGTCCAACGTCTCGCGTTGCGCAATGCCCTCGCGTCGCTCAACGACGGACGCCAGTTCGCACTGCGGATACAGCGCTTCGATGGACTCGAGCAGTTGCTCTCAGGCCGTTTACTGCGGGTGCGAAATGCGATTACCCATGGAAATCCCTTCACGACCGCTGCTGCGACATCGATCGACAACTACCTCATGTATTTGACCGAGATGCTGCTAAGCGAGGCGGTGGGAGCCGCAGCGGGCGAACGGGAACTCGTGGCCGCAATCGACGAACGTCTTGCAGACATCAGCCGCATACGCACGCAGCTCGCCGCCGGCGGCTGCTTTCCGGAGGTCCTCGCGCCGGAGTAACGCTGCCGGCGAGTGCGCGACCAGACCGCTACGCGTAGGCGGCCGATTCGTCCGGCACGTCACGACTCGCCATCCACTCGCGGAGGCTGGCTGCTGTTAGTTCGCAGCGACGCCGTCCGATAATCTGTTCGAGCACGCCCTGCCGCACGAGATCCATAAGTTCCGTGGTGCTGCAGCCAGTAGAGCGCGCCACCTCGGCGATCGGCACGGCGGGCGCAGCTTCGTGGTACTGACGCGGGACGCCGTCGCGCTCCATCCAAAAGCGCTCGACCGAGGCTCGCGTGACGAAGCGAGCACCACTGCTATCGGTCGGTGGCGGGCTAGTTTCACCAGGGCTAATAACGAAACCCCTGACGGCCAGTGTCGCCCATTAGGCTTGCTGGGCGGTGGATGACCGAACGGAAGACCAAATCTCAGCTGCCATCGAACGGTCGGGGACTTGCTGGGACTCCTGTTACCCGGTGCCCCTTGACTTAGCGACCCGACGTGTGAGCCCTTGGCCACCTGCCACGAACCGGACCGTCCCGTCGGTTCGCCCCGTCCGCGGCGTATCGGATCCACGAGACAAGAGCATCATCAGATCGAGAAGCTGTCCGTCCACCTTCACCCCCCAATTGGAAGGGCGCCGAAGTGAGAACAATGCCGACGGACTGGAACCGGACACTAACATCGCGGGCGAATTCGCATACTCTCATCAAGTTTTCCGCGACGTCGCGAACCCCTGAACCGGAGCCTCTAAGGGCGCTCACTTCCCGCGCAAGTCGCTCCGGCTCATATTGACGGTTTTCCAAGACTGAGCTTCGGAGAAACAACTGCAGCGGACCCAACCCCAATTTCGCTACCAACTCATCGATCTTTGTTAACGCAATGAGACACGCCCTATCAGTGGACTTTCCCCGCGCAGATCGGGCCAGTTGAGTCGCAAACCCAAGATCTTGGAAATCTCGATCCAACGCTGCCGATACGGCACCGGTCAAAAAGGTCTCACTATCGATGACATGAACGATAGCTTTGGCGGATATAACATAGGCTAAGTAGGACCGGGACGACGGATTGTCCTCCTGGCTATTTAGATCGACCCAGTGTTGGCCCGCGCTATCTCCGATTTCGAGCTCGACCACCGTGCGTCTGGGGGACGAATATTCGAGCTCCCCAACGTATCGTATAACAAAGTCACTTACGGTCTCCGCTGGCCAACTTCGCTCACTCATACCACGAATGTTCTGATAAACGGCGATCGCAGTGGCGGAATCTGCCGTAAATGCCACACCGTCGTAGGTACCATTCATCAAGCGATCGAGCAGTAGATTCGCTAACACCGTCTTGCCCGCCCCTGGTTCCCCGGTCAGTGCGACGCGAAGGTTCCCATACCGCGTCCGCCCTGCCACCCGCATGAGGAAGAAAAGGGCCAGCGCGATGCCAAAGACAGCAAAGCCGGCCGATACGCCTACAAAAATGTCTACGGTCGCTGATTTACGAAGGCCGGTGGTCCCAACTGCCAACACTGTCGCTACAAGGAAGCCTATACCGCTCAGCATGATGACTGTTGATAGGTTGCGGTCTGCGAAGGGTGAATCATGACGTTGCTCAGGCATGGCTGTCGTCTCTCACGAGCACAACATAGAGGATGCCGAGGAGCATCATGACGATACCCGCGCCAGCAACAATGATCCAGTAGAGGAAGATGTGGTCTATATGTGTGTTGATGCTCTCGGCTAGGAGAGCCTTGTTCAGTGCCGCCTGTTGGAGCGGTGCTAGCTCTCCGGACGGATGCAGCCAATGCGTGATCGTTGAAATGAGCTGCTCAAATGAGGGGTACATGTCCGTCGCCATTCCGATTACAAACTCGATGACCACTACGACGGCTGTACACCAGAATAACGGGCTCCACCTGCCCAGAGCCGCTTGCCGCACCGCAATCGCAATCGCCAAAGCTGAGAAGGCAAACGCAGCATCGGTAAGACTAACTGTTCCGCTGATATCCGGCGTGTCGCGTAAACGGAAAAGCGCTAAGCACAGAGCCGGGAATATCAGTGGAGCGGCAACACACACAAATAGGTCCTTAGCGAGCTTTCCTTTGCTGCGCGCGTCTCCAACGGAGTGGTGTGCCGCCTCCGCGAGGCTGACCGCTTGTTCAAGTCTCATGTCTGCGCGGCATTGGGCCGTTGGTGGTAGGACTCAATGCAGTTGGGGCTGGTGGGATACAGAACAACGTGGCTCTCTTGAGGCGGCCGACTCTCCAAGCGGGGAGCGCCTTTGAGCTGATGGAAGAGGCAGAGTCTGACAGACATCTTCTCGCACTCGTTCACGCAGGCGATGTTACGGCAGGTGGCGAACACAATGTGTCTAACTGATCGTGGTCAAGTCCTGAGCGTCCTGTAAACGATCACCGGTGAGCGTCACGCCGCGCGGCGCTCTGTTGTTCTCCTTCGTTGGGTTGTGCGGTCCTCGGCCGGCGGCGGATCGAGCCCGAGCTCGGCGCG